>Ga0308407_1001244_pt1 | contig 14335 bp, 22 predicted proteins | sample HotsprSampleMSe2_FD_203476 | JGI IMG/M metagenome (GOLD analysis project Ga0308407, IMG submission 203476) | Hot spring phototrophic mat microbial communities from Mushroom Spring, Yellowstone National Park, Wyoming, United States - 20060911_MSe2 ...
CAGGTGTTCAACATTATCCTCCATGCAGAGACGTTCGTTTACTGTGTGCAATCTCTTGGTTAGGCTAATTAATTCAGCCAATTCTTCAGGGGTTGCAGTCGTGTATTTTGCAACCGTTAGCGTGAACGATATAATATTAATAGTGTCCATTTTATGCTCCTTTCTTGTTTTTTTATTTCTCACGCGAAGCGTGAATTTTTAGATTTCTCTACTCGCCATTTTTAAGCCGTTTAGGGATATGACATTCCCAAAGCTTTGAGGGTGAATTTTTTGGCGAGATGAAAATTTTTTCTCGCCCCGCCCATCGGACAAAAGGCGGGGCGATAGTTTTATTTCTCAATCAAGATTTCGATTTTTTGCACCTCCACAGGGTCCCCAGGTGGATTATCAATTGATTTCGTTTCCCCCTCCAATATCCAAATTCCGCCGTGAGTTTTAGAATACTCCTTGATTGTGTACTCGTAGAGCGCGCCATTTAAAGCGCGCCCATACCTTTCGAGAAGCTCCTCAAAGCTTTTCTCGTCTATCTCCTGCTCCCCCTCATAAACACAGACGATAAAATCTCCATCCTCACCACCCTGTGCAGGATAGAGATAGACGAATCCATCATTACTGCATCGCCGGATACCCCGGCAGATGATGGTATAGCCTTTGGGAATAGGGTCGCCCTTTCGGCAGATATAATACGGGAAGGCAGCTTCTTCGGGGTAGATGTCCCGAATGGAAACCACTTCGTAGATTTTGTTACTGTCTTTATAGTAGTACATTTTTCTATTCTCCTTTCTTATCTGTCGTTTATTGCCCCGTAGATGGGGGCGTGTTGTTCGTAAAATTTTTGGTTTCATTTTGCGCCATTTTTAAGCCGCCTTTGGGAGGTGATTTTCTTGAAGCTTCAGGGCGGAATTTTTGGCGCATCAAGTTTTTTGTTCATCTTCTGCCCCGTGAATCGGGGCGAAAAATTTTTAGCCCGCGCCTAATGCCATTTTTAAGTTGCCCAGGGGGAAGTGGCGCCCTGAGGCTTGGGTGGCATTTTTGGCGCACTGAATTTTTTTTCTTACCCGCCCCCTGCCGGGTGGACGGTGAACACTGGATACTGGGCAGTGGGCAGTGTTGGTAAACAAAAATGCCGGGGCTACTTACGTTGTAGCCCCGGCTCCGGTGCCGGCTAGTGGAGGCTAGCCGGCGGGGAATTGGGGAGAGATGGACGCTACTCAGCTATAAAGTAGCGTCCATCTCTGTTGTGATAGATTTCGCACCCCCTCCACACGGAGGGGGGAATATCGTCGACAGAAACGTCGACGTACTCGACGATAGCAATTTTGTGCTGGTTATCGTCTTCAAAGCTAATTATACGACGAGCGAGAATGAATAAGTCTGGATTGTCCGGCGACGCGGGACGCCGGCCGCTCAGTTCAACAACGATGTCCCCCTCCAGAAGGGGGACAAGGGCTTGCCCGGCATTACACCGGTGCCCGTACCGGGCGATAAAAATCGCCCGGGCGAGCCTCCCCGCCCGCATCACGAAGCGGGCGGAGAATTTCGAGGTAGTGGCGCCCCCGCCCACCCAGAGGGCGGGGTTGCCCCGCCGGGTTTTTATGACTTCTAATTTTTCGCTCATTTTGCACTCCTTGTAAAATATTAATCGAGTTAACCGACTTTTAACAGTTCCACGTACGGGTTTGCCACCCACACGTGAGCAACAGCCCAAGGAAAGAACAGCCTTCTCACCCCTTCGGGGGAGGAGGCGAGGAAGACCTCCCCCACCCCCCTGAACAGGGGGAAAACAGAGTGGATAGGCATCGGGGCATATACTGTTTTAATATCGATGTTTAAATTAACGAAATATGAAGAAACAATACATGCGTGCTTCCCGTTGTCGAAGACGAAATACCCCTCCAGTTCTTCTAGAAGCGGGCTTTTATCACGGACTGCCCACTTCGGGTTTCGCCCGTTCCGCCCCCAGGTGTCAACCTGGGGGCCGAATGGCACGCGAACTGAAGTGTACGTGCTACTCGACAGAGAGAGTAGCGCACTTGATACTCTTTTTAGTGTTCGTTTATCGAAAGTATTCATTGTTACACCTCCGTTTGATAGATAACAACCAGTACCGGAGATGTACTCCGGCTGAAGAGGGGGAGAGTATCATAATCCTCCCCCTCCACCAGGGGAGCTAGCACTGAGGCTAGCTCATCGTCAGTTACGATTCTCCCCCTGTGCCACCAGTTCCCGTCTGCGTCACGAACGAAGAAGTCCGTGACGCCGGCTACGGAGACGTCAGAGATAACGACGTCTCCATGGGCTTCACAGAAAACGGGACTATCCAGTGTCGGTGGCACGTCTAAATCGTGCCACTTCAGCTTGCAACCACAAGATGTTTTAATTTCTATTAACATTTTTTTTACTCCTTTCCACTGGGGTTCGCCCCCGCCTACGGGCGGGGGAAGAACACAAGAAACGCGACAAATAAGAGAATAAGCAGAATAGCTGCTTGTTGAACGTCCACAGCTCACCTCCCATCCGAGCGCCCCAGGTCGAGGGGGCGCCGGAAAGCACAGACGATTGCCCATGACCGCAGACCAAATCTGCGGTCATGGTCTGCGGCGTAGTACGCCGCACGGATATAATCTCGTCGCTGAGCGGCTTTCCGCTCGCGGCGATTGACAAGGTTTTTAGGATTCTGAGTTTCCTTCATGGCTTACTCCTTAACTTCCCAAGTCCACATCTTATCTGTGTACATGCGCCGGATGGCGCCTAACAGCTCTTCGTAATCAGCGTTTCGGTCGTCACTAGCTAGACGACCGTACTCCCAAGTGAGCACATACTGTGCCCAGCGATATGCGCCCTCCAGATATACTTTGTTCTCAGGTCTGCACAGGTCGCGCCGTGTCCTGGCCGTGAGATGTACGTCCCATGGCCACTCCATCTTCTGGATGGCCGCCTCAATGGCTTCTAACATCTGCCCTTTGCTGGGGGCTTTGGCTTTGGGATTTGTTCTGGCTTTCATCTTTCACTCCTTTCAAAAAACGTTTTTGCTTTTAGCATACCAACCAGATTGTCCGATGTCAAGAGTTTTAAGCAATTCTAATCAAACTCTAACCTTGCGTTCTATTTTTTAATCTTCCGTTCTGCAACGCAAAATGCAAAAAATATAGCATGCAAGCTTCCAACCCCGCAATCCGCATTGCTGCAACAAAGTTTGCACCGTAAAAAATTGCCTGCAACCAGAATTGCTGGCGCTGGTGTACTCCTCCTCCCACCACCGCTCTCAATCCGTAAATTCTCGATAATCTCCCCTTAACTCCCTCTATCCATCTTTAGCCACTCTACTCTCCTCTCTGGTATACTTGCTAATGGAGGATTTATGATACCCGCCGAAATTTTTGACAGAGTGAAGATAGATGAGGAGTATAAGTATCTCCTAACGAAGTACAGGTGGAGGTTAATTAATGGCTACCTGGCGACAAATGATTTCCATGGGGGGCTTACTTATTTACATAGGTTCTTAGTTAACCCGCCGAAAGGTTTTAAGGTCGAGCATATTAACGGCGATAAATTGGATAATCGGCTGTGTAATCTGAGGATTAATAATAATATTAAATGGAAAACCAAGCCTGAGGAGGAAAAAGGCTTGGTTAGGATAAAGGGGAAAATCTATAAATATAAATATGAAAAGGGTAAAAATATTTATTTAGGGCGGGTTTATTAGTTTATATGGGATAAAATAAAGATATTTAAACTTATAGGCGATTTCAAATTCTATTTTAGGCAGTCCGACAAAGGCTCTGTAAATATAATCCCTTGGCAACTGGTTTATTTTCTCTAGCTCGATAATCATAGCTCTCTGAGTACTCTATCAAAATCAAATTCATACTTATTACATAAAGCTAATACTTTTGCCTGGGCTTGATTAAAGGTCAGGTTATCGTTTCGCATTACGCGGAGAACTAGTTGATTAATTCTCCCATTGATGAAGAGTTCTGCACTCTCGCGCGATTTTTTCTCTCGCAACATAGTTTTACAAATGGCTATCTTTTCCCCTTTGGTATAGGGTCTTCGAGTGCGTTTATTGATTCCCGTAATAGAGTTAACGCACTCCTCTATCCACTTTGTGTTTTCGGGGCTATCTCCTCCTAGATTCTTGGGGATATTATAAGGCATCTTTATTCCTCCTGATTCTCTAAATTGATACAGTTGGGATTAAACCAGATTCTCTCCTTATACCTGTTTTCAGCATTGGGAGAGTTTTTGTTTTTACTGTTTCCATAAGCTCTGACTGCTTTACCCTCAACTTTTTTCCAGCCGAGTTCCTCTAACTCATTATGCTCTCCCTCATATCCGCATAAAGCGATTCTATACCTGGGATTGTTACCGTTTTCTATACACCACTTCCTGACCTGGGCGGATAAATTATCTGTATCCTCATTATATAAATCATCATCTCGTAAATCCTGCTTGTAAGGGGGGTCAAGGAATATTCCTACAGATTTTCCATAATCCAGCGCGCCCTTAGTAACTACCCTTGACCAATCCCCACAACAAACTCTAACAAATCTCAACCTCTCACTTAAAGTGCTAAAATACTCAATTAAAGGATAGGGTGTTTGCTTATTAGCTTCTCTAGCTATAGTATTAACTCCTTGTCCTCCATGAGATATATGAGGTCTTTTTTTGTTAACCCCACTAGCTATAGCATTAATTCCCGTCTCACTTTGAGATACATGAAGTCTTTGTTTAGATACCCCATCTAGTTCGTTAATAGTTTTTTTATCAACAAGTTTGCCCTCATGTTCAGTCCATTTCCCTTCTCCGCTACACCAACCACTACCTATCCAGCAGCAGATTCCCCACACCCACCATCCAGCTACTTTTGCATCATAGAAATCTGGGTCAGCAAAAATTCTCTCTCGAATATTAGGTAATCCATATTTAATTAACCAAATATGCCTCGCCGTCAAGTCGGCTTCATTTACAGGATTATCAGCATAATAAGCTACCTGTTCAGGGTCATGTTTAACAGCCCGCCAAAAATTAGCGATTAGGCTATCTTTATCATTTACGGTTTCTAATTTAGGCGTAGTAGGTCTTAGAAACAAGACCGCACCACTGCCAAAAAATGGTTCAACATATAAATCAACATCTCCTAATTTATCCCAAACAATATCAGCTACTCTTGATTTCCCTCCGAACCAGGGAAACGGTGGACGATGTTTTACCTCATTCATGATATTACTCCTTTCTTTCATAAATATATTTAAAACAGCAGAATTATTTTAATTCTTTCTAAGAAATTTTGATTCTTCTTATTTAACTTTTTCTATAACCGATTTATGAACCCAAAGCTCCTTATCTATTTTGATTCTTACCCAATCCTGATTTTCCTCTAGTACATCAAAAGTATCATCGGCATACAAAGTTGCATAAATTGTTTTAGGAGATAGAACAGGACTAATTCTTAAATTAATACTTGGTTTACTCTTAGTAACTTTTTGTAACCTCTCAACAGCATCAAAAAAGAATCTAGGATTTTGAGGTTTTCCATTTAATCTAACCTCAAAATGTAAATGCACTCCGCTAGACCAGCCAGTACTTCCCATATATCCTATAATTTGACCTCGCTTAACCTTTCCGCTTACCTCTGGAGGACTCATTAAATGAGCATAGAGAGTTTCTATTCCATTACCACAATCTATGATTAAATAATTGCCATAACCCTGGGGGTCAAATCCTATCTTTTTGACCTTACCATCTTCAGCAGCATAAATAAAGTCGCCTAGCTTGCCCGCAAAATCAATACCTGTATGTCCCCCTGTTTTCGGATATTTATCAGGATTCTCGCCAAACTCCTGAGTAACAATTACTGAATCAACAGGAAATCTCATCGAAATACCCCTAATTTAGTTTGCAGCGCTTTTTATACTCATCCCAAAAAAATTTTCTAATACTTTTATTAGAAGTAAAACTTTGAAGCGCTTTTGCTAGAGAAACTTTTCGCCCAATAGCCTTAACATATTTATCTTCTGGGTGTACTCTTGCAAATCCCGTATAGATTTGTCCGTTTGGAGATTCAATAAAACACATTGTTTGTCGATGTTCTACATCATGAACCCAGGTAACCGTAAAAACCTTATTCCCAAGCACAGCTTTAAACATTTTATTCTCCTTTCTATTCTTTAGATTTTGTAAGAAGTGATTTTAAGTCCTGACAGTTAATTACCTCACACTCTGGATATTTAGCCTCGAAATCACTTATAGCCTCGAAGAAATTTCGTGCTAAGATAATTTTGTGCCTTTCCTCTCCGATTTGATTAAGATAAGTAATCCGATAAGAAATCAAGTCCCTATCTAAGAGTATTTCTTGTCTCCTAAAAGTTAGATGGAAACTGTAAACTATAACACCTGTTAAAAATATTAATAAGAGAATTAATAAACTTTCCATCTTCCTCCTACTCCTAAACATATTGAACATATCTCTGACCATTGTATAGCATTGCACAGTATTTACTCTCTCCAATTTTTATCCATATATCAGAACCTACTTTTACCTCTTCCAAAATGCTAATAATATTTCCGTAATAAAGTTTTCCTATTACAGCGCCCACAGGCTTATCTCTTACATTTAAAATATTCACAACTACTCTGCCTTTTCTGCTGGACGGCTCATCTTCTAATCCATGCACTTCTATATACTTGTTACCATTATACACAAAAGCTGAAAATTTGTCAAGACCTAATTTTACCCATTTATTGCCTGAAGTATCTAAAACAATAGATTCAATCCCAACAGTCTCGTCTCTTCTCAGGTATCCTACAATAGGCGCACCGATACTTGGAGCTTTCCTGATTCGCAAGTTATCAACCAGAACAGTTCCTCTATATTTATATTCAGGCTCTGAAGGTGGGGGTGTGGGAGTTCCAGATAGATACTTTTGTTTAAATTCGGCAGTAGCAATATTTTTATCCACATGGTTGCTCTCTAAGCCGTATAGTTTACCTTCAAAGTTATCATCGGCGGAAAATTGCCACAACTCCCACTTTGTCCAATCTAAAGGTCGATAAGAATCTTTCTCACCGAACCAGGGCAAATCAGTTCCGTATCTAGCTACCCATAGCCCGTATCTAGACCAACCAGACCATCTATTAACATAGGCATTCCACCACGAGCCTCTTGTATAAATCAAAGGCGGGTGTAAATTATATTGCTTCAGCCACTCCTCTAGCAGTTGAGCCAGCTTCTGAATTACGGAGGTAATTTTTTCTTTGGACTGTCCGTTATCAAATTCACAATCTAAAGCAACTGGAAAATCTGGAACTTTATCGCCAAATGATTTCTTAAAAAACTCAAAATGAGCCTCAGCACTTACTTTAGGGTCAACGAAAATATAGCAGCTAACAGGTATCTTAGCATCCTTTAAAATTTGCCAAAACTCTTCAAATTTAGAGTCCTTAGTATAATCTCCTTGGGTACATTTGATAATGACCCCAATGACATTGTTTTCCTTCATTTTATTTACATCTAAAATCCGTCCATTCCACTTAGAAATATCTAAAATAACCTCTCGTCTATCAAATGGAATATCTATATTAAGAAGGTTCATTATATTGCTGATTTTACATCCTACGATGTACCCCCCTCCACCTGCAAAAAGAATGCCAACTACTTTATTACTTCCCTGTTCTAAAATTGGGGAGCCACTATCTCCAGGGGCGCCCCCCATTTTACAAATAAAGCAATCCTTTAATGTATACGTTGTCCCATCATAATCAACATTAACTGTAACTCCGATAGCAGTAACAGAACCAAATGTAGCATCTGTAGAACGCCCGTATTTCTTTACAAGCATCCCAACTAAGGGGTCTTTCCACCCATTTACTGTGGGAAGTAAATTCCATATCCCTGTCAAATATTTAGCGGTTGGTTTAGCCAGGGCTGCATCAACTGTTGCACCATTTTCCAACTTGATAAATTTATACAAAGTACCTACAACTTCAGTACCTCCATCATATTTACCAGGTTGGTAAATTCTATCTCCAACTTGAGCTTTATTTGTATTAGCAAATACGTGATTATTTGACAAAAGTAAAAATTCACCACTAGTTTTTTCCTGTACAACTAGAGAAAGAGTTCCCGCCGTAACTTTTTCATGCCCGATAGAAATACTCCCCTGTAAAGGTCGAATCCTAGCCGTTCTATCATAGGCTTTAAATGAATCTACTTTAATAACTTTAACTTTACTAAGGCTATAACTATTTAGATAAGGGATGTCTTTATCCGTAAAGATAACTAATCCCTCATCATCATAGCCTACTGCTAAAGCTCCGCTCCTAATAAAAGAGTCCTCATGTTCTTCTTTAAGAGCTTTAATTTCCTCCCTAGATAAGCTCTTAAAAGCTCGTTTAAACTGATTAATATACTTTCTAACCATAGGTCTTTTTCCTATTAGGGTCTAAACTGTGCGCAGCTTGATTTAAGAAAATCATTCCGAACACAGAAGCTAAAACTTGAAAATACGGTTCTAAAGTTTGCAAAATTTCCTGAGGGACAAAATTTGAAACCAATAAAGCTCCCAGACCTAGAAAAGCACTTAAACCAAACTGCAAATATCTCTTTTGTTGAGGAGTTAAATTTTGAAACCAATTTAGTTGCTCTAAAGCCCATGAGGCTGTAATAACACAGCCGCCACTAACAAGCCAAAGTAAAAATTCAGACATTTTATACCTCCTCTATTCAAAAATTATTTGTAACTTAATTTTATCATGTTTTATTATCATCCTATTCGGGTGGTTTCGGAAATGGCAATGTTGCTACGTCATCGAAACTGTAAATATTACTCAAATCAATATTTGGTTTGTCGTCCAAATTCCACGTCCTCGGCAAGTCCCTCAATTGCTGTCGATAGGTTTGCCATGCAGTTTTATTGGTAACAACCACATCAGGAAGCATAACGAAATCACTATCTTTTAGAAGTTTATTCCTATATTGTCTTATCCATGTGATTTTAGTTAACAAATGTGGTTCAATTGGCAATGTTGTTCCATACTCATCCGATTTTGGTGAGTGCAATTCTGTCTTTTTTGCCGTTATTGCTTCCTGAAGTTTATTTTGAAGAAATTGATACCAATTAGTAGGTAATTCGCTTTGTGGTATGTCAAACCTAAACGTTATATCATTATAGGTTTCAGTTGCTATGATTGTTTTTCCTTGCTTATATATTTTCATAATTCCTCCTTATGAAGCTATGAATTGACCTCCTGTAGATGTTATACCTGCTATGCTACCAGGCAATGTTGCATTGCAACGCACCGCCGAATTGCTTTCTACTTTGTACTTATATCCTGTTGCACTTCCACTATAAGTAACTGACCAGAGTAAAGCATTACCACCAAAAATAGCATACAAGAATGCCTCAGAAAAATTTGGTGTGCCACTTATAGTACAAGTATATGAGCCAAAGAATCTTAAGACTCCGCTATAAGCTATATAATAATGACCTACCGCACTACCACTTATTGTATAGTTTTCAATAATATCCACGAAAGCATTATAAATAGATACTAAATGATAATTTGATGAGGAGGTCCCAAAATCAATCCTTCGTATTTGCAATCCCGATTGCATAGCCATAATGCAACGTGCGGTAGAGGTAACTTTGAAATTTTGAAGTCTCCACACACAATTTAATTGTGTAGCAGAAAAAGTATCACCTGTACCATTTATAACAACATTAGTCGGAGTGGTAGAATTACCATTTATGATTAATTGTCCTGCCACACCAAAGCCTGAAGCAGGATTTTTTAAAGTTATCGAAGATACATTGTATGTTCCATCCGCTATTTGGATTGTTACTGTATATCCGTTTAGATGTAGCGTACTTATTACGTTAACTGCTTTTTGGATTGTCGCGAAAGGTGTACTAGGGGATAAACCATCATTACTATCACTACCCGTTGTAGCTACATAATAAGTTCTATTAGCAGATAAAAAATTCGATTCTGAGATTGTGCTATTTCCAATAGTGTAAGTACCTGTAAATTTCGGAAGATAATTGCTAGTCCCTGAACCCGTTATCATATTAGTATGTGTATGGCTTAGCGTTGCGTACAAACTATCAAAATATGTTTTTAGCGTTGCTTTGATGTTAGACCAGGTCAACTTTTTCTTCGCATAACTCGCTGCGCTATCTTCAATCAGCGTAACATCAGCATCAGCGGGAGTAGATTTCTCGGTAAATGTTGTAAAATCGTTTGCAGCACGCTTTAACTGAGCGTCATTGGTAACGTTACCCAATCCAACTTGGCTTGCCGTCGTGTTGTGCGGATTAGAAGTGCTTGATATATGACCCGAAACTGCTGACTCCGTTAAAGTTGAATTGCCAATCGCATTCGTCCCAGTGAATTTGGGAATGGTATTAGCTGTCCCCGAACCCGTAATTAGAGATGGCTTATTGCTTACATTACCCCAATGCACCTGACTTTGACCAGATGTCTGCAGCTCTGTTTCTGTGTAATATCTATCATCGTGATTGTGAGAACTGGGTGGGAAGGTAGAAGGTTTATTTTGGACATCATCCCAAGTAATATCTACATCTAAGTTTGGTTTAATTTTCCGTCTTGGCATTTTTCCATCCTCGCTGAATACTAGTTTCTATCTCCTTTCTCTTTTCAGGCGGGATAATAATTTCGGGAGATTGTAAAATATCATAAATTATTGAATATAACATATTAACTAATTGTTTATTATCTTCATATTGCAATATTTTATCTTCTAGTTTTTTATTTTTTTCTTCTAGGACAAGAAGCGTTTCTTTCATAATTCTTAATGATTTCTCCGCTGTCTCAATAGCAGTTTTATCTTTTTCCTCTTTAGGCTTTTCTTTTTCTATTTTCTTTATGACAACATTTGTTATAAATCCTACAATAGCGGCAATTAAAGCAGCAATGATTTGTTCATTCATAATAATCTCCAAAAAGTAAAATCCACACGCCTAAAATTATGAATATTATGGCATTTAGGAAGTATAAAATTATAACTTCTTGGAAAAATAGCAATAAATAATAGATACCAAAATAGATAAATGGCAAAGAAACTATTGTAGTCCGCAGCCTGGTTGTATTTCCGTTACCGAAAATTCCAAAGAATGCGGCATTAAATAGCAGAATCCTAATAAGAAAATTAACCAAAAAATTGTATTCGTTTATAGAAGTAAAACGTATTTCAAACCCATTAATTATTGCCATCATTATAATTATAAATGAAAATAGCTTAATTGGCGTAAAAAATTTTCGTGCATTTTCAAGCAGCAACATGTTATCCTCCTTGTAGTCTAGATAACCTGAACAGTATAATCATATTGTCCTATTTTAGGATTAGCCATGATTATATCAGCAGTTATTTGAGTAACTCTCACTGGTCTAGGCTCAGCAATAACTAAATCCAGCGTAACTTGGGTAACTCGTGAATTCGGAATACCGCGAATCACGTTATCCAGCGTAACTTGGGTAACTCGCGACTTCGGAATACCGCGAATCACGTTATCCAGCGTAACTTGGGTAACTCGCGACTTCGGAATACCGCGAATTATATTATCTAATGTAACTTGTGTAACTCTAATTGGCATTATGACTCTACTATCTTAAATCCAAATTCGGCTGAATTTAAATCATTAAAAGACCAATCTTCATTAGTTCCAATTCTAGATTCATAAATATTAAAATATGTTCTATAAGTATCTAATAAAGAAATAGAACTAGATTCTGCATTATTACTACCATAAGAGCCGATTAATTTAATAAATCTAGTTCCTGAGTCATCTTTTCTTGCTGTAACAGTTTGTTGAATACCAAGTAAAGAACCACTTATACTAGGTGCTGTAAACCCATATAAATCGTACATCCCAATTCCGCTTTGGGTAACATAATTTGTATCACTATTTTGCAAAGTTTCATTTACGGCTTGGTAATTTGAGGTAGCCCCTACAGGTGTAAAATCAATACGCGAACCATTTCTTGATGGGGTATAGGATAATACTTTTATATCTCCTAGAAAGTCATTATTTTTCGTGCCTGAATTATCACAAATATACCAATCATCGAAAAAAAACCCGTCATGACCCCTAATTTTAACTCTTTCAGTGTTTGGATTACCACTACTATAGGCAGTATTTATCCCAGAAACATTTAAAATTTCTACCCCATTTAGTCTTACGATAACATATCCTCCAGATGAAGCACAATAAGCCTTCATCTCAACATAATACCAAGTATTAATAGAAATATAAATATTTGTATAATAATATGCAGCTCCTTGCCTAATAGGCACATAAAGCAAACCCAAAGTATCTATACGTAATTCTACATTCATATTATTCGCTGAATTAGCGAAACCCAAAAAATAATGGTCGTAAGGAAGACTACTTGTATAGAATGCTATTCCAGATATAGCAGTTGATACCCCCCCGGGAATTCTTTTTGTTACGTCCCCACCTCCATAAATTCCCCGAAGAGCATAATTACCATTTCTTCTATAAGAAGATAAAGAATATCTAGTATCTACGGCGTCAAAATAATTGAATAAAGCACTATTAGTCTCAAATCCAGTGGCAAATAATAAAGCCATTTTAAACCTCCGAAACAATACGAATATGAACTGTTAAATCACTCGCTGTTATATCGCCTTGAGAAATCTCAAGTTGAAAGTAATCATTGTAAGTAATTGAATCATTAAATCCCGTGTTTATAGTTTTTATTTTTTGTCCAACTGGGATTTCAATATAATTGGGCGTAGTAAGAATATTTGAACCATTTTTCAAGATTTTCAATCTTAAATTATTTGTGCTTGGCGGGGTATTTACATAACATAAGATTTCCTCAATTTTAGGATTATTACCTACTTGATGAAGATAAATTCTAATTGGCTTCACCTCAATATTATATAAGTTATTTCCCGCGATTGTAAAAACAATTTGTTGCCTAATCTGTTTAGTAAAGCTAATCGCGTCTAGATTTGCCCAACGCATCCCTAGAGGCTCAGTCAAGTCAGTTACTAAAATTAGATTGCCACTTGCTGGATGATACAGCTTACTAAAACCACTGCCGTTCCCAACAATAAGGCTGCCCAATTGCCCAGGCAGTAGCCCAGAAAAAATTGTAATTGGAGCAACTAAAGAATTAACCTCATCTTTTGTATAAAAATAATTTATTGCCCGTTCATAATTAAGATATTGAATATGGTCATCTGCATCTAGATTGGATAATGAACCATGACTAATAGGAATTGCTAATGGGACACTAACCCCAACATCATAATTTACAAAGAGAATATCACCAGTTTGAGGAGCAAAGTCTAATTGAAAACTATTTGAACTAACACTAGTTGGAGTTTGTTGCAACCCATTAAGAAAAACTTGTAAACTATTTTGTAAAATGCTATGAGGTAGAGAAAAAATAGTTCTAGAACCATCAATTTGACTAGATAAATTTACATTACAAATGCCAGAGGGAATGATAACATTATTTTCTAAACCAGATGTTGTAATAAAAATATTAACTCCGCTATTACCAATAGGTTCAACTGCAACTGCTCCGATAAAATTCATTAAACGAACATCATTGGCAATAACCGCGCCCTCTTCTTGAATTGTCAAACCAGAATATGTTAATGCTGTTTCAAGGTTGCCAATTCGATAGCGAATGTGATTTAAATTATCTAAGAGAGAAGGCGAACCAGAAGTTGTTGGTGTAGCTGCCTCGCTAGTGTCATAAGCTACCCTTGTTTGAGGTAGATAGCCTATATAACCCCCAGGTCTAGAGCCTTCACCTCCAGCCTCTCCACTTGAACCGCCTAAATGAAGGGGTCGAGACTCAATATACCTTCTTACATTATCAAGAACCTCATAAAAAAATCGTTCAAAATTCATAATAAATCATCCACACGAATTGTCAGAATTTTGGCAGGAGGATTGGGACATGTCCTCCAAATTTCCTTATCAAATTCGTAAAAGGTACTTAAGTCATTCATAAATACAAATGGTGTTGGAGGAATATTAGAAGTTTCAACATGATAAATAAGATTATTACTGTACTTAAGAACTGCAGGACTTGTATTTAAATCAATATCTTGGATATATAAACTCTTATTAACAGGAATTGCAATATAACGCATATTTTCTATATCAATTATACCAGATTCTACAATTCCTGATGCAATATATGGAATTTCCATAATGTCCACAATGCGTTCATCATTTCCCGTTAAGCTGGTGTAACTAAAAGCTGAAAAATCAATTGTATAAATTTTTGTCCCTAAACCACCACTAAAGGGAACTAAAGACCCTGAAAC
>Ga0308407_1001254_pt1 | contig 14215 bp, 12 predicted proteins | sample HotsprSampleMSe2_FD_203476 | JGI IMG/M metagenome (GOLD analysis project Ga0308407, IMG submission 203476) | Hot spring phototrophic mat microbial communities from Mushroom Spring, Yellowstone National Park, Wyoming, United States - 20060911_MSe2 ...
ACCCGCGCACCGCACCATACGGGCCAGCGGCTCGCGTTCCCAGGAACGATGTGCACCCGTTCACCCGCTGCTGTCGCACCGATCATGCCCGTCACCGCATGCATAGTGGGGGCAGGTTTGAAACCCGCCCCCACTAACGATGGGTTCCACCAGCCCACCGCACCATGCGGGCCAGCGGCTCGCGTTCCCAGGAACGATGTGCACCCGTTCACCCGCTGCTGTCGCACCGATCATGCCCGTCACCGCATGCATAGTGGGGGCAGGTTTCAAACCTGCCCCCACTAACGATGGGGTCTACCCGCGCACCGCACCATGCGGGCCAGCGGCCCGCGCTCCCAGGAGCGATGTGCACCCGTTCACCCGCTGCTGTCGCACCGATCATGCCCGTCACCGCATGCATAGTGGGGGCAGGTTTGAAACCTGCCCCCACCCATAGTGTGCTGATACACCAAACGATGGGTTCCACCCGCCCACCGCACCATGCGGGCCAGCGGCCCGCGCTCCCAGGAGCGATGTGCACCCGTTCACCCGCTGGTGTTGCACCGATCATGCCCGTCACCGCATGCATAGTGGGGGCGGGTTTGAAACCTGCCCCCACCCATAGTGTGCTGATACACCAAACGATGGGTTCCACCCGCCCACCGCACCATGCGGGCTAGCGGCTCGCGCTCCCAGGAGCAATGTGCACCCGTTCACCCGCTGGTGTTGCACCGATCATGCCCGTCACCGCATGCATAGTGGGGGCGGGTTTCAAACCCGCCCCCACCCATGGTGTGCTGATGCGCCAAACGATGGGTTCCACCCGCCCACCGCACCATGCGGGCCAGCGGCCCGCACTCCCAGGAGCAATGTGCACCCGTTCACCCGCTGCTGTCGCACCGATCATGCCCGTCACCGCATGCATAGTGGGGGCAGGTTTGAAACCTGCCCCCACCCATGGTGTGCTGATGCGCCAAACGATGGGTTCCACCCGCCCACCGCACCATGCGGGCCAGCGGCCCGCGCTCCCAGGAGCAATGTGCACCCGTTCACCCGCTGGTGTCGCACCGATCATGCCCGTCACCGCATGCATAGTGGGGGCAGGTTTCAAACCTGCCCCCACCCATGGTGTGCTGATGCGCCAAACGATGGGTTCCACCCGCCCACCGCACCATGCGGGCCAGCGGCCCGCGCTCCCAGGCTCTCGGGTGACGGGTGTCCGACAACGGTGAACATCGCTAGACCTCCGCTCAGGCATCTACCGCTGCTTTCGTACACTCGTGGTAATATCAGATGAGAAAGAACATCAGCTACCTTTATCACAGGCCGCAGTTGTCTATGATGAATCTCACGATTGAACAGGCACTCTACCAGGCAACCAGGCGTTTGCATTCGCTCTCGTCAACACCCCGGCTTGATGCTGAACTCCTGCTCGCCCATGTTTTGGGCTGGTCTCGCGCCAGAGTAGTTGCCGAACGGGAACAGCGCCTCACGCCGGAACAACAGGCAACGTTCAACGCCCTGATCGAACGTCGTGCCACGTGCGAACCGGTAGCTTATCTGATTGGTCAGCGTGAATTTTTTGGTCTTACCTTCTTCGTTGATCGGCGTGTCCTCATTCCACGTCCCGAAACAGAATTACTGGTTGAGCTAACCATCAAAGAGGCCCAACGCTACGGCAACAAACCACTTACCATCGCCGATATTGGCGTTGGGAGTGGTGCTATCGCAATTGCACTGGCAAAGCATCTGCCTCAAGCCACCATTTACGGCGTTGATCTGAGTACTGAAGCGCTAGAAGTGGCAGCCATTAATGTCAATCGCTATCACCTGCACGAACGGGTCATCTTGCTGCATGGCGATCTCTGTGAACCGCTCCCCACAGCCGTTGATCTGATTGTCAGCAATCCACCCTACACGATTTTGGCCGAGATCGACGAAGGGGTATATCGGCACGAACCACACCTTGCCCTTGACGGTGGCGCCGATGGTCTCGACTGTTATCGTCGCTTGATCCCGGCGACTCCGACCTATCTGAAACCTGGTGGTGCAATATTATTAGAAATCGGCGCCTGGCAAGCGTCATCTGTGACACACTTGCTACGCCAGGTACTACCAGAGGCTGAAATAACGGTACAGCGCGACCTGGCCGGTTATGATCGAGTTGTGCGGGCGCGTAATCGAGATGTCATCCTCTGATCTAGTCCATGGGTACAGATGAAACGTATACTATGGATGGAGGAGGATGACCATGACAACATTCTTTATCGCGCTTGGTATAGCCATTATCACTTTACTTTTTATTCTGCTCTGGTATGTACCACATCTTTTTCAGCAACAAGCCGGTCGAAGTGCTCGCGAAGCTGCACAACTCCGTGATATGTTGCTCGATATGCTCAACGAACAGGAAGCGGTGATGCAGCGACAGGCCCAACTAAGCACAGCGATAACCAATTTGCAGCAACAACTCGCCCAATTGATGACAGCATCAAAAAATCACGCTGTAGCGAGTGAAGTTGACGTACAATCAATACGACAGTTAGAAGAGCGTATCACTGCGCTCCATCAGCAGCTTCAGCGCTGGATTGAGCATCGCGGGCAACAGCAACGTCACCGCGATGTCGCCGAGAATGAATCCTGGGCGAACCTGCTCAGTCTCCTGGCTGCAATCCAGGAACGATTGGCACAACTGTCGGTTGAACGAATCAACGTTTCGGTGGGGCTACAGGCTCGCACCCTGCTGGAAGAGTTGGAACAGGAAATGGCCCAGTTACGCAGCATTTCCGAAGATATTGCGACGCTACAGTGGCGATTACGCCGCTCTCTTCACGAACGTGAAACCAATGTTGCGCAACTGCGGGCACGATCAGCAAGTTCTTCCTCAACGGTGAGGCCAGTATGAGTATTATCGTTATTGATAATCAACGGGTGCATTACGAAGTCTTTGGCCGCGGTAAGCCTGTCGTTTTCCTTCACGGTTGGTTGGGAAGCTGGCGCTACTGGTATACGACGATGGAGATTGTCGCGCAACAGTTCCGAGCTTACTCCTTCGATTTTTGGGGTTTCGGCGAATCGCGCACAAATGACATGCCTACCATCCAGGGATATTCCAACCAGGTCATCCGTTTTCTCGATGCAATGGGCATCGAGCGCGCTGCGCTGGTTGGTCATTCAATGGGGGGAATGGTCGCAATGAAGACCGCCATCGAGCATCCTGGGCGGATAACTCGCGTGGCGACAGTCGGTGCACCGATCGACGGCAACTCGTTATCCTGGATGCTCAAACTGGTTGATCGCCCATTCTTTGCCGAATTTTTTGCCCGCCGACCATGGTTGCGCCGGTCACTCTTCCGGTTCTTCTTCGGCGATTCGCTCGATCCGGAAGTGAATGAAGTATTGGAAGATAGCACTAAATCAACAGCCGATACTATTCGCGCCGCTATCCATTCAATGTGGCGTACCAACCTCACACCACTGTTAGACAACTTGCGCGTGCCAGCATTAGTGGTACACGGCGCCCGTGATGAGATTGTCAATCCAAACCAGCTCCAGCTTTTTACGCATATTCCTCTCGCGCAAGTGGTACGGATGGAACACAGCCGTCATTTCCCATTCGTTGATGAAGCTGAACAATTCCACGCAATCCTGCTCGACTTTCTCAAACAACCCGATCCCATTGTGCCAACGCGCAGAGTGACGTCGCCTCCCACACCTTCCCCACCACAACCAACATCACCAGCTTCGTCAACCGACGAAAACCCGCAAGTAACTGCCAGTAGTCACGAGGTCATGCCGCCACCGGTTACTACTATCCCTCGATCTGCACCACCTGCCGGAAGTTGAGAGATACGAGATGAACCTACCGGTTTGTGCGAGTATAACGACGGTAGGGACGCAGTGATGTCGTACCCTACCGTGTGATAGATCATCCCACAGCCTCGCCAATACGAAAAGATAAGCGACAGCGAAATGCTTACCTGAAACGCGAAGGGGTGAAGATACTCGCACGTATCATCGTGTACGCTGGTGGCTCATCATCACCGGTCATGACGATAAGGCTCATAAGCACGCTATATCTCTTCCAATAACTACTTCTCTTATTGTCGTATGGTGAGCAGTTTTCATCGGTATTAAACGCATCTGAAATTTATGCCTGCGGGCCATTTCTTTTACTTCCTCTGACTCATCGTATGTCATGAGAAAGTTACCCGTGAGTGTCTCGCATATGGTAAACAAATTCTCATGATCAATCTGGTGGTGTTTATAGAGTCGTTTCCCTGCCCGCTTGCCACCAGCAGTATAAGGGGGATCAATAAAATAGATGACATCCTCGCGGTCAGCAAACTCCATCATCACCTTCAGTCCATCATCGTGACGAAAGTCAATCCTGCTCGCAATATGACTGAGATGAATAATTCTCTGCGCAAGGGTCTGCGGATACCATCGAGAGCCAATTCCTTTCCCATTCTCGCCATGCTTGATAAAGCGAGAGCCTTTGGCGAGGATTCCGCCGTGTAACGTTCGGTTCTTCAAAATCGTTTGAAATGCTTTCTCTCTTGTTGTTGTCGGAACCCGCTGAAGTTCCGCTTCAACGTTTTCTCTCGTCATTTGGAATGTCACGATTTGATGAGCCAACCACTCAGCATCACCACGAACAATCGTTTGCCAGACTGATGCAACCTCATCGTCTAACTCAACCATCACGACCGTTTCAACCCACTGTTCAAAGAGAGCGGTAAGGCTAATAATACCGCCACCGACGAACGGTTCTATAAGCACACGTGGTTTGTACTTCAGACTATTCATCCAGCGTCGAAATGCCGGCACAAACCACGTCTTTCCACCGGGATAGCGGAAAGGGCTTCGTTGAGGGACAGAAGCAACATTTACCGGACGCAAGATAGGTTTATCGTCAGATAGTTCAGGAAACAATGGGAGCTGTTGCTGCTTTGTCATAGTTCAAAACGGCCTCTCCATGGTCTGATTCGTTGGCGGATTTTCCAGGTGTTCATCAAGTTTTTCCTGGAGCAACTTGATGAAATCCCCTATCTGCCCAGGAAGCGGTGTGGTGATAGAAAGCAAAGCCGACTCGAAATCGGTAAAAATCTCATCCACTTTTGTAAGGTAGTATCGACCAGGTTTATGATTGTCGTCCGCATGAATTTTTAGATCGTAGACCAGCCATGCAATATCAGCTTGATCCTTTGGAACTTGTTTCAGCGTGGGCAAAGTAGCAAAAAAAGTTCGGTTCAGCGCTACGGCGATTTTCTTATTCCAACTGTGTAAGATTCCACCCTTATAAACAAGCTGCGGAACAAGTCGCTTTCGAGAAGAGGAAAGGTAATCAGGACGAGGATAATTTGCTTTATTCGACCAATCCATCGAAGCTCTGCTCGCTGGGTCTTCCATATAATACTCGAATGGTTCGCGAACATTCCCAGAAATGTAGACAGCCTGAATCTCAAGGGCGCCAAAATCAACGACTTTACCGGCATCATCATAGGCAACGAGCACCACATCAATGCTGCCGGCGGGCTTACCTGTCGCATCGTTTAGACGAACCTCAGTGAGAGAAGTCCACTTCACTCCCTCCGCAAAGAAGAAAGAAGCGGCATGGTCGGTAATGATCCAATCCTGGCGGAAGCGGATTGGACAGGTAATGACCACCTCGTTCTCATGATTGATACTACAGACGCCAAGCGGGTTCCTTGCCTTGTCTTTGGTACAGTTCGGTACTTTATTGTTGAAGGGGCAGAGACGATGAGAACGATACCGCTTCGCTATTTCGGTTTGGTCTGTAACGAGGTAACCGAAGACCTCAGCTAATGGCTGTCCCTTATGCATCCTGCACGTCCTACCTGAAGATTCTGCTTTGTCCAATACCTTGACCGTCTTTGAATAACACTTGGAGCAATCTCGAGCACTCGCTCATCAGCGCAGAACTTCTACCTCAAGGTACACTGCCCGGCTGATTGCTGATCGAGGTCTGAACTAAACCGCTATGTACTACGATTTTACAACATATCTTGATTGCTTATTTATGTTTGTACCGATACCATGCAATACGTGGTGCATGTACCCTGCATTCACACCCGGTATTGATGCGTGCGGGGCGCCACTTACTGCCCATCAGTTCCAACTCTGCACGGCCCGTTCATGAGAAACCGTGGATGCTGCTTTATAACTCGTCCCAATGCCTCAAATCGCCCTAAATCCCTCCTTTCAACTGCCAGCGAGGAGCAGGGAGGGAATCCGCCCCTACCGTGCGCTGACAGGTATGATCGGCGAAACAACACATAGTCAGATGTTTGCCTAACCATCAGACACCCTAACCACCGTCTCGGCAGGTTTTCGATGACGTAAGACCCATTTCGCTAGTTCAAGAACCGGCACTACGCTCAAAGCCACCCCAACAATGACGAGCCAGTCGATCAGTGATAGCGGAAAGGTAGTAAATGGCTCGTGCAAGAAAGGCAGATAGACGATGGCCAGTAACAAGAGCATTTCCCACAGGATCGCCAGATTCAGCCAGCGGTTCGCAAAGGGGCGATGAAACACCGAAAGGTGATCGGAACGAAAGTTATACGCTTTGAAGAACTGAATCAACACCAACGAAACGAAGGTCATCGTCATCGCCTCAACGATGCCACGCCCACTCTGTAATGCCCAGACAAAGAGCACGATATTGACCAACGCCGACCACAACCCACCGATGACCATCAGCCCAACGATAGGACGAGTGAAGATACCACGCCGCGGATCACGTGGTAGCTGGCGCATCAGATCGTCGTCAGGAGGATCAACTGCCAACGCGAGCGCTGGCAAACCATCGGTTGCAAGATTAACGTATAGGATTTGAACGGCAGTTAGCGGCAGGGGTAAGCCGGCAAGCGTAGCACTGGCCATCAGGGTAATTTCTCCGATATTCGATGACAGCAGATACATCAAGTACTTCTTGATATTGCCGAAGATTCGTCGTCCCTCTTCGACCGCTGCCACAATTGAGGCAAAATTGTCGTCGGTGATGGTCATTGCGGCAGCTTCTTTCGTGACATCGGTACCGGTAATCCCCATTGCAATCCCGATGTCAGCTTTCTTCAGCGCCGGTGCATCATTCACACCGTCACCGGTCATCGCTACCACATACCCTTTCTGTTGCAGGGTCGTCACTACACGCAGCTTATGCACCGGCGCTACTCTGGCGTACACGTCGATTGTGTCGACTATGCGTGCAAATTCCTCATCGCTTAAGGTATCGAGTTCATTACCGGTAATGACTCTGCCATGGACAAGCAACCCCAGCTCACGAGCAATTGCAGCCGCAGTTAACGGGTGATCACCGGTTATCATGACGACCCGAATACCGGCTGTCTGACAGGTCTGAATAGCTGTTTTCGCCTCGGGACGAGGTGGATCGATCATACCGACTAAGCCGAGGAAGGTTAGATCGTGCTCGGCATCGCTCAGGGTAGCCGGTGCTTTCGTCGCAATTGCCAGTACCCGCAAAGCTGACTCAGCCATTGTTTGCGCTGCCTGTAAGATGGTTTCCCGGTCAGCCAGACTCAGCGGCGCGACTCCGTGTGGTGCCAGCCAATGACGACACGCGGCCACAATGACCTCTGGTGCCCCTTTGGCGTAGGCAACCGTCTCCCCGTGTTCGTGATGCAGGGTAATCATGCGTTTGGTTTCCGAAGAAAACGGAATCTCGGCCACACGTGGCGCATTGGCAACCAGGTCATCAACAACCAGACCAGCTTTCATCGCAGCTACGATCAGCGCCGCTTCGGTCGGATCACCCTGTACTTGCCAGCGCTGATCGCGGTAGACAACCCGTGCATCGGAAGCAAGCGTAGCAGCGCGCAACAACTGACAAACTGCCTCATCGGGCAGGACGAGGTGATCATCACAGCGAAACTCACCGACCGGCTCATAACCGGAACCGGTAATTTCCCACCAACGACCGGCAACAAACACCCGGCGGGCCGTCATCTCGTCTTTCGTCAGTGTGCCGGTTTTGTCGGTACAAATCACCGACGTACTCCCCAACGTCTCCACTGCTGGCAGGCGTCGCATCAGCGCATTCCGCTTCACCATGCGCTGTACTCCGATTGCCAGCGAGATAGTCACTACTGCCGGTAAGGCTTCAGGAACAACGGCGACGGCTAAGGCTATCCCAAAGATGATCATCTCGACCAGTGGCTGACCACGCCAGAAGCCGAGCAGAGTAATAACAGCCACAATGACCAACGCGACGCGCGCCAGCGTATGACCAACCTGGTCGAGATTCTCTTGCAGCGGTGTTCGCCCGGTTTCAATCGTCTGCAACATCGTGGCAATCGTGCCAAACTCCGTCTGCATGCCGGTCGCCACGACAATGCCACGTCCGCGTCCGTAACTGACCGAAGTTCCAGCGTAGACCATATTCTTGCGCTCGGCGACGGGTACTGATGGCGGTAAGGTTATCGCGGCAGTCTTCTCAACCGGAAGTGACTCGCCGGTAAGCGCAGCTTCTTCGATCTGAAGATTAACTGCCTCGATCAGGCGCAGATCAGCCGGTACACGGTCGCCAGCACGCAAGAGCACGATGTCGCCAGGCACCAGTGTGCGAGCCGGTACAACCTGCTCACGGCCATCACGCAAGACAGTGGCGTTGGGAGCTGCCATCTGCCGGAGCGCTTCAATTGCTCGCTCAGCACGGTATTCCTGAATAAAGCCGAGCAAAACAGCGAAGAGTACGATGACAATGATGGCAATCGATTCGATACCGTGCCCAAGGAGTATTGACAGGCCAGTAGCGATTAGCAGGATAATGATCAGGATATTCTTGAATTGATTGAGCAGAATTGTCCAGGGTGAAATACGAGTCGTCGCTTGCAGTTCGTTTGGACCGTACAGCGTTAATCGGCGCGCCGCTTCGTCACCGGTCAAGCCCTGTGGTGAAGTGTATAGTTCAGTGTATATAGCAGGTAGATCGAGTGCATGCCAGAGCAACGGTGATTGACGATGCTCAACGTTCGGTATTGCCATGAGATAGCTCCTTAACGAGCTGCGGTAAAGCCAAGATGAATATGTACAGTCTCGCTACCTTCGAGCATAGCACGCCACTATCGGCAATACAAGCGGTGCAGCGAGTCAATCTGCTAACCAACCATCGGATAGCGCCGGTTGAGAGGGTTGCAACGTCTTTCTCTCGGCGATGATCGTGGGTTGAAAACCGATCCTAGATGGCATACTGATGCGCCAGACACAGCTCTCTGGCCATACACTGCGAGATGCAGGTCAGAGGCCCGTACCAGGGATTGGCAAGTTTTCACGAACCGGCAATGGTGATGAAGGAAATATAGGGCGGACGGGCGGGGAAGCGTCTCGCTGCCGCTTGCAAGGAGATGCGACAGTTGAAGCCTTCCGGTAGTGGACTTAAGTCATGGCAGACTTCAGGGATCATCGGCAGCGGAGGCGTGTGGTTCGTCGGTATCGCTCCGCAGCACATCGTCCGATCACCTTCGATAACCGAACAGAAATCTCTGGTTGCCTGCTCTTGCAGCCAACAAAAGAGGTAGTTTCAGGTATAATTAATTAACTTCAAACGCATAAAAAACCTATTGCAAGGGTGCTCAGGGTGAGGAACACAATCGGCAGCCTGATGCAGAATGATAGCTAACCCTCGGCCAGACCGATCTGGTCGTCCTAAGCCTACCGAAGGAGGAGAGCGTGATTCGGGTTCTCATTGTAGATGATCACCCGATTGTGCGCGAAGGTCTGCGCAGTCTCATTCGTCAGCAAAGTGATATGACACTGGTTGGGGAAGCCGATGACGGCACCAAAGTGGTTTCGTTAGCAACCACCTTAAAACCTGATGTTATCACTATCGATTTACGTATGCCCAGCGTCGATGGCATTGGCGTCTTGCGCCAAATGCGCGAACTATCGCCATCGCCAGCCTGCCTGGTACTTTCCAACTATAACGAACCCGATTACGTAATCGCGGCTATCGAAGCCGGAGCACGTGGCTTTCTCTTGAAACACAGCGCGTACACCGCCATTATTGATGCCATCCGCACGGTCGCCAGCGGTGAATATGTCATCTCACCACATCTGGTTGGGGTACTCTTCACCAATGTCGCTGAGCTACAGCGCGAGCGCTTACGGCAGGCGTTAGCGGATGATGAAAGTGCCCTACGCTTGCTACGAGCACTGGCCAATGGTGCAACCACAGCCGAAATTGGGACAATGTTGCATATGAGTGAAGTAACGGTCAAACGTAGAATTCAAGAACTGATCAAGCTCCTTGGGGTACGGAATCGTACTCAACTAGTTGCCGAGGCAGTACGTCGTGGATGGATTTGAGGGCTTCCCGCCAGCCGTTATCAGGAAGGGAATTGCAGTGCACGGCGACAACACCCAACCATGCCCCCTGCCCACCGGTCTTTTTGCACAAGGGAGTGTACAACCGGTTCCTGTATCGCAGATACAGTGAAATATCCCAAACAGGCGTTACCTGAAAAATCATCACAAATGAATGCAGCTATAGATCAACGCTCGTTATTATTCTCAACAACTCTAACGGTATTTATATGGAACGTCTTGCCTCCTTCATAACCGGGAGGGCAGCCGATTTACGGCGATAACCTGACCGGAAGGACGTCATCTCTGCCGAAACGGCCATCGTTCTGGGCTGGCGCCAAGCGCCAGTCGCCATCACCCCTACCTATTGACCTCTTTGGATCGTTAATCTGACCATTTCGGATCTTCACCTCTTTGAGATCAGTAGTCTATACTACGAATATCCTAAAGCTATCAGATTCCTTAGCAAGCGAGGAGTGAGATCTATGACAGATCAAGAGGTCAGGCTCCCGGAAGAGGAGACCGATCGCCCGACGAAGGGTCGTCTCGACCGACGGAGTTTTCTCAAACTAGGCTCAGTCAGCGGCGCTGCTGCCATCTTGGCCGCGTGTGCCGCTCCGCCACCCGCACCAACCGCCGTTCCACCAACGTCAGCTCCGCAAGCGCAGGTTCCTACACCGGCTCCGGCTCCATCACCGGTCGTCGTTACCGAAAAGGTTGAGGTCCCGCTGATCAGTGAGGTCTTACCCTACCCACGCCTGAAGATCGCGACCCTCAACGATCTGAAAAATGGAGTGTTCGGTGCCACCTACCCTGACCAGCTTTCTCCGATCCAGGTTCTCAAGCTAGGGAAAAAGGTTCCTGGCGGCGTGGGACCAGACGAAGACATCGTGGCGTACAGCGGATTATGCACCCACATGGGATGCCCCATGAACTACGATCCGGCCACCAAAATTTTTGTCTGTCCGTGCCACTACAGCCATTTCGATGCTGAAGCCGACGCGATTCTCATTAGTGGGCCAGCGACCCAGAATCTACCACGCATTATCCTGGAGGTAGAGGGCCAGGATATTTACGCAGTTGGGGTGCAGGGACTGATCTACGGACGACCGCATAATCTCAGCCTGACTGAGCTATAGGAGGGAAAGACTATGCCTGTGTACCGTCCAGCCGATCGATTGGTGTTACCGCCGGTCGATGCTGAAAAATATCAAACCGTATGCCATTATTGCATTGTCGGATGTGGCTATCATGTCTACAAGTGGCCAGAGGGACGCTCAGGAGGATTGCTTCCCGATCAGAACGCGCTGGGAGTAGATTTTACCAAACAGGTCGCTCCGCTAAGTGGTGACTGGATTGCCCCTGCTCATCATTCGATCATTACCGAGCGTGATGGTCGTCGCTATCATATTGCTATCGTCCCTGACAAGGAATGTGTGGTCAATAAGGGACAACACTCGGCGCGTGGAGGTTCACTCGGCAGCAGCCTCTATCGGCCAGACGGCCCAACCCATGTTCGGCTAACCCATCCCCTCGTCTACCGCGCCACCGAGCAGGTACCAACAACGTGGGACGATGCGATAGATCTGGCAGCGCGCGTTATCTATGGCAGTATCCAGCGCGACGGCAACAACTCGATCTTTATGAAAATCTTTGACCACGGCGGCGGCGGCGGTGGATTTGAGAACAATTGGGCGGTTGGGAAATTCTTCTTCAACGCCGTCCAGACGATCAACTGCTCGATCCACAACCGTCCGGCGTACAATTCTGAAGTTCATGCCTCGCGCGACATGGGGGTGCCTGAACTCAATTATGCTTACGTCGATGCTGAACTCGCCGATACCATCGTGTTATGGGGCGCCAATTCCTACGAATCTCACACAAACTTCTACCTGGTCCATATGCTCCCGAATATCCAGGGCACAACGGTAAACGCCAAAAAGGACGCTCGTCCAGGCGAACAGGTTGGCCCCGGCCGGATCATCATTATCGATCCGCGACGCACGGCCACAGTGGTCGTTAGCGAGCAGGCCGCCGGAAAGGATCGGGTGTTGCATCTGCAACTCAACCCTGGCACCGACATTGCGCTGGCCAACGCGATCGCACGGGTCGTCTACGAACGGCAATGGCATGATAAAGATTTTGTCGCCAACCGGGTCGAAGCGGAAACGGTGCAGCCCTTCCTCGATCAGAGTCTCCAGATCAGTAAGAGTCTCGATGAGGTATTGGCCGAAGCCGAAAAAATCACCGGCCTGTCACGCACCCAGATCGAGCAGGCTGCAAGCTGGATTGCCGAGACTAAGAGCGATGGGACTCGACCGCGGGCAATCTTCCTGTACGAGAAGGGTGTTATCTGGGGATTGAAGAATTACGAGAATATCGGTAGTATTGTCAATCTGGCACTCCTGACCGGCAACTTTGGCAAACCTGGTACAGGTTGTGGTCGCCTGGGAGGGCATCAGGAAGGATATGTGCGCCCTGGCTACCCCGGCCCACGCCCCGCGCCGTATGTTGATGATCTGCTTAGCCAGGGGCAGGGGAATGTCTTCTACGTCGTTGGGTGCAACCCGGCGGTAACCACCCTCAATGCGCAGCGCATGCGCGAGACGTTACAAACCCGTGGGAAGCTGGTCAGAGATGCACTTGATGCCAACTTCGCCGCTGACAATGCAACGAAAGCACGGGCTATCCTCGATGCTGTCAAGCAAGGTGGGTTGTTTATCATCGTGCAAGACATCTACCCCACCGAGACGGCAAAGCATGCCCACGTGGTCTTCCCAGCAGCAGCCTGGGGCGAAAGTCCGATTACGTCAATCAACGGTGAACGTCGTTTGCGGCTGTACGAGAAGTTCATGGACCCACCAGGTATCGCCGAGCCAGACTGGAAGATTTTGGGGATGCTGGCTCAGCGTATCAAAGCCCTGGCCCAAGCTGACGGTAATGCCGACATCGCTCAACGATTCAGCGGTTTCGAGTGGAAAACGGCTGAAGAAGTCTTCCTGGAAGGTGGTCAGTCGTTTGCCGATGGCGTGAAGGCCAGCACCGAGCGGTATAAGGGTGTCGATTATGCCTTCCTCAAGGCAGCCGGTAACAACGGTATTCAGACCCCGGTAACTATTGTCAACGGTAAGCCGCAGGGACGGGTACGTTACTTTGAGAACGGTGAACCCTTCTACACCGAAAGTGGCAAGGCCAAGATGCTGCCGACGCCATGGCCCGGATTCCCGGCCATTGTCCAGGAGCAGATCAACAAGTATCCATACTTCCTGACTAACGGGCGCAATAATAACTGGCAGACTCTCTACAATGACATGAACATTCCCTTCTTTGCCGAACGAACGCCATTGCCATACATCGAGATTAGTCCAGAGGACGCAAAGAAGGAGGGTCTCCAGCCGGGTGATATTGTGCGCCTGTTCAACGACTACGGCGAGACAATGGCATACACTGTAGTGAGTACCAGTGTTAAACCGGGTGTGATCTTTATGCTGTTTGCTCACCCGCGGGCGACTACGAATAGTCTGACCACACCGTATGTTGACCCGGCGGTCATTATCCCGTACTACAAAGGAAGTGCCGTAGGTTTGCAGCGCATTGGCCGTCTCGCCGATCTGGATGCACGTCTGACATACAAGCCAACCAATTTTGATAAGGTGGTGTAACGGCCCGTCGTTGTCCGATTTCCCCCTCACCTTCCCCCCGGCCCCCTTCCTCTCCCGCGCTGCGGGAGAGGAAGGGGGAGGGTGTCCCCGCACCTGCCTCCTGGCGTTCGCACCTGCCTCCTGGCGTTCGCACCTGCCTCCTGGCGTTCGCACCTGCCTCCTGACGCCCGCACCTGCCTCCTGGCCCCCTCACCTTCCCCCCCGGCCCCCTTCCTCTCCCGCGCTGCGGG
>Ga0308407_1001256_pt1 | contig 14188 bp, 17 predicted proteins | sample HotsprSampleMSe2_FD_203476 | JGI IMG/M metagenome (GOLD analysis project Ga0308407, IMG submission 203476) | Hot spring phototrophic mat microbial communities from Mushroom Spring, Yellowstone National Park, Wyoming, United States - 20060911_MSe2 ...
AATCTACCGGTCTGAGCACGACCTTGATTAAATCTAGGGTGTATTTTTCCTGTTACAGGATTGATAAATCTGTCGTACTTGTTACCTATTAGTTTGTTAAGAGCTTTAATCCTAAGAATGTTGTTAACTAGTTTTATTTTGTCTTCCTTAGATAAGTTAAATTCAATAACCAGGTTGTTGACAGTACTTATACAGTTGTCATTACACTCTTCAGAATCATCGTTACTTTCTTGGGAGTCTGACTCCTCTTTACTTGAGTTATCTACTTGGTCTGTAAGTACTTCGAGTACAAGTTTTAGTGTTTCAGATTGTAGATTGTCTGCGACTATTCCTGCTTTAAGCAAGGCCTCTTTTAAACGTTTGGGAGAGCTAAATATTTTTTCGTCCAGTGGTACAGATTCACTTTTAGAAAAGCCAAATGTGGTTTTACGTTGTAGTGGTAAGTGTAGAGCTGTAGCAATTTCTACCTTTAACTTAGATATCTCTCTTTTAGCTAATTCTATAATTCTTTGATATAAATCTGTATCTAATCTAAGGCCGTTTAACTCCATAATTGCAACTGCAACTACAATAGATTGTTCTAGTTCTAGATCTCTCTGCATACCTAAGTAGTTACAGGCTCTTGTTAGTAGTACTTTTAGAATCAATAGATAATAAGTATCTAGAACAGCATATTGAATTTGAGATGGAGTTAATACACCTGACCAATCACTTTTTTGCTCTGTTTTATCTAAATCAACGACATTATCTGGACGAGACAGTAAGTCTTTACATAAGTCTTTTAAAGACCTACCAAGCTGTCCTACGCTTGTTGATCCAGTAGCATGGCCTAATAACTGACTTGCAGCCAGTGTACAAAAGGTTTTGTTAGGCAACCAATTATAATTTACAAAGAGCTGACTTATATCGAACTTTATTTCATGTCCAACAACTGTGACATCTTTCTCATTTAAATAATCAAGAGCAGCTTTTATAATATTATGCTCTGCTATATGCGTATCAATTAAAAAGCATTTAAAGTTATTTTGCTTAGGTACCCAAAAGCTTTTCTCTATAGGTGATAATTCACTACTTGGTTCTAACTCAATTGACTCTGCAACACCTATTTGTATAAGTCTTACCTTAGATAGATAAGCACTAAAGCTAAGAGATGGATCTTTATCTTCGATTAGTCTCTTTAAGTTTGGCTTAGTATATGTTTCAACATCTAGAGCAACATCTTTATGTGCAGTATCAATAAACCTTTTAAATTTTTCTAAGTCTTTCTCGGTGTTAATCCAACAGATATCTTTTGGATCTAACATTTGCTCAACCTTAATATAATAAACTTTTTTATTCTTTATAAAACAGTAAGTTAATAAGATAATGAGTGTTACAACTAATCACTACGAACTATTATTAGCTGTTAAACAAAATCGCTTTGACTCCAGTAACAGATTAGTTACTTCTGTATTTCATAGAGAGTTTAACCAGGTAGTTACTGACACTAATCATCTAGATACGGTTTATACTTTAGCCAGAGGTACAGTAGGTAATCCCTCAGTACGAACTGTAAACCTAGACCATACTTACATACCAAGGTTGATTATAGCTTCAAGTTTTACTAATGATGGATTTCAGGTTGAGTGGACACCAAATCAGTCGAGGGCTGCAACAGCAACTATAGTTATAGCAAACAATGTACAGGCTAATGATGAGGTTACTATAAACCAACTAACTTACACCTTTCGTAACCAAGGGCAGGCCACTCAACCGGGACATATTGAATTGCAGCAGGGTGCAGTAGCAAATGCAAGAGCTCTAGCTGCTGCAATAAATGCAGACCGCAGAATAGGTCAATTTGAGGATGTACAGGCGTTTAGCTGTAATAATGTTGTTACAGTGTACTGTACTACACCTGGTCCTATTGGTAACGCTATTACCTTGTCCACAAACGCAAATCCCAGAATTGTTGTATCTGGTACAACCTTAACAGGTGGACTAGCTGCTACTCAAGGCCAATGGCCAGGTAGAACTCCGATAGCTACTTTACATATGATTAGATTTCCAGATTGCTTAGACAGGACTACACAGGCTATAAATCTAATAAACCCCAACCTTTTTGAGGTTAGGGTTCGTTTGTTTGTCGTAGCGTGACATCTAGGTAATTACTGGAGTTGATGTAAATATGTCTCCACCGGGTAAAACCGCAGTTCCATCCGGGTTAAAGGCGGATAGATCTGGTATTTTAGGTTCTATAGGGAAGTTATATACATTATCAAAGTTAGGTTGTTTTGTGTTTTGCTGTGATTGAAAATTGTATTGATTCTGTATTATTGGTTCTAGGTTTATATTTAAGTTAGATTGAGATATCTTCTCTTTGTATTCTTGTAAGGAGAGTTGCAACTCGTTGTATTTTAGTCTTAGTTTTATATTTAACAATGCAGCTTCAAGCTGTGTAACTAACTGATTTAACATTGCAGATTCTTGGTTAACATCTTCAATATCTCGTTGCAGCGTCTCCATCAAAAACTTTTCAAGAGTCTTATCTGATTGTTTTCTTCTCTTTGTATATGGCCTGCGTCTTTTAATTTGTTTTATACTGTCTGTTACTAGTGTGTTGTTGGTATCCAAATCTTGCTCTTCCACATTCGACTCCTTTACAAAACTAGGCTAGACTAATATTATATTCAACTTAGAAGATATATGTCTCTGAAAAATCTAATCCAATCAATTAATAAAAGAGATGGTGAGAATACAGTCAAGTTTTTCGGTGAAGATATAAATCTACCTAAATTGCCTACGGGAGTGTTTACCTTAGATGCAATATTACGTGGCGGTATACCTAGGGCGTCTGTTACAGAGATTTTAGGTCAGGAAAGCACAGGTAAAAGTACTCTCTGTTACCACATTATAGCTCAGACTCAAAAGCTTATTCCTAACAGGCATTGTGTATACATTGATATGGAGCATGCTTTTAATCCAAAGTACGCTAAAGATGCAGGAGTGGATTTGACTTCATTAATCTTTATCCAACCTCAGAATGGTAATAAAGCTACTGACTACGTAGAATTGTTTGCTAAGACAGGTGAAGTATCTCTAATTGTTTTAGATTCGGTTGCTGCTCTTGTAACAGAGCAGGAAGAGCAGTCTAGTATGGATGAAACTACAATGTCATTAGGAACTGCAAAACTTATGGCTAAGTTTTGTCGTAAAATCCCTCCTGTACTTAGTGCAACTGATACTACACTTATAATGATCAATCAATGGAGAGAAAAACCAACTCCTTATGGAAATCCTAAAGTATCTTATGGAGGACATGCATTAAAGTACACAGCTAAGTTAAGACTAGATTTATCGAAGAAAACAGATGCAGAAACAGGATTCAGAATCACCGCTAAAGTCCTGAAAAATAAAGCTGGTGGTGATCCTCTAAAAGAAGCTGAATACACAATTAAGTTCGGTGAGGGAATAGACCAACTAGGTTCTCTTATTGAATATGCTATGGAAGCCGGAATAATAGAGCGTAGAAGTTCCAACTATTATTTTGCAGGAGAAATGATTGCAAAAGGCAGAGAGGCTGTTATAGACCAAATAAAGGCTGATAGGAATCTTTTTGATCAGGTAGCTACTGCAGCTTTAACTAAAATAGCTGAGATTAGCCAGCCAACAAGTAGTGCACTAAACAAGACTTCATCAATTGACTATGAACTAGATGAAACTTCTCTAGATGATGCTGGTTCTGATTGTGTAGAAAATCTTACCGAAGAATAACTAGAAGGCAATTAAATTAAAGCTAGACAAAACAAAGAGGGTGGATTAGCTCACCCTCTTTTTAGTACTTAATTAACTTAAGCTTATTAAGTAATCTATTATTACTTACGCACCCAATAATTTTAGCACTACATTAATATCACCATCAAGTTCGTAATAGAGCTGTTTATATAACTCCTCATATTCGTTATTTGCTAATCGCAGTACATAACTTGCTAGAGGGGATCCACTTATAGCATTCTTAATCTTAATACGTTTTTCCTTTTCAGAAAGTTGTTTGTCTTCGACAATCTTTTGAACAAAAATCCTATAGTAGTTACATATCTTTTCATATAGCTTATGTACGTTTGTAGCATAAGTTGCAATTGCAACCCACACATCATCAACGTCTTCTTGGGAGTAATCTGGGTATTCTTCTAGAATTACTTCTCTGAAGTCATTTACGTTGTCAATATTCCTATCTTTAACTAAGAAAACTAGTTCTTTGTATTTAGATAGTAGAGATAGTTTAGTAGGTTCCTGGATATCTGAAGCTAAGGTCTCTTCATTCATATTCACTTCTGTAGAAATATCTTGGTTTGTCATACTCTCCATATACTCTATATTGCTATTTTCAACGTTTACTGAGCTGTTTTCGAATAGCTGTGGTTGATTAGACTCATTAATTTGATTACTTAAATCTTCTGGTATTTCATAATCGTACTCAGTCTGTTCGTGATCTTTAGCTTCTTTGTTTATTTGATCTAGCTCTTGCTCAGTATTTTGTTCTGTAGACAACTCTGGTTGGACTTCCTTTTTTCTTCTTGCCATACTTTTACCTACAAATTTAAGGTTGTTAAATACATAATTTGCACAATTTACATACCCCTTATCTACAGTCTACCAAACTAGTTTATTTATCTTTATATTTAATGAGCATTCAAAGCTTAGTTTAATTGTCTTTTTATATATTAATTTACTTGTATCCTTTGTTGAATAAGTTAGGGATTGTTATCTGTGCGTAGCTGTAAGTACTTGGACTGTAGAGATAAGTTCGATATAGGCGGTGAATTACATAAGATAACAACTAAGAATGCTGCACAAAGATATTTTCTGAAGGCAATAGAGAGTAGTGAATATGATTATGTATTTGGTATAGGTCCATGTGGAACAGGTAAATCTTTATTAGCTATATACAGTGCGATAAAAGGTCTGCAAGAAGGTCGATATAAGAGGATTGTGTTTGTTAGAGCGAATGTCTTTGTCAAAGACGAAATGGACATAGGAGCTATACCAGGTACTTTAGAGGATAAATATGCCCCACATTTTGCTCCTATGTTAGATAACCTAAGAGAATTAGGTATTACTAAAGCTTATGTAGCTAACCTAATTGAAGCTGACCTATTAGAATTACTGCCTGTGCAGTGGACTAGAGGGAGAAGTTTTAATGAAACCATAGTAATTTTAGATGAAGCTCAAAACTGTACTCCATCTCAATTAATTACTGTGGTAAGTAGATTAGGTAGAGATTCAAAGTTAATCGTAATAGGTGATCCAGATCAGATTGATAGAAATATGAATGATGGTGAGCAAAGTGGACTACAATTTGCAGCCTCTAGACTAGAAAAGGTATCCGGTGTGTATATTCAATACTTTACACGAGCAGATATTGTACGAAATAAAAATCTTTCACAGGTAATTACTATATTGCAAGCTAATTAGCCGTATGGAAAGGTATCAGAACGATCTTAATTTAGAATTACTCCAAGTGCGAATAAAAATCTTAACTAGATTTTTACAGGAGGAGTTTAACTATTATTACGACTGTTCTGATACCGATCCTAATTACGTAACTTGGGTTAAGGAAACAATTTTAGCTGAGATAGACTTACTGAAAACCAGATGTCTCAGCTATTTGGATACGATTTATAAAACTTAGACAACTCTGTAATTTATCTAGTTCATCTTGGAACTGTTCATTTGTAACAGGCTTTGATGAACTGTATATTTCCCTGTAAATGTGAAGAGCAAGAAATAGTTTGTTTATGTAGACATCTTTAGCTTCTTGTGTAATCTTAGCACGTTCGATTTCTAGTTGTTGATTGATTTGATCTAATTCCAGTTTTGATTGTTTTAGATCATGAATGTGTTTTGAACAGTCAGTAATGAAGTCTAGTTTGTCTTTTAAACTAAGTTTATCTAACTCACTTGCTTTCGATGAAATAACACTCTCAAGTACTCTTTGGAGAATAGTAATTTGATCTTCTATTGGATCAGTATTTGGTAGTACTTCCCAAACCATTTTTCTGTGATCTGGTTTATAATTACGCATAGTTGTTACTAGGTTAGATAAAGTTATGTCAGCTATACTAATCACTCAATCACCTTATTACTTGTTTTTGCTGCTCTTTGTTTATATTTTTATTGTTTGGGGACTCAGTAATATACTTGCTTTTATGAAAATATCCGATGGCATACGCTCTATACACCCTCTAGTGCAAGAAGTCTTAGGTTGCCCTGCTTGCAATGCATTTTGGATTGGGGTTGTTTTGTATTTTATCGGCATTGATTTCTTACCACTATTACAACCCACTAATTATGTTTTACTGAATGACCTTATTTTGGCATTCTTGCACGGTTGTTTAGCTAGTGGTATTAGTTGGACTATCTACTGTCTATTGCACCTAACGGGTCAATATGATTGACTGTAGAGAAGTTTGACTCGTATTCCATCGATGGAGACTATCGGACCTAAGTTCTTCGCTTCACACGGTATTTCATACAAATAACAGGGCGTAAGTAGAGAAGTCTTAGTCATTAGTGTTGTTTTATTTCTTCTAATTGCTAGGTTTAAAGTAGCTCGATTAATCGAGCTACTTTGTTTTAGCATAGCCTCTATGTACTTATTTGTACTGTCTAAACTCCAAATATTTAGATAGTATTCTGAATTTGCTTTACATATACCCGAGTTAACGTTAATCAAGCGAAAAAGCTTTTGCATATATCTAGCTTTTTCTTCGTTTGGCATATCTATATAAAACTTATCTTTTGTATTAAGTCCACTAGAATCTATATAACCAGCTAGGTAACTAACTAGGTTATAGATGTCTACTTCAATTAATCTGTATAGATTAGAAACATATGTTTTGCTGCTTAATTCATCAACTAGATCATCGTATGACCTATTAAAGTCATTAGTTGCTGTAAATGCAACATTAATCTTTTTACTGTTAAGTAATCGAACACATCGATATAAACTAGTAGACCTTCTTTCTAATCTTGTAAAATTTAACTGTCGAGCAGTTCTGTGATAGTCATAGTTACCGTCTAAAAATCCTAAACACCAGCAGACTTCTTCGAACCTTCTATCTGGATTAAAAAACTCTACTAAAGTATTTTCTATCGGTGTACCCAAAGGTAAGTCATCAAGACTAACCCAGTTATTGTCTATAGCTAGAGTAGCGTGTTCTGGAATGGTAAATATCTGTTTATTACTTAAAGATGCTTGTGTAAGTACCTCATTAAAGTACTTTTTACTTTTTGGTCTTAATATCCCCTGACTTGTAACTACAACAGCGTTAATCGGGATTTTGCTATATACCACCATGATTTATAAATTCCTCTAGCTTCTTTAGCAGATATTTACCCTGGTTAGCGTCAAATAATTCTGCTGGTGTTTTACCGCCTAATTCAGGATTAGGTTCATTTGCCCACTCCCTAAATGCCTCTGGATTGCCTGTTATGACGGTAAAAGCTTCTATAATTTGGCTTAGTAGTACTTCATCTGGATTTAATTCCACCGTCTTTCTTTCCTGTATAACTCTCTTTCATCATTATATTTTGACCGCTTCTTTTTTATTTCCAACGTCCTGTAGTAGGCTGATTTACGCTCTTGGACTTCTATTGTCTTTCTTGCTTTTCCAAGTAAAGTTTTTCTGCTCTTATCTGGGTTATATGGATAACAAGTCAAGACCTTTGTTTGAGATTCATTAGTAACTATAAGTACAGACCTTTTTCTGTTATAGAAGTATCTAGCTCCCTGAAAATTATTATTTAGAAGTGATAAAACCTTACAAGACTCAGGTATTTCAATCTCTTCTGCATTTCTGTATAGATTTAGTATTTCATTTTGTGCTTGCTTGTACAAAGCATTTATTGATTCTTGTTTTATACTTTTTAGAGTTAAGTATCTCTCTACTGCATGTCTAGATACTTCAATTGGTTTTACTGAGCTTGTTTTTACATTGACCTCCATAGTTCTTACTCCAATTGCAAACCCAAAATAGTTATTATTTTAACACATTTTAATCTATTGTGACGAATATACCTAAACAAAAACGTATTCGCCATTCTTATCTAGATAAATTGTGTTCCCAAATTTAGGTTTAAAATCGGAGTTATTAATTATCAACCATATAGTTTCGTACTCACTAAATCTAATATCAACATCATCGATGTGACCATCCGTAACAATAATTACTAAATCACATTTACCTTCTAGCTCCTCCTCTATATACTCAAAAATAGGAGTCATACTAGTTCCACCTCCTCCAACTAAGAAGGATTGTAGATCTAGTTGATGTGTACTACTAACTTGTTGTACATTCTTAACCTCACAGTCACAAGAGATTAAATAAGCGTTTGTATTGTACTGACTAATTAATCCTAAAATCTCTGAAATAGCCATGTCTAGAACTTCTAGCATAGAGCCAGATACGTCTAGACCAATACAGACGTTTATTTGCCTACTAATCATACTGGGCAAATATACGCCAGTATGTATTAGTCTTCTATTAGGTCTATCCCATGTATAGTCTACTTTACCGGATGTTATTGCCAGCGATCTATGTATATAGCCACTTAATACGTCTACCCAATTAATCGAACCTAAGAATAGTTTGTTGTAGAGTATTTGTAAGTTCTTTGATAGATCTCCTCGACCTTGCAATGACTGAAAAGCATTCTGTATTGCAGATTTAAACTCGACTTCTTTAGCAAGCTCCTCCTGCGTATTACCAGAGTTAAAGTTTTTGTGCTCATCGAATGTTTGGTATATATTGTTGTTAATTTTTATAATCTGGCTATTTGTATTTGGTTTTGTTGAACTTTGCGAATAAAAATCTGTCGGAACAAATTCAAAGTTACCATCCTTTATATGCTTTATTAAATCCTCAAATATTTCTTCGGCAGAAAGTCCATAGTATTTTTTGTCATCTAGTGGAAAAGGTATGTTTTTTCTAGTTGGGTAGCAGTTTATTAGTCCGGTATTGTGAAAGGTTTCTTTGATAATCCAGTTAATAGCAAAATCACAGGCGTAGTAATAGATATCTAATAAATTAATATTTCCCTGTACACCATTTTTGTCTGAAGCGGAAATAGTTTTATTTAGATAAGCTTCTGCTCTATGGAAGTGTTGGAATGCAAAATGTCCAATCTCATGAATAATGATAAAACATTGCTGTGCAACTGTACATGACAGGAAAAGAATTGGGTTGATGTGTATTGTTTGATTTTTAAAGCAACATGCAGTTGGAATATTAAAATCAGCGAAGTATCTAAACTTATAGATTAAACCACCCCAAAATTTTACCTTTAGTAAAATATGAAAGAACGCTTTCCTCAGTTGTGCTTCGAATTCTTTTAATAAGATTTCTCTTTCTTTATCGGTTAACTTTTGACCTTTATAATCTCCTTCATCCCATAACTTTGTAAGTGTCTCTTTTGAGATATCCATAAAAACTCCTGAACATTCGGGAATTTTTGTATTGACAAACTCCCCTGCTTGAAGCAGGGGAGTGTTACAAATTTCTAGATCAGTCTGTATTTAGAAAAGACACAAAGGTATCTACCAACTTTTCAAATCTAGCAGAATAGTGTTTAGACTTTTCGTTAATGACATTATTAATAATGTAAACTGAATGATGCTTAGTGACTGCAGAAACAAATAGTGCTCCTAAATCACCTAGTGGATTATCTAGGTTATCAGGCTTATCAATTGTAAATCTTGCTATATACTCACCACACGGTTTGATTTTAGTTTTGTCGGCAATACACGCATTAATAAGTTTAGAGGTAATTATGTAACCAATACTCAAGTCTTTAGATAAATCGGGAATATCTGCAGTGTTGGGGTTTTTAACAATCTCTTCGACTGTCGGAATCAGGTGTGAGTATTGGCAAAATGTGAGAAACTCCTGACCGGCTACAGGACCAACACAACCGAGAATCTGCTTTGACAGGTATGTAATAGGCTTTTCTTGGTTATGCGGTAGTTTTAATACATTACTTAGAAATTCCCACGATCTTTGGCTTGCCCATGCTTGGGCATGGGTGTTTGATTTAGGGTCTAGATTATTAATATGATTGGGATATTGCCTCAAAAAAGCAATAATTCGGTAGTCAAAGCCACTGGAAGTAAAGTAGTCAATTACTTCATCTGGATTTGGTTCAATTACAAGGTGTAGATAAAATCTGTTGTTGAATGCAGGACTTACATTCTGAGCTTCTACACCGTCTTGTCTCCTATTACCTGCAGCTAAGGTCCAGAAACCTTCTGGTAGTTTAACACCATTAATTTCTCTTTCTAAAATCAGCGGCATAATAGCATGTTGTACTGCTGGAGGTGCAAGTAAGCACTCGTCGAGAAATATAACTCCTTTACTCTTTGGGTCCAGTGGAAAAAAGTTAGGCATTGCCCACTCTGTAATGGGAACGGTTTTCTCTTCCTCTTGTGGTAGATCAGTATTTGGATCAACAGTAGTTTGTTTAATCTTGATTTTACTGATTGTTGGAACACCTTTTACATCTACACTATCCAACTGTGATGGATAAATAGTAATAAGTTGATACGGTTCATTGTATTTCTTAGCTAGATTTTTAACGAAAAGCTTTGCAATCGCAGTCTTTCCTACACCTGGTTTTCCATACAAGAACACAGGTGCTTTTAGAGTATAGTAATCCTCCAAAATTTGAATTGCTTCGCTAATAGACGCACTGGGTAGAAGATCAATTTGTGTTTGTTTCATAGTTAACCGTGTAGAGTTCTACAGAGTAGTTGTGTAAATCTGCTTAGTTATAGTGAAGGTTGGGTAGTTATTTATAAGGTAACTATTCTTTATTTACGTATGTCTATATCAGATTTAGTAAGTTTATTTACTATTCTTACCTTAATAAATTACCTCATTGTTTTAGGTGTTAGCTCGTTCTATTTTTTCTTTTATTTCTCTAAGCTAGATAAGTTATTTTACAGTGTACTGTACTGGTCAGTATTCATTGCCTTAACTGTAATTTCAGATAAAGTAGGATTATTGATTTTTGATCGGACTAGCCAAGAGTATCTTCTATTAACTATCTTTAATTACTTGGTTGTTTGTTTTATACTTTTACCCCTTATAAGTGGTGTAAGTAAGCTTGTAAATTCGCTAAAGCAAATACTTTTAAATCAAGTAATTATAAATCAGTTTTATAGTCTAGCATTTGAGGGTATATTAATTGGTCTTAAGACAGATGATGCTGTTCAGGATACAGAGTTTAATCTTGTTGATTGCAATCTAGCTTTTTGTAAACTTGTTGATAAGAGTCGTACTGATATATTAGGTAACTCAGAGGACATTTTTGATAGTAAAACTACAAAAAGTCTAATTGAAATAATCAAAAACAAGACCTATGTATGTTTAAGTGGTTATGTAAAAAATAGAAGTGAACAGCTAATACCGGTTAAGATTGTTGTACAGTATTTTACTGTAAAAAGTCTAGATTACTTTTGTCTCTCTATAATTGATGCTACAGATGCAGACATAATTAAGAAAGTAGAATTTCAAACTATAGAAAATTTGGAAAGGCAGTTTGATCTATTGAGTAAAAAAGAACCCAAAATTAATGTACTACTAAGCAACTTAGATCAGTTAAGTGCTAACGATTTAACTAACTTTGATTTTCAGGATCTTATTCTACAGACTGAGGGTAAAGAGATCGATTCAATATTTTCTAGTTTAGAAAGTGATTATCAGACTCCTGTCGAATCTGAGTTAGAAAGAGAGTTATTTTCGAAATTTAATGAAAACAACTTTTGTGAGCTTGTACCAGATTTAGATGAGTTATTAGGTGTTAGTTAGTATTTAGGAGAAACTATGACAAAAGATGAGATAAGTCAGGAGTATTATATAAGTAAAATAGTTTCTGTTTTGATTGAACATAAAAAAATTCTAGAGACCTTAATTAACAAAATATCTGAACTACAAAAAAAATCTGATTATAATACAGAGTCTATAAACTCTTATCTAAATAATTTATACAAATATGTAAAACTAGTCGAGAGTTATGACTGTAAACTAAATAACTTGACAAAATCTTTCTCAGAAAACCTAAAGACATTAGAGCCTCTTATAAAAGGCACAGATAAAACTAAACCTGTTTTAGATAGATTGGAAAAACTCGAAAGCTGGATAAATGAAGAAGTCGAGAGACGTCAAGAAGCAAAGTTAAATAAACAAAATATATTCTTCTCGACTATATCTACTCTACTACCTACACTTATTTTAATTACTATGACTTTCTTAGGAGGCTTACTATTAGATTATATACTAAACTACAAGGCGAGAAATTTTACACCTGAAATTGTTAATCCCTTAGAGCATTATCATGCGCCTTGAATTAGCCTATTTTACATTAGTTATTGTTAACTAGTTAATTGGTTGTCCTTTTATTTTAGTTAATATGTTTGACCGTTATATATCAGACTATGATGACTTTGAAGATGAAGTCTATTTAGATGGCGATGTTTATAGTAAAGAACTGTTGGATGACTTAGGTGAAGAATGGGAGGAATTCTTAAGCTGGGCAAAGAACAATCCTAGAGAATCTAATTACCCTCTACGCAAAGACTTTCCTAGCGATAAAGCTTACAAAAAGGCAGTACAAGATTGGCTAAGAGAGGCTAGCAGAGCTTTTGATTCTGATTCCTATGATGAGGAATTGCATGACTATGCGGATGAAGACTGGGAAGATTTTTTAAATTGGGCAAAGGCTAATCCACAAGAGTCTAATTATCCACTACGTAAAGATTTTGTTACTACTAGAGCTTATAAAAAGGCACTACAGGATTGGTTAGATGAAGCTAGCATAACTTTTAGACGTAGACTGCTTAGCTAATCTCGCTTTTCCAATACCGCTCTCTCAGGAGTTTACTATCCCCATTTTGTGAGTGGTGTAGTCTATAAAGTTTACCTGCTAGTCTTGCTTCCCAATACGCCCAGAGACTAGCTCTGTTAAACAGAGATAGATATCTGTTTAGAAATGTGTGTTCTTTAAACTGGTTTTGCTGTAACCTAACTATACATCTTTCCAGGGTTCTTAGAGCGACCCTAAAATCGTTTAGAACCAACTCCATTTCACCTGAATAGCCTACATGTACAAACTCCTCGGCATTGCCTACAATGCCCTTTATTTCCTCTATACGCTCTGTTATTTTCTCTAGTGCTCGTGTATCGTTTGGTATATAACTATCGATATCAAACCGACTGTAAGCAACAGCAGCTAAGTTATTAATAGAGTTCATTAGCAGTTCTGTAATTTCTCGTATTTTAGACTCTTCGTAAATACAGGAATATTCTTTACACTTTTGTAGTTGATTTATTACCCAACCAGCTTTAGCATTACATTCATCTGTTATACCAAATAATTCTACAATTAAATCAGCTTTACTAACTTTAAGTCCAGGAGCTACCAAAGTAAATCCAGTATCACCAATTCCATACTTAGCATCAGCATTCACTCTATCAGGCATATCTATTTCTCGCCTAGTTTGGTTAGTAATTCAATGGTATCTCTGACTTCTTGAGGTGACATCCCCCCGACTCTCGTCCTACGGACACAGGACGGGTTTCCTAACCTCACGGTTAGGCATTCCTGCCCCACGCCACTTACCTAGGTCTAAGACCCCCAGCAGACCGACTTGGCAGGTGGTTTCCTTTCCCCAGAGTCCCTGGGTTACTACGCTTTCTAATTTAACACAAGATGGGCTATCTGGTAAATACCACTGTAATTAGCGGAGAGTCCATGTATTCCAACACTGACCCTATGGGTATAGTGCGGGACTTATAGCTCCCCCGCACCCCTCATGAGTTAACTGCTTCCTCTAAATCGTTTGACTGCCATTTATTTGGATTGTTTTCTATATTGTCTATACAAGAGTTGTATATTTCTTCTAGAGATAGATTACCCCCGCACGAAACATATTGTTGATGTAGGTTATTTATTTGTTCCATTATTAATTGTTCCTATTATTTACTTTAGTTTATTTCTAAGTTTAAAAATTATTTTACATGTCGGTTGAACCAAATCCTTTGTCTTTGCGGACAGATTCTTGTTGTATTAACTTATCATACTCAACTTCTACAAACCCACAGTGTATTTGGTAGTGGGGTACAAGTTGAGCAACGAACTCTCCTCTTTTAAT
>Ga0308407_1001258_pt1 | contig 14165 bp, 13 predicted proteins | sample HotsprSampleMSe2_FD_203476 | JGI IMG/M metagenome (GOLD analysis project Ga0308407, IMG submission 203476) | Hot spring phototrophic mat microbial communities from Mushroom Spring, Yellowstone National Park, Wyoming, United States - 20060911_MSe2 ...
TGCCCGCAGGACACTGGGCCGAGAAGGCCGTGCTACGGGTAGCTGCGCTAGAGGTATTGCCGCTTGGTGCTGACGGTCTTTTCAGGGGAAACGACCCGGTCAACCGCTACCAGATGGCCCGGGCACTGTGGCGTATTGGGCAGCTCTTTCCTGCAAAGGCCTTGCCTAGCTCCGTGCCGCAGCAAGTTGGCGAGGCCAAGCCCCAAGCCGATCCAGAGCCCCTCATCCGAGTGCTGGCTGTTCAGACCTCGAGCGTTCAAGAGGACACCACCCTGGCCAGTCTAAGCACTGTGGCCCTGCCCGAGGCCTGGTCAGAAGCCCAGTTCGAGACCAGCCTGGCGCACCTGGGGCAAGCCCAGCGTAATGGCCGGGTCTGGGCCACCTTCAAACACAACAACCAGCGGGCTATTGGCCTGTTGCGACTTGAGGAAAAACCTGTACTAGAAGCCTTTTTTCCTCTGGATGAAGCGGTAGAGGTCTGCAGCGAGGGCTGGTCCTGGCTCGAGGGCGGGCAGAGGCTGATGCACTTAGACCCCAGAACACAAAAAATACCTTCGTGTGCTACCTCATAACTCCACCCCGGTCATCTTGAGGAGAACCCGGCTGCGAATGAGGTTGTGGAGCAAAAGGGTGCCACCAGTCCCCGGTAGGAGCGCGTCTCTATCCTATGGAGTCCCAAAGACCGCAACATTACACTAAACCGCGTCTCGATCCGGTTACTGACTCGCCCCGTCCATCCCCTCCACCACATGGCCTCCTAAAGGGGCGTCACGACCCCAGGAACCCAGCGAAAGCCCCCCTCCAGGTCTCCCGGCAGGGCCCAGCGGAACAAAAGGCCCCGGTCGTTCACAACCGTCATCAGCATAAGCCCCCAGTGGGCTTACACCCACGGCAGACCCGGGAAGGTCAAGGCCGTGAATGCAGTGACCGTGGGCCAGGAGGTCCACCTCTTGGAGAAGATCTTATGGAAGCCAAGAGGGTGTGGGCCTTTTGCAGGTTCCGGTAGGAGCGAGGGAGGGGAAGTAGGCTTTGAGGGTGGTCTTGGCGGCCAGGGTAGCCTTCTGATGCTTTTGCTTTCGAGGGAGCTTGACGCCCTGGGCCTGGAGGGCTTTCAACTTGTCATCCACCCAGACGGAAGGGTTTCTGCGTCAAGATGGTAAAGGGGGCGCTCGCGGTCGGATCGCATAGTAACCCCTCTTCTTTCACACCCCTGGGGGCAAAATCAAGTAGCACACGAAGGAATACGCTATTTTGGACCCATCGGTCAGACCGCGGTGCGCGAAGCCCTGCCGCCGGTTTTCGCTGCCGGGGTACAGCAAGGTCTGCTGGGAGGGGTGGCGCTGGACGAGAGCCGCAACTACCTGGCGCTCATCAACGGGCGACCCCTGTGCCTGCCCGACTGCGCGAAGGTTGCTGGCTCGAGGGTGCTTCGCCTGGTGCTACTGGGCCTCAATCCCGATGGTCTGTTTGCCGAGTATGCTTACCTGCTCGATGCGCCCGGCAACCGCGTGGTGGGTTTGGCCTGGCCCAAGCCCCGGCTGCTGCTGGTGCACGAACACGACGGCAAAGTGAGCCGAATCTACGCGGTAGACCTTAACCAGGCCGACGACATCGCCTTTAGCGAGTGGGATAGCCCCGAAGCGGGCCTGGAGCTGAAACCCCAGGTGAAGCCGGTAGTCAAAAAGCTGGTGCTCGAGGTGGCCCTGGAAAACCCCAGCGGTCTAGCTGTCGTGAGCCCGAGCGAGGTCGCTACGGTTCAGAGGGGGCTTTTGCGTCTGAGCCTAGAAAAACCCCTGTGGTAGCTGGCCAGGAGCGGTAGGCCGAGCCGGCTGTGCCTATTCAAATGCGTACTTATGCAAATAAGTACGCATTTCGTATACTGGGACCATGTTAGTACCTCTAGCCAACTGGCACAACCCGGCCAAGCGTCGCCTCGAGGCCATCCGGGCGGCTCATGAGCGTAACCCGGCAGCCTTGCTCGAGCTGCTCGAGGCCTACCTGGTTCTAAAAGGCCGCAAGCGCGCCACCTTGAGCCTACGCACCTTGGAGAACTACCGGCTGGCAGTGCGCGATTACCTGGCCTGGGCCTGGTCGGGCACGCAGTCTCTGGAAATCCTAAAGGCTACCGCCGACGACTTTGACCGCTACATTGCCCACCTGCAACTGCGCGGCGGACACCTGGAAAATTCTGAAAACCAGCCCCTCAAACCCGGTTCCATTGCCACCTACCTGGCGGGTGTGCGGGCCTTCTACCGGGCGCTCGAGTGGGCCGGTGTGGCCCAGCTGCCCCAGGTGCACTCGCCCCGCGACCCCACCCCGCCCGAGGAGCGCCGTCCTGCCCTGCCGGAGAGCCTGTACCACAAGCTTTTGCAGCATCTTTCGGGCGCCGAACCGCCAAAGTGCCGCGACCGCCTGGCGGTGCGCTTGATGGCCGAGGCCGGCCTGCGTATTAGTGAAGTAGTTAACTTGTCGGTAGACGACCTGAGCTTATCCGAGCGCATGCTGCGGGTGAGGACGGGCAAAGGTGGTAAGCAGCGCTCAGTTCCCCTCTCCCGGCCCTTGGTGCAAGAGATCCAGGACTGGCTCCGGCTGCGCCTGGCCTATGCCGCCCCCGGGGAAAAAGCCCTGCTCATAAACCTGGGCGGGCGCAAAGCCAGCGGACGCTCCATGACCGACCGATCGCTGCGCAAAATTCTCAACCACCACTACCGCGACCTGGGCTTCCCCGAGCACTACTATGGGGCCCACATGCTGCGTCACACCGCTGGAACCCGCTTCTACAAAAAAAGCCGTGATCTGCACGCAACAGCCCGCCTGCTGGGTCATAGCAACATCAACACCAGCGCCATTTACGCGAAAATGGATATGGAAGGACTTTTTAAGGTGGTGGATGCCATAGACGACCAAGATTAGGAAAATGTGCTTGCAACTCACTCCAGCCAGGCCGACAAGCGCGGCTTGCAGACCTCAAACCAGCGCCTCGTCGCGCTTGATGCTGTAGACCCGGCTCAGGCCCTTTTCTGTGGTGACGCCGTACAGCGCATCGCAGGCCTCCATGGTGCGCTTCTGGTGGGTAACCAGAATGAACTGGGTCTGGCCCTTGAAGCGCTGTAAGAAACGGCAGAAGCGCAGGATATTGGCCTCATCCAAGGGTGCATCTACTTCGTCCAGCACAGCGATGGGAAGGCCGCTTCCCTCCCCCACTTCCGAAAGGGCAAATAGAAAGGCTAAAGCGCCCATGGTGCGCTCGCCCATGGAAAGCAGGCTCAGGTTAGTCGTGCGCTTGCCTGCGGGCCTAAGGAGCAACTCGAGGCCCTGTCTGCTGCGCTCGAGCACCACTTCTGCGTCCAGTAAGGCGCTGGCGTAGTGAGAAAACTTCTCTTTGAACACCTGATAGACCTGCTCGATGCGCTCACGGTAGGCCGATTCTACCAGGTACAGCTCGGCCTCGATCCTCCGCACGGCCTCAGCAGACTCCTGCAGTGCAGCCTCGAGCCTGGCGACCTCCTCGCACAGCAGGGCATACTCCCCTTCAGCCAGGTGGTTCACAGCTCCCAAGGCCTCCAGGGCGGCCTCGCTTTCAGAGAGGGCCCGGGCCAGGCTGCGTGATGAGCCCTCCTCTACCGGGCCGGGGGGCAGCTGGGAGAGCTCCTGCTGGAGGGCTTCAACGGTAGCCTCACGCCGGGCCTGGGCCAGGTGCAGGGCCTCGAGGTCGGCCAGAAGTGTGTTGGTGCGGGCAACCAGTTGGGTTTCTTCCTCGGATAGAGTACGCATACGGCTCCGGGCTGCCTTTAGCTCCTCCTCTAGCTGCTTTAGGTTCAGGCGGTCGCGGTCTTGCTCCAGCTTGCCCTTGCGGGACTGGACTGCTGCCAGCTGCTGCTGCAGTTCGGCTTGCTCGGTACGCAGCCGGCACAGGCGGGCCTCGAGTTCTGCTACTTCCTTCTGCGCAGCGTTATGGCGCTCCAGGTCCTCGCGATAGCGCTGCCAACGGGTAGCCGCCTCACGCTGGGCGGTCAGCTCGGCAGCCAGGGCCTCGCGTTCCTTGTACAGAGCATGTAGGCGCCCAGGCTGAGGGGGGTCAACCGGGGCCGGGGCCTGGGGTAGGGGGCTCTGGGACAGGCGGGCAAGCCCGGTGCGCATAGCCCTGCGCTCAGCCTCTAGCTCGGTCTGGCGGCGCTGGAGCTGAAGCAGGTTTAGTCCGGCCAGCTCGGCTTGCAGCTGCTCGCTTTGGGTGTGCAGGGATTGGGCCTCTGCCTGCAAGCGCTGGGCCTCGGCTTGGGATTCTTGCAAGCGACGGCGCAGGAGGAGCATCTGACCGCCCTTTTGCAGGCGTCCTCCCGTGATGGCCCCGCTGGTTTCCAGCAGCTCGCCATCCAGGGTTACCATGCGGGGGTGGTCAGGGTGCTTGCGAGCCAGGGCTAGGGCAGCCTCGAGGCTCTCCATTACCAGGGTCTCCCCCAGTAGGGTGGGCAGGGCCTCCGGGCATTGGGGCAGTTGAACCAGCTGGCGGGCCAATCCCACCACCCCAGCCTCACCGCCCCAATAGCGGCCAGGCGTTCTGGGGGGTTTTAGCAGGGTACGCGGCAAGAAAGTAGCTCGTCCACCGTGCTGCTTGAGGTATTGGAGCGCAGCCTGAGCAGCCTGCTCATCCTCGCATAGCAGCCACTGCATACGGGCCCCCATGGCCACCTCAATGGCTAGCTCCAAACCCGCAGGTACCTGAAGCAGATCTGCTGCCACTCCCATCAGTCCGGGAATGCCCGAAGCCCGCGCCCGCCTGGGACCCTCAGCTAGGTCGGTGCCTGCCCGCAGCAAGGCCTCGAGGCGCTGCGCTTCGGAGAAGGCTACTTGGGCGCCGTTGCGGGCCTGGCTCTCCTGCCGAAGCAGTACCTCCAGGCGGGCCCGTATAGCGCCCTCGCGGGCCCGGGCTGCATCCTGTTGTGCCTGTATGTCTGTCAGTTCCGCCTCGAGCCGGGCCAGGTCAGCTTCCAGGGACAATTTTTGTGCCAGCATCTGTTCGTAAGCCTGCTTTTGTGTCTCGTAGGAGGCTTGGGCCTGTAGGTAACGCGCGTAGGATTTTTGCGCTTGGTCCAACTGCTTTTCTTCAGCCTGAATAGCGGCTTGCAGTTCCTGCAAGCGCAGTTGCTGGCTATTTAGCAACCCAGGGCTGGGCTCCGCTTCGGCAGGGGGAGACGGCTTCGGCAAAGCGCGCAAGCGGGCCAGGCGGACCTCCGTCTCCTCGATGTCGGCGACCACGCGGCGCAGCCACCCCTCCAGCGAGGCTTGCTCCTGCAGCAAAAGCCGCAGCGCACCGCCCAATGCCTCTGCCTGCCGCAGGGCCTCGCCGTAGGCGTTGTGTGCGGCTTCCAAGGCCTCTAAAGCCTGCTGCTTTTGGCGCTCGAGGTTGCTCTGGCGTCGGGCAACCTCGGCCTGCTCATCTTCTAGGGCCAAGGCTTTTTGTCGCGCGCTTTGAACTTCCAGATCAGCCTCGTGTATGCGTGCGGCAATCACGCTGCGCCGCAGCACCAGGATGCGCCCTGCCAGCGCGGTGGCTTTGCGGGCAACCTCGACCTGCTGGGCTTTTTCCAAGAGCTGGGCCTTCTGCTCAGCCAGCTCTTGGCTGCGCGCATGAAGCTCCTGGGCTGCACTTTGCAGGCGTTCATGGGTGATCTTACTGGCTTGGGTTACGGCCCGCAGCCCTGCAGCCTCCTCCAGGTAGGCAAGCAGCACCTCTGGCCCAGCTTGTAATATCTGCCCCACCTCGCCCTGCCCCACTATGGCATATCCATTACGCGAGAGTCCTGTTCCCATCAGCGCTTGCTCTACCTGACGCAGCGTGCTGCGCACACGGTTGAGCCGCACCTCGCTGCTGCCGTCGCGCTCGAGGCGTCGGCTTAGGGTTAGCTGTCTGCCGCTGCCCTTTAGCTCCAGTTCAACCTCCGCAAACCCCAGCGGAGGCTTACCTTCTGAGCCATGAAAGAGTAGCGCCAGGGCCTCCTCACCCCGCAGCTCCTTGGCCCTGGCTCCCACCACCCAGCGCAAGGCTTCCACCAGGTTGCTTTTACCTGCACCGTTAGGCCCTACTATGCCGCAAACGCCGGTGGTAAACTCGAGGCTGGTGCGCTCACCAAACGACTTGAAGCCCTGCAAAACCAGCCGTTCAATCTTCATAATGTACCTTACTGACCGGACCGCCTAAACGGATCCAGCAGTGAGAGGTGCCCGAGGCTTTCTACTTCCTTGCCCTCCAATAAAAACTTGACCTGCTCCACTTCCCTGAACTCCAGCAAAGTGCTGGCAATGCCGTAGATCAGGGCCGCCTCACCCGCCGTGCCGTAGCCCAGACGGGCGTATGCTGCCGGCAAGTCTACCAGAGCGGTGCCCTCTCGTAAGAAAACCGTGGGGACTGGTGTACCTGCAGGAACTAGTGGTGCGGCTCCGGGAAGCTGAGGCCCCCGTACCAGCTCCTCTAGCACCCGTCCCAAGGTGTACTCCCCCTCCGAAACCTGAATGGTGCGCTCCTCGACCACCAGGCCCTCCCCCGTATCCTTGGCAAAGTACAGCCGGACGGTGCGCGCCCCCAGGTTATCGAGTTCTGAGGGCAGGCTGAGCAACTTCGAACCCTCATCGTCCTGCTGCACCGCCCACAAAGCCCAGCCCCCCAGCAGCATTACCAGCAGTCCTAAAAGGTTGATGGGCGTTAGGAGCCGCTTCATGGTCGGGCACCTCCTGAGGAGAACAGACCCAGGTGAGTGCGTATTGCCTCAGCCAGCACAGCAGCTACTTGTGCACGCTTCTCAGGGGTGCGCAGATGCTCAAAGCCCACTTCAACTAAAACAGCAGCACCTCCTGCCAGCGAGAGCACATACATAGGGTCCTGGCTGGTGTTGGCGAGAATTCCCGCAGAGGCGAAGCTCTGGGCAATGCTCTGGGCAAGCCGCGCTGCTGAGCCAGGGGGAGCCACAAAACGCTCCAAAATCGCCCGTTGTGCAGCGGGACTGCGCACCAAAAGTTCGCGGCTTTTTTCCAGCAGGCGTAGGGTCTGGATTTCAGGGTGGCTAAAGACCGTAACCCGGCTACCAGGAGCCGCATGCAGGCTAATGAATACCTGGGCTGTAGAAGCATACTGGGCGCGAGCCAGCAGCGGCACAGCACGGTCGGCATTGCGGGTTAGGAGTACCTCGAGGCCCCCTTGCACTCGCTTTTGCACTTGTTGAGCTAACATTAGCACCAAATCCTTCTCACGTAAGCTGCCCACCACTACCCCAGCATCAGCGCCGCCATGTCCAGGATCAAGTACCACACGGGGTAAGCGCTGCGTGGAGGTCCGTTCCACCAGCACCTGCTGGGGCAGGAAGATTAGACGGGGTGTGCCGCTGCCCTGAGGTAAGTAAATTTGACTGCCCCAGCTTTCTTTACTGAAGCTGATGGGTAAATCGGGCGGCACATCCGGCACCTCCGTGACCCCGATCAAGGCCAGGCGGGGTGGGTTACTGGCCAGAAGCCGCACCTGTACGTCCCGATCGAAGCGCAGGATATAGCGCTCGCTCGAGGTCACAGTGGCCCGCCGTACCTCCAGCAAGCGGGCTGGCCGCAGGGCCAGTACCAGTGCACCGTAATCGTTGCGGTAATAGAGGTTAAGCACCCGCGCCAGCTCGCGCACCGGTACCCACAGCTCCCCCTGGGCACTGTAGGCGTTAAGCCGCCGAGCTGCCTCAGCACCCTGGCTGCTGATAGAGAAAGTGGCAACGCGGCTGCCAAGGCTCAGATAGACCCTGCCAGAGGCCTCGAGGTACCCCAGGCCCAGGGCTTCAGCGATAAGCTTGGCCGGGCCGTAGGCAACTGTACCGCTTGCCGGGTAGATGACTTGCCCCTCCTGCTGGCCCAACAACAGACGGCCCTCATACTGGCCCCAAGCAAGGCCGAGCAGTACCAGTAAAGCTGTAGCTATGACCCTCATCTCAAAAGCGTCGCAGTTTTTCACCAGCCCTCTAACGCCCGCCGAACGGCAAGTTTTTTGTCTTCAGCTTTCTTCTGGTAGGCCCGCTTGCCTCTAGCCAGAGCGAGCAGCAGTTTGGCTTTCCCGCGCTCATTAAAGTAGATCCTGAGAGGCACCAGGGTTAGGCCCTTTTGCTCAACACGCCCCTTTAGCTTGTTGAGTTCGTGCCTGTGCATAAGCAGCTTGCGCGAACGACGTGGGTCATGATTGGCATACCCGCCTTTCTCGTATGGGGCAACGTAAAGGTTTTCAAGAAACAACTCCCCCCCCACAAAGTGGGCGAAAGCGCCGGTGAAATCTACTTGACCGGCCCGGATGGACTTAACCTCGCTGCCCTTGAGGGCCAGGCCAGCCTCAAAGGTCTCCAGGACCTCGTAGTCATGTCGTGCCTTGCGGTTTTCCAAGCCGGCCATAAGGCCCCTTATTTTACTGCACGGATTTAATGATTTTATTCACGATAAACACACTTTGTGACGCTTTTATGTACTCAAGAATTGAACAAACATCTCGTGCACCCGCGCATCCCCGGCTAACTCGGGATGAAAAGTAGATGCCCAAAGACGACCCGACTGGACCAATACGGGCACACCCTGGTGTTCTGCCAAAACCTCTACCCCCGGGCCTACTTGCACAATCAGCGGAGCACGAATGAAAAAAGCCCGGAAAGGTTCACGAAGACCCCTGATTTGTAGGTCCGCCTCGAAGCTATCTACCTGACGACCATAGCCATTTCGCTGAATCGTGATGTCCATGCAGCCCAGACGAGGCTGGTCGGGATACTGGGGTATTTGTTTGGCCAACCAAATAGCCCCAGCACAAGTTCCCCAAACCGCCAAGGTGTTGGCCCGAACACGCTCACGTACTGCTTCCTCGAGGCCATACTCCCGCGCCAGCATCCCTATAGTGGTGGACTCTCCCCCAGGAACAATAAGCCCAGCTAAGCCTTCCAGGTGCTGGGGGAGGCGCACTTGAACCACCTCTAGCCCTAAGCTGCTCAGCACCTGCTGGTGCTCACGGAAATCACCCTGTATAGCTAAAACACCGATCTTCACAAACAGCATGATATTCCACTTACATACCAACCCACCACCTCAGCAGAGCGCATTACATGAAGCTGCCTTAGGGCAGCTCAACGCTCCGCCCGCGCTTCAGGCAGGCCAGCAGGAGAACAAGCGTGAAGAATTTCTTAGTATCTGCCTACGCTCCGCAGGCAAACTAGACCGGGCTGGTTACCAGGCCCGGGGCCGGGCCGTGCTGGCTCTCTTCGCGCTCAGCCTTAAGAAGGTGCTTTTCATTTTCCTCACCAAGTGCTTTCAGAAGCCGCTCACGCGAGACAAACTCACCACCAAGCATGTAATAAAAGCCTTTCCTGCCCAACACCACCACATAGCGAAGCCCCTGGTGGTTACGCACAAAGGTATTATGCTTGAGCGCAAAACGGTGCATCTTTGTGAGGGCCATAAGTTCACGCTCCTAGCGGCGACGGTTGAGCAGCGGTATTAGCCAGAGTGGGAGCAGTACCAGCAAAGCCGTAACTAAAAAATAACTATACCAAGGGTCTCTGCACGCATGGCGTTACAAGAATACACTAAGAAGTTACGTTTTACATAACGCCGACGGAGCACAACATAAATGGACCCGCTCCGCAGGCGAGAGGGGTCCAGCTACTCAATTGTCACCAGCCACGCTTGGCCAGCTTTTCCTCCTCGGCCAAAAAGTCCAGGTTGACGCCTACCATTGCCTCACCCAGATCCTCAGAGACCTCCGCCAGCACCTCTGGGTTGTTGTAATGTGTTACAGCGCGCACAATAGCCCGGGCGCGCTTGCGTGGGTCACCCGATTTGAAGATGCCGGAGCCAACGAAAACGCCGTCCATACCGAGCTGCATCATGAGGGCCGCATCGGCAGGGGTGGCTATGCCCCCAGCGGCAAAATTTACCACCGGCAGCCTGCCGTTCTCGTGCACCCACAGCACCAGCTCATAAGGAGCTCCGTGGTTTTTCGCATAGGTCATAAGCTCTTCGCGGGGGAGTGCCTGAATCTGGCGAATTGCACCTAGAACATTGCGGGCGTGCCGCACCGCCTCCACCACATTCCCCGTGCCTGCCTCGCCTTTGGTGCGGATCATGGCAGCCCCTTCGGCAATACGGCGCAATGCTTCGCCGATATTGGTAGCACCACAAACGAAAGGCACCTTGAAGGCGTGTTTATCAATGTGGAAGGACTCATCCGCTGGGGTAAGTACCTCCGACTCATCGATGAAGTCTACCCCGATGGCCTCGAGAATCTGGGCTTCAACGATGTGCCCGATGCGGCATTTGGCCATCACTGGAATCGAGACGGCGCTCATGATCTCTTTGATCAGTTTGGGGTCGGACATGCGTGCCACCCCGCCCTGGGCACGAATGTCCGCTGGCACACGCTCGAGGGCCATCACCGCCACGGCACCGGCCTCCTGAGCGATCTCCGCTTGTTGCGCGTTAACCACGTCCATGATCACGCCGCCTTTGAACATCTCGGCGAATCCAGTTTTCACACGTAAGGTTCCTCTTTCCATTAACACCCTCCAACGTTGTAGCATAAGGCTTTTCTTTTTACCCTCCTAGGGGTTTGGCTTACAGCTCGAGGTCGCCGCAGAGGCCCCCAAGAGCACAGATCCCTCTCAGTCGGTCATCTGGGTAGCCACGAAATTGGTGTAGACCATGCCCTGCTTGTAAACAGCGTTGTCCATGACCTTGAGGTGAAAGGGTACGGTGGTCTTAAGCCCGGGCCCCTCGATGACCGTCTCGGCCAGGGCACGACGCATACGGGCGATGGCCTCTTCGCGGTTCTCCCCGTGCACAATCAGCTTAGCCACCAGCGAGTCGTAGTTAGGTGGGATGCTGTAGCCCACATAAAGGTGCGAGTCCACCCGCACGCCGGGGCCACCGGGGAAGTGCAGCGTCTCAATTTTGCCGATGCTGGGACGGAAATCTTTTTCGTGGTCTTCTGCGTTGATGCGGCACTCGATAGCGTGCCCCTGGAGCCTAATCTCACTCTGCTGAAGGGTGAGAGGTTCGCCTGCGGCAATCCGGATCTGCCACTTGACCAAATCCAGACCAGAAATCATCTCAGAAACGCAATGCTCAACCTGGATACGGGTGTTCATCTCCATGAAGTAGAAGTTGCCCTCAGGGTCTACGATGAACTCGAGGGTCCCTGCCCCCTGGTAGTTGACGTATTTTGCCAGGCGTACCGCCGCAGCCAGAATTTCCTGGCGGAGCGGTTCTCCCAGCCAGCTAGGAGCTTCTTCGATGAGCTTCTGGTTGCGCCGCTGAATGGAGCAGTCGCGCTCGCCGATATGTACCACATGACCCTTGCCGTCCCCCAGTACCTGCACCTCAACATGGCGGAACAGCTCGATGTATTTTTCCAGAATTAAAGCAGGGTCAGAAAAGTAGTTCTGGGCCTCAACCTGGGCCTGGGCAAAAGCGGTTTTCATCTCCTCGGCACAGCGCACCACCTTCTGGCCGCGGCCTCCCCCACCTGCGCTGGCCTTGAGCAACACGGGGTATCCGATGGTTTCGGCAGCCTCGAGGGCCTCCTCCACCGACTGCAAAACCCCCGTCCCCGGCACGGTAGGCACGTTGGACTTGGCAGCGATCTCACGGCCACCCGCCTTGGAGCCCAGACTGTACATCGACTCCGGAGTAGGTCCGATGAAAACGATGCCGTGGTCGCGGCACATCTCGGCAAACTGGGGGTTTTCCGCCAGAAAACCATAACCCGGGTGAATGGCCTCGGCCCCGGTAACTATGGCAGCAGAGAGCAGATTGGGGATGTTAAGGTAGCTTTGGGCTGAAGGGGGCGGCCCCACGCAGATGGCCTCGTCCGCCAGCAAGACCGGCAGCGACTGGCTGTCGGCTTCGCTGTGGGCAACCACCACCTTCACTCCCAGCTCCCTGGCTGCCCGCAGTACCCTCAGGGCGATCTCACCTCGGTTGGCCACCATTATCTTTCTGAACATAAAACCTTCTCTTGCTGCTAGGCGGGTTCGATCAGGAAAAGCACCTGACCATACTCTACAGGCTCACCGTTGGAGACCAGAATTTTACGGACGACACCCGAGACTTCACTCTCGATCTCGTTCATGAGCTTCATGGCCTCGATGATGCACAAAACCTGGCCCTTCTTGACCGCATCACCCTCCTTAACAAAGGGCTCTGCCTCGGGAGAGGGAGCGCGGTAAAAAGTACCCACAATGGGCGCTTTGACCTCGATGTACCGGCTAGCATCCTCCCTTGGCGAGACTGAGGCCGCTGCGGGTGAGGATGACTGCAAGGACATTGCGGGGCTGGAAGGGGCAGCGGGTGGGGCCGCCACCTGAGGGGGCGGCACAGGGCTGGCTGGGGCCACGTACTGAACCTCGCCCGTGCGCTTGATCGTGAGTTTGTAATCGGGGGTCTCGAGGGTTAACTCGGCCACCTCATGCTCTTGCAAGGCCTGGAGGATCGACTTGAGTTCTTTTACATTCATGACAGCCTCCAAAACGGCAGCAAACCACTCCGTAAACTGTAACCTATAGAAGTATAAGCTACAGGGCCGCTTTTACCCTCGGTTCCTCCTGGCCTGGAGCTGGGACGAAAAAAAAGCAGGCTGAGCTTCACAAAGGAAGTCAGCTGCTCTTCTAAGACGAGGCTCAGGCGCGTCCCAGGTATTCCCCGCTGCGGGTATCTACCCGAATGACCTCCCCGCTCTCGACAAACAGCGGCACCTGCACCACCGCGCCGGTCTCGAGGGTGGCCGGCTTGGTGCCACCCGAGACCGTATCGCCCCGCACGCCCGGAGGGGTATCAATGATCTTGAGCTCAACCGAAGCAGGCAGGGTAATCTCCAGCGGGCGCCCATTGTACATGGCGCCTTGCACGGTCATGCCCTCTTTGAGGAACTTGGTGTTCTCGGAGATGCTGCGCGGAACATGGAACTGCTCGTAGGTCTCCAGATCCATGAAGACCAGCTCGTCACCCTCAGGATAGAGGTACTGCAGGTCTTTGGTTTCTACGTAGATGTCCTCCAGCTTTTCCCCAGAGTTGAAGGAACGCTCGACGATTGCCCCGGTCTCGAGGTTCCTAAACTTGGCCACTACCTTGGCACCTCCCCGCCCAATTTTCTGGTGCTGGTACTCGATGCAGCGCCAGAGGGCACCATCCATCTTTACTTTGGTTCCGTTGCGCAGGTCAGTTACGCTAATCATGGCATGCCTCCCAGTCCAAAGCAAAAGTCTACAAGATGGAAAAGTCCGCGAAAAGGTAGGCCTGCCCGATGTACAGGCAGTTCTGGTTGCAAGACGGACCTGCAGGTGGTGATAGCGCTTAGAAGACGTCTTCCGGCTTCTTCTCCATCTTGCCGGTGAGCCAATAGACGATGCGTTCAGAGATGTTTTCGAGGTGGTCCCCCAGCCGCTCGTAGCTGCGGGCCACACGTCCGAGGGTGAGGGCCTTGGTTATGGTGCGCGGGTCTTCCATCATGTAGGTCAGTAGCTCTCGCGAAACCTCTTCGTACAGGGCGTTGATTTCATCGTCACGACGGAATACCCCCCTGGCCGCCTCGAGGTCACGCTCAGCGATGGCCTTAGAGACCAGGTCGAGCATGTGGGTTAGGCGACGACCCATATCGGGCAGGGTAACGTAGTTTTTTAGGGGCGGCTCTTTTGCCAGCAGGATAACATCCTCAGCCACGTGCGCAGCATAGTCACCGGCCCGCTCGAGGTCGGTCAGTGCCTTGATGATGGTAAAAGCAAAGCGCAGATCAGAAGCTACCAGGGCTTGCCGGGCCATGATAGCGATGGTTTTGGATTCAATATCCAGCTCCATCGCATCAACCTGGGCATCCTGAGCAATTACCTCTTGGGCTAGTTGAGGGTCTTGAGCACTCAAAGCCCGGGCGCTTTTCTCCACCATCTCCCGCACCAGCGAGATCATGCGGATGGTTTCCTCGGTCAGTTGGTTCAACTCACGGTCCAGGACTTCACGCATAGCTAAGCTCCACCTCTATGTTATACTGCGGCTGGTGTTATCGGAAAGCTGAGGGGCAGCACCAGAGCAGATGGGAAATGTAAGGCCAAAAGCGTTGCCGTTTTCAAGAGCACGCCCATATGCCGTGCCGCCCCAACCTGCAGCCAGTCTGC
>Ga0308407_1001272_pt1 | contig 14040 bp, 10 predicted proteins | sample HotsprSampleMSe2_FD_203476 | JGI IMG/M metagenome (GOLD analysis project Ga0308407, IMG submission 203476) | Hot spring phototrophic mat microbial communities from Mushroom Spring, Yellowstone National Park, Wyoming, United States - 20060911_MSe2 ...
GCCGACCAGCTTGTACCAGTCGCAGAAGCGCAGGCTATCGCTGAGCGAGCTGGTTCCTCGGCACAGCTTGAGATTATTCCCGGTATGAGCCATTTCAATTGGGTAATGCCGGGAAGCCCCGGTTTTATTCGCGTAACCGACAGTGTTGTGAAGTTCCTGAGGAGTGCTTTGCCGGTTTCAGCAGATAATTGAGCATACAAGAAACTTGCTCTACCTTCTCTTTCCTCTTCCGCTAGCGGTAAGGAAAGAGACAGGGCTAAGTGAGATTCAGTCACTGCAATCTGCGTAGCTACATTCTTCACCTTCATACGCGGCTTAGAGTCTGGTACTTCCAGCGGTAGAGGAGCATCTTTTAGATACACGCTTAATAATGTCGTGGAGCGCGGGGCGCCTAGCCCCGCGATGTATTCTATGGTTACTGTTGGTATCATCGCGAATCCGGCCTCTGGTAAAGACATTCGTCGGTTGGTGGCGCATGGTTCTGTGTTTGATAATGAAGAAAAGGTAAGTATTGTCAGGCGGGTGCTCTTAGGTCTCGAAGCTGTAGGAGTGCAGCGGGTTTGGATAATGCCTGATCGTTTTGGGATTGGTCTGAAAGCGCTTGATAATCTGCCGTTGACAATTGAAGCGACGTTACTTGATATGCCGGCCTGGTTTACCCCTGACGATACGCTACGCGCTGCGCGCTATATGGCTGAACATCGTGTAGGGTGCATTGTCACACTTGGCGGGGATGGGACCAATCGCTTGGTGGCTAAGGCTTGTGGTGATGTACCATTGATGCCTATTTCAACCGGAACAAATAATGTGTTTCCGTTGATGATTGAAGCGACTACTGCCGGTCTTGCCGCCGGCATCGTAGCGTGTGGACGCGCTAATGATGCAATCATTCGAGCGCCACGCATCGATGTCTACCGCTTGTCTGAACAACGGACAGGTGAGCAAATTGACGGAACTCCACCCGATGATATAGCCCTGGTTGATGCTGCTGTCTATGATGAACGGTTCGTTGCAGCGCGAGCTATTTGGGACAGTTCGCGGATCACTGATCTGGTTCTGACTCGCGCTGAGCCGGGTAATATTGGTTTGTCATCAATCGGTGCGCATTTTCTGGCCGGTGACTATCCGCCGGGTCATGGTCTTTACCTGCGCCTTGCTACCGGTGGTATACCGGTACGGGCGCCAGTTGCGCCGGGTTTAATGCAGACAGTTTATGTCTCTGCATATCAGATATTACCTCCTGATGCAGGAGTGACAGTATGTCGTGAGCGGCCCACAGTATTGGCTTTTGATGGTGAACGTGAATTGGAGCTACATGCCGGAGAATCGGTATTGTTACGCTTTAATCCCCATGGTCCTCGCATCGTTGATCCACGGCGAGCCATTGCGCTTGCGGCCAGTGCTGGATTCTTTAAGCACGTTTAACTTGCTTTACTGTATTTCAACTCGGCTTTATCTACTGAGAAAACAAAACCGAAAAGACAGACCGTACTTGTTTCACTTCGGCCGTCTCTACAACACCGTTCGCTGCGACTACGATCATGGGGCCTGACCCACGCCACGCACACAATTACCTAGGTGCGCGCTGTAAACCCATCGGATGGCGCATCAGTGCACCATCCGAGCGATTGCCTGAGAATGCTGGCCTCTGGCCCGAGTTGCGCAGTGCGCTCCGGAAACCCATCGATTGGTGCATCAGCACACCATCACCCTCCAGCAGCTCCCACTTGCGGGTGTGAACTCGTCCCTTCTCCTCTTCCCTCTTACCTCCATCCCGCTGGCGGGAATGGTGGAAACGTTGAAAATCCTACTTATTACGCTATACTACCTACACAACCATTGCTTAGCTAACGAGGCTGTTATGCTTGATTGTGCAACGATTGCTATTCACGAAGCTCATCTGCTCGACCTGATTGCCCGTCTCGTTCACGCTGAATCACCAAGTACCGACAAACCGCTTCTCGATGCACTGGCCGATGATTTGGTAACGCTGTTTGCCCGTGTCGGTACTGTGGAACGGATTGCCAATCCAAGCGGTGGTGATCATGTACGAGTGATGGTAACGAATGCCGTTGAACCAACGCTGCCCCCAACGCTCGTCTTGTGTCATTACGATACAGTCTGGCCAGCGGGAACTGTTGCCCAACGTCCGTTTACGATCACGGCTGATCGGGCATTTGGGCCGGGTGCTTACGATATGAAGGCCAGCATTGCGATGATCTACGCCGCGCTCGGTGGGTTTGGGCCACCTGCGCCGGTGTTGCGTCGGCCACTAGTGTTACTCCTTACCTCCGATGAGGAGATCGGTAGTCCAACCTCGCGCACGCTGATCGAAACAACCGCAAAGCAAGCAGCTCATGTCCTGGTGCTCGAACCACCAACCGAGCCAGACGGCGCTCTGAAGACGGCACGGAAAGGCGGCGGAGCATTTCGCGTGACAATCACCGGTCGGGCAGCCCATGCCGGGGTTGAACCAGAGAAAGGGATCAGTGCATTGACCGAACTGGCACATCAGATATTGGCCGTAAATGCCCTAGCTCATCCTGCTGTTGGTACAACTGTGAATGTTGGTGTTGCCGAGGGTGGTACGCGACCGAATGTGGTACCGGCTGAAGCGTGGATGGATGTTGATGTACGAGTTTGGACCCAGGCCGAAGCTGAACGGATCGAGACCGGTATGTTAGCGCTCAAACCGGTTACGCCGGGCGTGCAAATCGCAGTCACCGGCAATGTTCGTCGTCCACCTATGGAGCGGACGGCGGCTAGTATGGCACTTTTTACGCAGGCGCAAAAACTTGGTACTGCACTCGGTTTAACCATCCGCGAGGGAAGTACCGGCGGTGGCAGTGATGGCAATTTTACCGCTGCACTCGGCATTCCAACCCTCGACGGATTGGGGTGTCCAGGAGCCGGTGCCCATGCCGAACACGAGCAGATCAGTCGCCAGGGCCTGATTGAACGTACCGCTTTGCTGTGTGCGCTGCTCGAGACTTTGTAACTGCGGTAGGCGAGAGTTCCCGACCGGGACGGTTGTAGGGCAATTCCCTGCGCGGAGGGCGGGTTCCTGACCCCCCTCCTGTTTTGATAGAGGCAATCATCTACAGGTATATGCGCCCAACACTATTGCCGGGAGGTGGATTGATACTACCATGTCCGACAATCGCTCAAGATCGTGGCAGGAAGGCATTCGGCGCATGCTTCTCTCTCAACCTAATGCACCACCGGATATTCAGCAGGCACAATTGTGCCCGTAACTGCACCAAACCCAATCCGGTACCCTTCACCCTGTGCCCAACCGCGCATCGTCACCGTATCACCATCTTCCAACCAGCGGCGCAAAGAACCATCGGCCAGCCTGATCGGCTCACTTCCCCGCCAGGTCAGTTCCAGTAAACAACCACGTGACTCCCTGGTCGGCCCGCTAATAGTCCCAGAGGCAAGCAAGTCTCCGGGCCGTAGGCTACAACCATTAACGGTGTGGTGGGCAATTTGTTGCGCAAAGCTCCAGTAGAGATAACGACTATCGGTTTGGCAAATCCGGGTGCCATTGAGCCAGACTTCAAGGGTGATTGCAAAATGACCGGGTTGCACCGATTGCAAATACGGCAGTGGTAGCGGTTCTTGTGGCTCACCAATACAACGAAAGGGGTTCAAGGCGGCCAGCGGCACAATCCAAGGGCTTATCGAAGTAGCAAAGTTTTTTGCCAGGAATGGGCCAAGCGGCTGGTATTCCCAACCCTGAATATCACGTGCGCTCCAATCATTCACCAATACAAATCCGAAAATATGTTCTTCAGCTTGAGTGATCGGAATTGGTTGGCCTAACGCATTCCCTGGCCCGATAAACATCCCCAGTTCCAGCTCAAAATCGAGTGCACGAGTTGGGCTGAAGATAGGAGCCGGACTGTCAGCCGGTTTGATCTGGCCATAGGGGCGACGAATGGCCGTGCCGCTCACCACTACTGTACTCGCCCGTCCATGATAGGCGACCGGGAGATGTCGCCAATTTGGGAAGAGTGGCGGACTATCGGGGCGCAGCATTTTGCCGACGTTGCTGGCGTGATACAGCGACGAGTAAAAATCGGTATAATCGCCAATCTGAGCTGGCAGCAACAGCTCGATGTCCGATTGTGGAATGAGTGCAGCATCGCGCAATACCTGCACATCGCGCAGCGTCGGTTCATCAGCAGCGAGCAGCCGTTGCAATACCGTCCGCACTGCCTGCCATGCCGCTGGGCCAGCAGCCATAAAGGCGTTAAGTGAGTCCTGGTTGAAGAGACCACGCTTGCTGACCGGTGTCGCTGCCAGTAAGCCAGCCTCGTCAATCACTGCCAGATCGAGAACATAATTACCGATTGCGACACCTATTCGTGGCAAACCACCACTACGGGGTCGAAACACACCGTAGGGCAGATTTTCGAGTGGAAAATCGCTGTCAGGTGCAACGGGTACAAAGCTGGTGAGTGGCATCATGCTGATGTAAGTGAGTACCTAGCTATATACGATTGGAAATCATTTCTTCACACTCCCGTTCTCTCCAATTGAGGAAGCAACGGTACGTGTGCCAACACAAACATGTGCAATTCGCACTCCTGTCTGCTGTTCGGTATCACTTTGGAAGACGGGTTCAAAACCCGCCTCCCAGGCACGCTGACGCTGTGGCTATATTTGACTACCCCTCTGGTCCGCCAACACTCCACGAATCCATATACCCGGCTTTTTCCAATTCCAGCGCGGCTGTAGTGACGTGCAATGGGTGGAACGTATCAATCATTACTGCCAGCTCACGAGTCTCTTTAGCCCCGATACTAGCTTCAGTGCTGCCAGGCTGAGGACCGTGCGGCAAACCGGCAGGATGTAACGTTATGTCGCAACGTTCAATCCCGCGTCGCGACATAAAATTACCGTCACAGTAGTAGATCACTTCATCGGAGTTCACGTTCGAGTGATTGTACGGTGCTGGGATAGCCTCAGGGTGATAATCGAACAGCCGTGGCACGAACGAGCACACCACGAAATTGTGTCCTTCAAAGGTCTGATGAACCGGCGGCGGTTGATGAATCCGACCGGTAATTGGCTCGAAATCATGGATCGAGAAGGCCCAAGGATAGAGATAGCCATCCCAGCCAACCACATCGAAGGGGTGATGGTCAAGAATATGACGGGTAAGCTGATTACGTACCTTCACCCGCACCTCGAATTCACCGGTATCGGTAAAGGTCAGCAACTCTGTCGGACCGCGAATATCACGTTCGCAATACGGTGCATGCTCAAGCAACTGACCAAACTGATTACGGTAGCGCTTTGGTGGAGCAACTTGACTGGCCGACTCGATCACAAGGAAACGGGCCGGACTGTTAAGCTGCATCTGCCAGGTAGTACCGAAAGGGATCACCAGATAATCACCCTCGCGAAACGGAAGGCGTCCGAATTGCGAGCGTAATTCCCCACTACCTTCGTGGGTAAACCAGACCTCATACGCCTGGGCATTGCGGTAGAAGTAGGTCATACTCTCGGTAGGGCGACTAATCCCGATCGTCACATCATTGTTACCAAGGAGCGTGATCCGGGCGTTCACCGGGTCACCGCCAGCCGGGACATTCGCGGTTGCAAATGCACGGTGGCGGATCGGACCAAACTCAGCGTATGCTGGCTGCATCGAGCCTATCAATTCGGCACGGATGACTCTGGGTGGTAAAAAGTGATGATAGAGGATTGACTGAATACCGTGGAAACCTTCCAACCCCATCACTTCTTCGCGATAGAGTTTACCATCGGGCTTACGGAACTGCGTATGACGTTTGTGAGGAATCTGCCCCAGGCGCTGATAAAACGGCATCGCACACCTCCTTGTGCTGCGAGTGTCGTCCTGACAATAAACGTTCGCCCGACGGCAGATCGTCGGGCGAGGTGGCGACCCGGGAGGGACTCGAACCCCCAACCAACGGTTCCGAAGACCGTTGCTCTATCCATTGAGCTACCGGGCCATCGGCTTCAATAGTTTAGCATAGCTGGCGCAGTTATGCAACATCAGTGCGGAAAGCGAAAAGAGGAATGAGGAAGCAGAAATGCGGAACAAGCCAGGATGATGGATAACGAAGACCATCGTTCAGACGCCGATACGGCCTTCCCGCACTGTAGGCGTATACCTCTCTTCCAGCCACAACGCAGCGTTCAGACATCGATCACGCCCTTCACCACACTGTAGGGATAGGTTCACGACCGTCGGTGCGAATCCTCCCCTTTCTCGCCTTTGGTGGGAAAGGAAGGAGCCAAGGGGAAGATGAGGGCTACAGTTGCCCATCGCTCAGCGATATGGTATACTTGCGAGTAGTGCGCCGTGAGGCGCAATTTCGTGTGTAGCTCTAGGAAGAGGAAGTGCCATGGCCAGCAAGAAGGGAAACCGCATCGTCATTAAGCTGAAGAGCACCGAGAGCGGTCATACTTATACAACTGAGAAGAACCGGCGTAACGACCCGAACCGTCTTGAGTTGCGCAAGTACGACCCGATCGTTCGCCGTCACGTGCTCTATCGTGAGACGAAGTAAATCCGTTTCGTTTACCGGGGGCGTCGTCGGCGCTCCCGGTATTTTCTTTTCGGACACGATGTCCGCTGCATCACTGCTTGCCCTCTGCTACTTGTCATGTCTTGGCCTACCGCTGAACAGTTGCGCCTATGACACGCCTGTTACGACTCGGTTTTTTAACCGCTTTTGAAGCGACCCTTGTTGGACTACCATTACTGGCTCTGACCACGATTGTGTTGTCATGGCCGGGTTTGTGGAGCGTGGTTATCTTGGGGCGACTTGCCGATGAAATTGGTCATCGTCTACCTCGGTCCCTTCATCGCCTGTTGCTCGTTGCCGCACCTTTCGTTGCTGCCTGCTGGCTGAGTTGGTTGACGTTCGGACTTGATCCGCACCATACGTTAGCAGCGTTGCCACCAGGCCAGCCCCAGAGTGGACTGATTTATCTGACGGTACTAGTCGCCTTTTTTCTTGTCTGGCGTGGTGTGAGGATGGCCGAACACGAGCATGCCACAATCTTAACGCTCGCCGGACGTGGGCTGGTAGCGACGATTGCCGCACTCGTGCTTGGGCCGCTGTTACGGGCAGGCGCGCCGGTTGCGAACGATCTGTTGCTGCTTTACATTGTCGTGTTTGTCGGCAGTGGCCTCAGTTCCCTGGCGCTCAGTTATATGCTTGAAGCTACCCCTGACCAGACCCACACCTTGAATGTCCGTTGGAGTCTGCTCCTGCTGTTGGTCATCGGTGGCGTGTTAGTGCTTGGCATAGCACTAGCTGCCTTACTCAGCGGTGAGTTGGCATTCATCGGGATCGTTACACTCTTGCAATGGCTCCTCTTACCGTTCGCGTTGATTGGCGCACTGTTCGTCTATCTGTTTACGGTCATCTTCGACGATATGATCCGAGCGCTCTTTGCGGCATTTGGTCAGGTCTTGGCCCGTATGAATTTACGGCCTGAACCCCCGCCAACTCCAGATACGACAATCATCGATACTAACCCAGTAGAGACAGTGGTCATTATTGCGCAACAGGCCACCTTCGTTCTGGCGTTGATTCCGTTGGTACTGTTGGTGATATTCTTACTCCTCTGGCGACGACGTACCCGACGCGCTGATTCCGATGAAGAGCACCAATCGCTCGATGTCGGGCAGAGTTTGTTAAGCGACCTCCATGATTTGCTTGGTATGCTGCGCCGTCCTTTTCAGCGTCGTTTAAGTGGTCTACATGCGGCATTGGTTGCTCTGCGCAACGCTGATGCGGTAACACGGGTGCGTCGGGCATACGTGCAAGCGCTTATCATGCTCGAAGCACGTGGTTGGCGGCGATCACCAGATCAAACACCGTCTGAGTGGTGTGCAAGTATGGCAGCGGTGTTGCCTGAACCGAAGCCTTTTACCGACCTCACTGTCAGTTATGAACGAGCGCGCTACCGACCAGATGGTGTCGATGAGACCGAGGCCGAGGCTGCTGAGGATGCTTTGCAAGTGTTGCGAGCAGTTTTACCACCCCCAGAATCACGACGTGATGTTAAAGCGTGATCGTGCAAATGTTCGTTATTGAGTGCCTAATTCGGAATACCCTGTCGCAGAAGAAGATTCGGTTGAGGTGCAGCGGCACTGAGCCCGTACATCTATCAGGTTTCATCCGCCATGCCGTGAGACATTGCCTGTGTATAGAGATGTTACCCTTTTTGCGATCCGTATTTTTCTTTCAGACCTGCACAAACGTGGGTTTGGTCTGGGGTAAACATTGCTGTAGCCCGATATTAGGGGTTTTCGGTATTTTCATCTTTTGTTCTTATGAGAGGCAATGCGTCGCAACTAAATGGAGGGACACAACGATACATCTCATCCAGGTGCCTAAAATGCCCCTAACCTACGCAGTCACCTGAATGCGCGGCAGGAACTATCGTGTGTCGCATCAGCAAGCCATCGCGGACGAAGTTCTAGCCCTGTTTCACGCTCCCCCTTCCGCTCCCTGGATGGGAGCGGAAGGGGCTGGAGGAAAGGCGAGGGGTGCCAAGCTTGCACTGATGTCTACGCAGTTACCTACACTCTTGACGTACCTACCGTTCAGTTTCTTACTCGACAGTGACGCTCTTGGCAAGATTACGCGGTTGATCGACATCGCATCCGCGTAACACAGCTACGTGATAGGCAAACATTTGTAACGGTATCACGTTAAGCACCGGTTGCAACAGGGGATGGGTAGTCGGTACACCGATAACGTGGTGGGCCTTTTCGGCCAGCAATTCATCGCCCTGATGACCGATGGCTATCACCTGACCGTGACGCGCACGTACCTGCTCAATGTTGCTGATCATCTTCTCGTAGATGTGATCGTGCGTCGCGATGCAGATAACCGGCATATTCTCATCGATCAACGCAATGGGACCATGCTTCATTTCACCAGCAGGGTATCCTTCCGCGTGAATGTAACTAATCTCTTTCAACTTGAGAGCGCCTTCGAGGGCAATAGGATAGTTGATCTGGCGGCCAAGAAATAGGGCATTACTGACATGATAGTAACGTTCGGCCAGTTCGATGCACAATGGTTTTGTTTGTTCAATCACCTGTGCTGCCTGTCCTGGCAATTCGATCAGCGCCTGGATGTGCTCGCGAATCTGCTGTGGTTTGAGCGTTCCACGAGCCTGGGCCAGCCGGAGAGCAAACAGATAGGCAGCTACCAACATCGATGTGAAGGCCTTGGTCGAGGCCACCCCGATCTCCGGTCCGGCGTGCAAATAGATTGGGCCACCATCGGCCACGCGGGCTGCCTGACTGCCAATCGCATTGACGATAGCGATACTCGGCGCACCCTGCAAGCGAGCCTCCTCCATTGCCGCCAATGTATCAACTGTTTCGCCACTTTGCGTTATTGCCAGTACCAGGGCATCGTGCTCACCATTGCTCTGCAAGACAGGGTTACGATAACGGAACTCGCTCGCGTAATCTACTTCAACTCGCACCCGTGCCAGATGCTCAATCATAAACTTGGCTACTAGTGCCGCATGCCAGGCCGTACCACAAGCGGTAGCGTAGATGCGGCGAATCCGGCGTAAATCGTGGTCGTTGAGACGGAGGTCTTCCAGATAAATGCGCCCATGCTCCTGATCAATCCGGCCACGTAAAACATCCATCAGCGCCCGTGGTTGCTCGTCGATCTCCTTCTGCATAAAATGGCGGTAATCACCCTTGGCTGCTGCGACCGGGTCCCAGGCGATTCTGTGGATTGGTCGTTCCACCGGAGTCCCATCGAGGCGCATAATGGTCACGCTATCGCGGCGAACGACTGCAATATCCCGATCCTCCAGGAAGATCAGATCGCGGGTATAATCGAGAATGGCCGGAATATCTGAAGCGATAAATCGTTCGTCATTCCCGATACCAATGGCGATTCCGCCTGCATTGCCCAGGCGCGCAGCGACGAGTTGGTCTGGTTCGTGGATGCAAAAAGCTACTATCGCGTTCCCACCACGAAGTTCTTGCAGGGTACGGTGCATTGCGCGACCAAGATCGCGCAATTCGTTATAGTAATGACCGAGGAGTTTTGCTATCACCTCAGTATCAGTCTGCGACTCAAACTGATAGCCCAGTTCGAGCAGCCGCCCCTTCAGCGCGAGATAATTCTCCACAATCCCATTTTGAATGACTACAATCGCGCCACTGGCATCGCGATGCGGATGAGCGTTGATTTCGGTCACGCCACCGTGAGTGGCCCAGCGGGTGTGACCGATTCCGATGTGACCATGCGTTGGTTCGTTCAGCAGTCGTTGTTGAAGATTGCTCAATTTGCCGACGCTGCGGCGTAATTGTAAACCGATGACTGGATCGTAAATCGCTACTCCTGCCGAGTCATACCCTCGATATTCCAACCGTTGTAAGCCGTGCAAGACTACCTCAGTCGCTTCTCGTGCTCCGACGTAACCCACAATACCACACATAACGTACTCCTTAGCAATAACTGGCAACACCAACCCATAGCGGCAGTCGGCTGAGTTGGAACGCAGCAACACAGATCACCGCTCTGGATGGATTGCGGCAGAGAATATCAGTTGCAAGAGTGGGGGAAATTGTTGGTGGGTCGTTGCCGACAACGTTGCCCTAGTCGTCACCGACAGGTGTTGAGTTGTCTGCTTGACCGGCGACGCCCAGCGCCGGGGAGGCTTCCGCTGATCTCTCGATGTTCCGGGTTTTTGACACCCGTTAGCTCCGGCTCGCGCCGGGAACCTCCGTCCTCGTCAACTTCACTCTTCGTGAAGTCCATGCGCTTCAATCTGTTGTCACGTGTCGCTGGTACCGCTCTTTCCTCCTGGTTGCGCCCCCGCACAACCCTGTCCTGATTCTCATTGGTAGCCGGAGTATACCATACTTCAGGCAATCGTCTGATGAAAGTTTGCTTATGTGCCGATTAACAATTAAATCATCAGACCTAAGCCGATAAAGGATAGCGCCGTTGCAACGACGATAACGGTAGCGGTAATACGGGCCAGTCGACCACACGCTAGAGCATTTTCGGCTAGGGCCAGGTTTGCCATCATCACACTGATAATTACGAAGGCGATCAGGGCCAGAAATGGTATTTTGATAAAACTCAAAGCGCCAGGGATGTTGATGTAGTCGAAGGCACATGGAACAGCGCCAGCACAAGGAGCCGGTGGGATGATCAGCATGACCATCAGGTAATGATACAGTGAAACGGCAATGCCCATCAACGATAATGGTAGTACGTACAGATATACTTTGCGATCATCACGCCAGATACCGACAAAAAGCAGCACGGTCAACGGGTACATGAGAATGCGTTGATACCAGCAGAGTTCACAGGGAATCCACCCCAACACTTCACTGAAAAACAGACTACCACCAGTCGCCAGCATCGCTGCCAGCAACGCAACATGACGGCAACTCAGCGTAAGCCAATCTAGTAAGCCGGTTGGGGTTGTGGCCGTCAATTCTATCGATTGTGCACGATCCATTACAGTGCTCCATTGGTGTATTGCGATTACTATTCGACAGTATTGTATCACCATAGTGGGTTCTCATACCAATTCCGTCTGTGTAAATGGTGTATGATGCTCCGACCTCGTTCTTACGTCCAGGCACTCGTTGATACGCCGATCATGTCCGTCGCCCCCAAACTGGTGGCTAATACCTTCGCGTCACGCACTTGGTGATAACGAGCATCGAAAGTCACTAGCGCCGGAGGTGTGCGGTTCATCAGTGTCGTGACATTATTCGGTCATCAACGGTGACCCGAATCTGACAACGTTGAAAACTTCCATACCATTAGCCGCGAGCAATTGCTTGAAGTCGCAATTAAAAAGATGTATGCTTAGAAATATCTCTCAGAGTGAAACGGGTACTTTCTACTGAATAAAATTAGAGCCGACGATGACACGACGATGGACGGCTTCTCAAACCCGTTTGCTCGCCGATGTAGGTGATCTTCTCGTCTCTCTGAATCGGATCGAGGCGCTGCAACAGGTTGCCCATCACCTTGTTCCTCTACTTGCTAACTGGTGCGCCATCATTATTCGCGATGAACGTCAACGACCATGTCGAGTAGCAATTGCTGCTGCTAATCCGGCTAACCAGCCCCTAGCCGACTATTTAACCCAACAGGCATTGTTTATTGAGCCGATGTCGGTACCGGCACAGGTTTTGACCAGTAATCGTCCTCTTTTGCTAACTGATCTTAATGAGAAATATATTGAGAATCCACAATTTTCACCTGCATATCGCGAGATTTTGCGCAGAATCCGACCACGCCACATTTTAGGGGTACCTATATCCTTCCAGGAAGTAAATGTTGGTGCTTTAGTGTTAACAATTTCTACACCCTCGCGCCGTTGCTTTACTACAAACGATATTGAGCTGGCGACCGAACTGGCGCATCGCATGGCGATTGCGGTTGAGAACATTATGCTCTACCGATCCACCCAGCGTCGTCTCGAACAATTGCTGATTGTACAGCGAGTAGCAGCATTGGTAAACTCAACCTTACAAACTGATCGGATTTGTCACCTGGTAGTAGAGCAATTACACACCGTGTTTGGGTATCATTTAGTCAGTATTTATCTCTTGCAGGAAGGAGCGTTGCATCTACAGGCTGCGATTGGATATGATAACGGTTTATCAGTGATCCAGTTGCACGAGGGAGTTGCCGGGCGCGTTATGCGCAGCGGTCAGGCTGAGTTTGTCCGCGATGCCAGCCTCGACCCTGATTTTCTGGAGGTCATACCAGGTACCACTCAGTGTATTATTGTTCCCTTACGATACGAACATTCACCGCCAGTCGGTGTTATTATTATCGAGTCGACCGGTGAGCCGGTTTTAGATGATGAAGATTTCTTTCTGCTTTCCCTCCTGGCCGATCAAATCAGCGTAGCCTTTTTCAACGCAACGCTCTTTGATCGCCTGTATGAGGCGAATGACCGGTTCCGCTCACTGATTGAGCTGGCCGGAAGTCTGGTGATCTACCTTGATGCTGAGCTGAGGATTACAGAATTCAACCCAATGGCCGAGCAGATGTTCGGCCGTACCCGTGCGTCGGTGATAGGTCAATCTTTCGCTACAACGTTGCTCAGTATGGCAGAACAACCATTGTTTGCCGCACTGGTTCGTGAGGTTGTTGCCAGTCGTAGCCGTCGTTCGTTCGAAAGCTCCTTTTGGCTTCATGGGCAAAAGCATTGGGTCGAATGGTCAATGGCCTGTCGCTGTGATCCAAACGGCAAGGTGGTGGAATTCGTGCTCGTCGGACAGGATATTACCGGTCAACGCGAGAAGGCGTTGGCGTTGATTCGTGATGAGCAGCGGTTTCAGATGATCGAGCGGCTTGAAAGCATAGCGATTATGGCTGGCGGTATTGCTCACGATTTTAACAATCTGCTCAATATTATCCTCCATAATGCTGATACATTGCAGGCCACCTATTCGGCCCAAACGCTGATCGGTCAACATCTGCAACACATTATCAGTGCCACCCAGCAGGCTGTTGATCTCGTGCAGCAGTTATTATCGCTTGCCGGTCAGCGTTCATCGGTGGTGCAACGCATAAATTTGAACTCGTTGATCAATGAGGTTGTTTCGCCGTGGCAGTCATCGCTGGGAAAAAATATACGAGTTCAACTTGAGCTTGAACCTGCATTGCCGGAGATTATGGTTGATCTGGTGCAGATACGTCAGGTCTTGATGAATCTGTTGGTCAATGCGGCTGAAGCATTACCCGAAGGGCATGGAAGCATTCGTATTCAAACCGGTCTCCGACTGATTACAGTGAATACAATACGGCGCATGGTTCCTCCACAGAACATCGAACCTGGTCAGTATCTCTTCTTGTCCGTCCACGACGATGGTATCGGGATCGATCCGACCATTCTTTCGCGTAACTACCTACCCTGCGAGTAAGGAAACGGGCTGATAAGCAAACAAGGCGCGCAAGAAGGCATAGACATTTCTCTCTTGCTTACGGCAAGTTGAAATGACAGCCTGCAAACGGGCATAGACGTTAG
>Ga0308407_1001273_pt1 | contig 13999 bp, 11 predicted proteins | sample HotsprSampleMSe2_FD_203476 | JGI IMG/M metagenome (GOLD analysis project Ga0308407, IMG submission 203476) | Hot spring phototrophic mat microbial communities from Mushroom Spring, Yellowstone National Park, Wyoming, United States - 20060911_MSe2 ...
CGTAGGCGGTCATCAGCACCACCTGCAGGTTCGGGTGCTGCTGGCGGGCGCGCTTGAGCAGCTCCAGCCCCGTCATGTCGGGCATCACCACATCGGTCAGCATCAGGTCGCACGGCGTCTCGGCAAGCACTCGCAGCGCCTGATGCCCGCCCTCCGCCGTCTGCACCTGGTAGCCCTCTTTGGCGAAGGCGCGTTCCAGCACACGGCGGATGTTCAACTCATCGTCTACTACCAGTATCGTATGCGCCATCGTAAACTTCCTCTACCAGACGCACCGTGCGCCTGTTAGCAATTGTAAGCGGCTAAGAGCCATTTGTGTATATTTTCGGAAGCCACAGTGTAAAGATGGAGCCTCCTTCGGGGGGGCACTCAAGGGTCACCCTGCCGTTGTGTCCCTCCACAATCTTTTTGACAATACTCAGTCCCAGCCCGGTTCCCCGCGTGCGGGTGGTGTAGAAGGGCGTGAAGATGCGTTCGCGCATCGGTTCGGGCACGCCTGCGCCTGTGTCGTGCACGGCGAGCGCGATAGCGTCGCCCGCGTCGTAGGCGCGCAGGGTCAGCGTACCCCCGTCGGGCATCGCTTGCACGGCGTTCTGGATGAGGTTGCGCAGCGCCTGCTCCAAGCGCGCGGCGTCCACAGGCGCGGTGAGGTCGTCAGGGCATTCCAGCATGGCGTGCACACCTGCCGACTTCAGATACGGCTCTTGTACCGCCAGCACGCGCTGCAACACGGGCTTGAGCGCAGTCGGATGGATGGCGAGCTGGAACGGCTTGGCGAACTCCAAAAACTCGTCCGCCAGCTCCGCCAGTCGGCGCGATTCGTCGTGGATAATCTCCATATAGAGCCGTTGCGCGTCGGAGAGGTCGTCTTCCTGCATCAGCATATCGGCGGCGGCGCGCAAGGCAGTCAGCGGGTTGCGCAGCTCGTGCGCGATGGTGGCGGTCATCTGCCCGACGGTCGCCAGCCGCTCCATCTCGCTCAGGCGCGCCTCCAAGCGCAGGTACTCGGTAATGTCCTCGAATAGCACCACTGCGCCTTGCGTCTGCTTGCCGTGCGTGATCAGGGGCGAGACGGAGAAGTTCAGTGTGCGTACTTCGTCGCCCACTTGCACAGGCGTCTTATACAGGGCGCGCCCACTCGCGCCGCGCAGCACCTCGTCAATCGCTTGGCGCAGCTGCTGGCAGTGTTCGGGGTCAATCGGGCACTGGGGGGCGGTTAGCACCTCCGCGTAGGGGCGTCCGACGCTCTCACGCGCCGAGAAGCCCAAGTGCCGCTGCGCCGCGCGGTTCCAAGTAGTAATGACGCCCTGCTCGTCGACGGTGAACATCCCCGAACTGAGGCTGCGCAGGATATTGTTGCGGAACGCTGCCAGCTCCTGAATCTCCCGATAGCGTCGCTCCTTCTCGCGATAGAGGCGCGCGTTCTCCAGCGCAATCCCCACTTGGTTCACGAACGCGCTGAGCAGTTCGACCTGCTCGGCAGTGAACGGCTCGTTCTGGTTGTCTGCCAGCACGACGCCGATGCAGCTGCCATGCACGACGATGGGCAGCACGCAGTAGGCGTTCGTGCCGAGCGTGCGCCCGAAGCCGCGCATCGGCTGCACCTCGCGCTGCGCGTCGGTAATCACCAGCGGCATCCGCAGCTTGGCGACCATGCCGATGACGCCCTGCCCCTTGCGGAAGCCCTGCGTGGGGAACATCTCGGCGCGGTAGCCCTCGATGAGGCGTGGCTGGTACACCCGCGCCGATTCGCCCGACAGGAACACCGCGCAGCGGGCGAAGCCGACCTTCTCGCGGATCTGCCGCGCGACGGTCTGCAACAGCGTGTCCACATCCAGCACCGCCGTCACCAGTTGGGTCAGCTCCACCAGCGTCGAGAGTTGTCCGACATTCTGTTTGAGCCGCTGGTAGAGGCGGGCGTTTTCGAGCGCGTTGGCGATTTGGTTCGCGAAAATCACGAACAGGCGCAGGTCTTCTTGGGTGAAGGGCGGGCTGGGCTTGAGCCGTCGGATAGCAAGCACGCCAATCACGGCGTTCTCTTGATTGCGCAACGGCACGCAGATCGAGCTGCTGATTTCGGCGCGTCGGGGCAGGTGGCGCAGGCTCGGCTCGGCGTCCAGATCGTTGATGAGCATCGGCTCGCCCGTAAGCGCGACCTGTCCCGCGACGCCTTCTCCGAGGGGCACGCAGGTCTCCGCGATGAGCTTATCGGGCAGCCCGTAGCTGGCGGCGATGGAAAGCGTCTGGGTCGCCTCGTCTAACAGCATGAGCGTGCAGGCTTGCGCCTCCATCGCTTGCGCGGCGCGGCGCGTCGCCAAGCGCAGGAAATGCTCCAGCCCGCCACGTTCGCTGGCAATCGCGGTCTCGTAGAGCGTGCCCAGCGCGGTCAGCCGCTGCTCCGAGAGCCGCTTGAGCGCGTTAATCTCACGATGGAACCGCTCATGCTGCCCCAGCAGGCTCGCCAACTGCGCGGCGATGCGCCACTCTGGGCGCGACTGCTGGTCAGGCGTTGTGCGCAACACATAGAACAGCTCCGCCACGGGCAGCGGCGCAATCAGCCAGGCGTAGCCGTCGGCGTGACGCCAACTGATGGGTTCATCGGTCTGCAGCACGCCTTCAGGCACGCGCACGGGCGGGTGATGAGGCGCGTGCGCAATCACATACGGCGCGGCGCGCCCCGTCTGCAGCACCAGCCCGTTCCACACGCCGCTTAGCGTCGCGACCGTCCGTATCAGGTTCGTCAGGGCTTCCGTGCCCACCCCCGTCGCAGCGCCTTCCAGCGCCGACGCAACCCACTCCATACCGACCAGTTATTCCACACACCCGCATGGATTCCTGCTTAACGCATCGGCGCTCAGGCGTTGCCTTGCGCCAGCACAATCACGAACTCGCCGCGTGGGGGCGTGGCGTGCCAGTGGGCAATCGCCTCGCTGAGCGCCCCGCGAAACACCTCTTCGAACTGCTTGGTCAACTCGCGCCCGACGACGACCGTGCAGTCGCCGAGCGCGTCATACGCGGCTTGTAGCGTCGCGAGCAGGCGGTGCGGCGATTCGAAAAACACAATCGGCGCGTCCGCCTCGCGCAGCGATTCGAAGAAGCGTCGGCGCGCGCCCGCCTTGCGCGGGGGGAAGCCCTCGAAGCGGAACCTGTGCGCAGGCAACCCTGCGACGGAAAGCACCGCCGTCACTGCGCTTGCGCCTGGGATGGGCACTACCCGCACGCCCGCCCGATGCGCCGCTTCCACCAGCGCGCCCCCAGGATCCGAAATGCCTGGCGTGCCCGCGTCCGTGACCAGCGCAATCGACTCGCCCTGCTGCAAGCGACGCGCCAGTTGCTCGATGCGTCCCGCGCCCGAATGCTGGTGGAAACTCACCAGCGGCGTCTCGATGCCGTAGTGCTGGAGTAGTTTCTTGGTGTGGCGGGTGTCTTCGGCGGCGATGAGGTCTACGGTCTTGAGCGTCTCCAGCGCGCGCAGCGTGATGTCCCCCAGATTGCCAATCGGCGTGGCGACCACATACAGCACGCCTGTCATACGGCTACTCCTCGCGCTTGAGTAGCAGTTTGTGGCGCAGGTCGCTGATTCGGGCGTAGCGCAGGAACGCGCGTCCGATCTCGGCGTACATCTTCGCCCGCGCCAGTACCCCGCGCGTCCAGCCGAGCTTCTCCTCCTTCATTGTGTGCGTGACGCCTTCGATGACCACCATCGACACGGGATAGCGTTGCCGTCGGAAGTGCAGCGTGAGCGCGATCTCCACCCCAGAGCGCGTGCGCTCGATGCCTGGGATCTCCGTGAACAACTCGCGCAGCATGGCGCGTTGCCCACTGATGTAGGGAACCAGCACCTGCGCGATGTCGGTGCTGAACCGCCCGCCGCGAAACACGCCGATGGACATCGCCGCGTCGCCCTCCAGCACGGGGCGCAAAATCCGCGCCACATGGTCGGGCTGCAAGCCGATGAGGTCGGCGTCGAAGAAGATGATGACATCGGCGTCGGTAGCGGTCGCGCCCGCGAACATCGCGCCGCCCTTGCCGCGATTGACGGGCAGGTTAATCAGGCGTAGTGTTGGCGCGCCTGTGCGCTGGGTCAAGCGTGCGACGACCTCGGCGGTGTCGTCTGCGCTGCCGTCGTTGACCACGAGGACCTCGTGCAGTTGCGGGCACTGCAGCAGCACCTGCAGCACCCCCACGATGCGAGTCGCTTCGTTGTAGGCGGGCACAATCGCCGCAACCTTCACCGCGCCGCCTCCCGCGCAGGCTGACCCGTCACCCGCTCGATATGCTTGCGCACCTCCGCCGCGCGCCTATCCGAGAACGGATGCGTGCGTAGGTTCGTCTCTACCCAGCGGTTGCCGACCTTCTCCTCTTGCTGGAGCATCTCCAGAAAGCGCAGCATGCCGTGCGGGTCGTAGCCCGCTTTGTAGGCGTATTCCACCGCGAGCCTGTCCGCCTCGTACTCGTGCTGGCGGCTATAGCGCAGTTGCAGCAGCGCGTCAGTGATTTGGGCAATATCCTGCACCGTACCCTTGGTCGCAAGCGCAATCACAATCCCGCGCCACAGCCCCTGCGTGTATTGCTTGTTCGCGTGCCGACAGTTCACATGCGCCATCTCGTGCGCCAGCACGCCCGCGAGCATATCGTCGTCGTCCCCTACCTTGTCAATCAGACCCCGAAACACATAAATCGGTCCGCCGGGCAGCGCGAAGGCGTTAATCTCCTTGCTGTCCAGCACCTTGAAGGAGTATTGGAAGTCCTTGTCGCCTGCGACGGCAACCAACCGCTGCCCGATGAGTTGCACGCGCTGCTGCACGGCGGGGTCGGGATCCAGTTTGTAGGCTTTTTCGACCTCGGCGGCGACCTGCTGCCCGATGCGCACTTCCTCGCGCTTGCTCCAAGTGGTACCGCGGCAGCCCGTCAGTGTGAGCATCACCCCCAACAGCAACAATCCGAACAGTCCCCTGCGTACCGTATCTCGCGTCATCATACGCCTCCTGCGTCGCTATTATACCCGTAGGACGCGCGACGGGCGGGTATACTATCAGCGATGACCGATTTGCGCACGCTGAGCGAGACGATTCAGGAGGCTCGCCGTCGCCTGAAGGCGATTGGCGAGCATCTTTGACCTCGCCCGCCTGAAGTCGGAGATCGAACGCCTGCAACGCGCCAGCGAGTCGCCAGAGTTCTGGGCGAACCCCGCTGAGGCGCAAGCGACGATGCAACAACTCGCGCGCCTGCGCAGCCGAATCGAGCCTGTTGAACGCCTCACGGCGCAAGCGGACGAATTGCAGGAGTGGCTCAGCCTGCTGGAGATGGAGTACGACGAGCGCACAGCAGCCGATGTCGGCGCACAGGTCGCCCTGCTGCAGCAAGAGGTGGAGCAACTCGACCTGCTGACGCTGCTCAGCGGCGAGTACGACGCCAACAGTGCGATTCTGGAAATCAACTCCGGCGCAGGCGGCACAGAAGCATGCGACTGGGCAGCGATGCTGCTGCGGATGTACCTGCGCTGGGCGCAACGCCGCGGCTTCCGCGCCGAAATCGTCGACGAATCGCCCGGTACCATCACGGGCTACTCCAGCGTCGGCGTGCTGATTGAGGGCGAGTACGCCTACGGGCTACTCAAGTCGGAACACGGCGTGCATCGCCTCGTGCGTATCTCGCCCTTCGACGCCAACAAGCGACGCCACACCTCGTTCGTGCTGGTGGAAGTCATGCCGCAGGTCGAACAAAGCGAGTACCAACTCAAGCCCGAAGAGGTGAAAATCGAGACCTTCCGCGCGGGCGGACACGGCGGGCAACATGTGAACAAGACCGAATCGGCGATTCGCGCGACGCATATCCCGACGGGCATCACCGCCTCGTGCCAGAATGAACGCTCGCAGCACCAGAACAAAGAGGTCGCGCTCAAGGTGCTGGCGGCGCGCGTCGCCGAATACTACCGCCGCCAAGAGGAACAGAAGATGCGCCAACTCAAGGGCGAGGTCGCCCCTGCAGAATGGGGACACCAAATCCGAAGTTATGTCTTGCAGCCCTACACGCTGGTCAAAGACCACCGCACCGACCACGAGACGGGCAATGTGCTGGCAGTGCTGGAGGGTGAGATCGATGGCTTCATCGAAGCGTATTTAAGGTGGAATGCTACGAAGCGTTCCGCCGTCGAAGCGAGTATGGAGGGACAACGATGAAATCGGCTCGGTTGTTGTTGGGATGGGTGCTACTGGCTCTGGCAGTGGGCTGGAGTCAGGTCGGTTTATCGCAGGGGGAGACGCTGGCAAGCGTCGGCGAGCGTTCGAATCCTGCGGCGCAGACGATTGTGGAGGCGATGCGTTCAGCGACGGGCGCGGAGATGGCGCTGCTCGGCGCGGCGTTTTTCAACGAATCGGCGGCTGTGCCTGCGACTGGCTTCACGGCGGACGACCTCATCAAGTCGCTCGCGCACCCCGACGACGAGGTGGTGGTGCTGAGCCTGCGCGGGGAGCAGATTCTGCAGGCGTTGGAGCGCGCGCTCGAACTCTACCCGCAGAAAAACAACGCCTTCCTGCAACTGGCGGGCGTGGAGGCGCGCTTCAACCCGAAGGCGGAGCCGGGCAAGCGCGTACTCAGCGTGGTGATTGCAGGTGCGAAGTTGGAGCCCGAGCGCGTCTACAAGGTGGCGACCACCGCGCCGATGGCGCGCGGCGCGCTGGGCTACTTCCGCGTCTGGAGCCGCGAGCAAATCACCCAAAGCACAGGGCGCACTGTCGCTGATGTCGTGAAAGACTACCTCCAGTGGCAGCGCTCCATGCTCAGTCAGCCTGCGTGGAGAGCGTCCGATAGTTAGCATTTGCCCCGTTTCCCCTCGCGAAGCGGGGGAACCCGCGCCGTTGGTGTTCGGCGCCTTCGGTAGCAGGCTACGCCCGAAACGCCCACACAACGCCCGTCTCGTCGATGGCGTCGGGCAGGGGCTTCGCCTCCACCACCAGCGTCGTGCAGGGAACCTTGTGCCCGAAGCGGGGCGAGTACCAGCCGAGCTTGGTCGCCTCATCCGCGCGATAGAGGCGCGCGGTGTAGCCTGACAGTTGGCTTAGCCGCAGCGTGCAGACGCGCGTCCCGTCCGTGATGCGCCAGACGCCCTCGCTTGCCTGCTCCACCTGCCAGTCGGGGTGGAAGTGCCAGTACCACTGCACCGCGCCTGTCGCGTCGCGCCTGACGCGGTCGCGCACCGTAAGCGCGTCGCCCGCAAGTTGCACGCGACGGGTAATCGTGTCGGGCAGGTACGCCTCCGTCTCGCCTTCCACCCAGCCTTCGCGCAGGTCGTGCGCCACAAAGCGCGAGCGCGCCTTCCTGCCCCACAGGAACGCGCCCTGAATCTCGGACTGGTTCCTGTTGTCCAGCGTGAGCGTGTTGTGCGCGGGTGTGCTGCGGAAGTGGTCGCGCCAGGCGGGGTCTTCGTGGTAGGCGTAAGTGCCCGCGTCAATCAAGAGCGGCTTGCCATCCAGCGACGCCCAAATCGCGAGCGCGTCGGCATGCCCGTGCGCGGCGAGACTGCCCAGACCCAGCGGTCCCGCATCGAACAGTGCCTGCCAACGCGCGCTGTGCAGCACGGCGTAGCCCCCGTCGGGATACAGGCGCGATTCGGTCAGCTGACTGCCTGCGGGGGGCGTCGCGCCCATCAGCCACTGCGCAAGCGCGTCGTCGGCGTCGCTATACGCAGGCGGCGGCTCGCAGCCCAGCACCTGCGCCAACGCGCGCCCCACCACCCGATGCCGATCCGCCGCTGCGCTCCAGAGCGGGACAACCGTGCCGTCATCCTCGTCGCCGACCTGCGGCACATAGCCCGAAGCGTCCATCACATTCCGCACGAACTCGATGCTTTTCGCCAGACGCTCGCGCACAGCGTCGGGCATCGGCTGCAGGCGATAAGCGTGCAGGTAGAACTCCCACACGAACGGTAGGTAGCCGAACGCCTGCTCCGCGTTGACGCCGTCGGGGTAGAACTGGCGCAGCGCCTCGCGTTCCAGCGTCGCGTAGCCGACCCTGCGCCAGCGCGCCGCGAGCGCGCCGTCGGGCAGCACGCGCCCCAGAAACGCCAACGCCGCCGCCTCGCCAATCAGGTGGTTGTTCGCCGACGAGCCAGGCGACATGTGCCGCTCGATGAACTCGCCGTGCTGCACCAGCGCGCCCAGCACCGTCTGCGCCTCCGCGTCCGAGAGCCTGTCAGCGATCAGCGCGAGCGCATACCCCCACGCGAAGACGCGAATCGCATGCTCCAGCGCACTCGTCCAGTGGATGCCCCACCCGCGCGGGTTGCGGGCAATCCAGTCCAGCAGCCAGCGGCGGCAGGTCTCGGCGTAGCCCGCCTCGCCCGTGAGCGCGTAGCCCTGTGCCAAACGCACCATCGGCTGCCCACGCGAGAGTTCCCACACATACTTCACCCCGCCCGCGATATCGATGCGCCGATAGTCAATCGCCTTCGCGGGGGCGTCCGCCCAGTCCTTGCCAAGCAGGTAATTGCGCTGCCAGCAGGGCGGGTCGTCCAGTTGCACGGGGTAGCCAAACAGCGTCCACGCGCCGCGCCGCAGGGCGTCCGCCTCCTGCAGCAGCCGTTCCCGCTCCGCCGCCGAGACCGTCTGCGGGCGCAGCGTGAGCGCGTCGGCGATGCGGTGCACGGTCGGCGCGGGCGCGTGCTGGGCGTAGTGGCGTCGCCAAGTCGCGTCGGGCGGCTCTTTGGGCAGTGGCGACACCCGCTCGCGCACCGCCCGCGCCACGCGCATTGCGACCTCCCGCGCCGACATCGCCCGCAACCGCCGCAACTTCCAACCGAGCGAACCCATCGGCAGGAGAAGTGTACCTTGCAGAGGTGTGGTATAATGCCCACAGGCGCAGGAGAGGCAGCATGGTTCACGAAGGCAGCGGGCACTTTCAACGGCTCATCAAGGAACACCTCCCCGACGCGCGGCGCATCTTGGTCGTCGGGTGTGGTCGGTCGGGCAAAGAGGTGATAGATTTGGCGCAGGCACTGCCTGCTTACATTGAAGGATTCGATATAGAACTTGACCCCGAGGTGAACGAGCTGAAGACTGAGCGGTATCATATTCGGCTCGGCGACGCCTGCGCGATGGACTATCCCGACGAGGCGTTTGACGCGATTTTCTATCACCATGTGATCGAGCATGTGCCCGATCCTCAGCGGAGCATCGTAGAGTGCGCGCGGGTGCTTCGGGAGGGCGGGTATCTGTATTGTGGCACGCCGAATCGCACGCGCTTGGTGGGCTATATCGGCTCGCGCGCCAGCCTCGCCGAGAAGGTACGCTGGAACCTCGCCGACTGGAAGATGCGCCTGAAAGGGCGCTTCCGCAACGAGTACGGCGCGCACGCAGGCTTCACCGAAGCGGAGCTGGACGCGATGATACGCCCCTATTTTCGCGAGGTGACCTGGCTCACCAGCGACTACCTGTGGTTCAAGTACGGGCGGCGGCTGCCGAGCGTTGTGCTGCGGTTTATCTGCTGGCGTCCGATACGCGCGGTGCTTGCGCCCGCCGTCTACTGCTGGGCGCGGAGGTAAGTTAGCCCAGCGCCTCACGGTAAATCTCGCCCAATCGCACGCGGTAGTTTTGGATGTCCAGCGGTTCGACGCGCTTGCGCGCCGCCATGCCCATCTGTCTGCGCAGGTCGGGGTTCTCCGCCAACTTGCGGATGGCGTCGGCAATCGCGTCGATGTCGTCAGGCGGCACAAGAAACCCCTCTACGCCGTCGGTCACATACTCTGGGATGCCCCCGACAGGGCTGACAATCAGCGCCTTGCCCCACGCCATCGCCTCCAGCATCGCCATCGGCAGCCCCTCGTTGCGCGAGGGGAGAATAAACACATTCGTTTGGCGCATCCAGGCTTCCTTGTCCGCGCCCGCAATCCAGCCGCGAATCTCCACTTGCGAGGCAAGCCCTAACTGCTCCGCCAACGCGCATGCCTCGTCGACAGCCCCATCGCCTGCCATACAGAGGCGCACCTGAGCGCGAACCGCATCGGGCAACTTCGCGATTGCCCTCAAGATGCGGTCAGCGCCCTTATGCTCCCCAATTCGCCCCAAAAAGAGGAGCTTAGCCGTGCACTCCGCGCTGATTCCCTCCAAAGACGGCAACTCCACGGGATTAGATAGCACCCACAGGGGATAGTGTTCGGTTACAAGCATTTCTCGGTGGAATTGCAGCCACTGCTCGGAGAGGACTATCGTCCCACGCGCAGAGAGAAACATCCCCCGAACTTTGCTTTGCAGAAGCGGGCTTAATTGGGCAAAAAACTCTCGATAAGATCCGCCGTGATTGTGCAAAATGTGCAATCGGTTCTCCCTGCGCGTGTATTTGCAGACGAAGTATTTTCTGAAAGTGCTTGCCCGTGTTGACAGATGGATGTGAACAAGGTCGTAGTTGCTTATCCGCTTTTTCAGCGAGTTGAGCAGGAATACAAACGAGGAGAGGTTTTTTACCCCCCGTGCAAAGTAGCGGATGGGCTGATTTCGAATCGCTGCGGCTGCCCCGTGGCGCGTCAGCGTTGGGTGAAAGTCCACCTGAACGCCAGGCGGGGGGTATTGCAGAATGGCGTTCTCCACGGCGGAGACGCCGCCAGGCACATCGAGGTCGGGTCCGATCATCAACACACGCACGAAAGGATTCTACCTCGAAAGCAGGTATAATCCTCATGCGTTCGGGAGTATTGGGTATGGAACGCCTCTGAAGGGAGATGGACTATGATACGGCAGGGTGTCTTGGGGCTTGCGATGCTGGGACTATGCGCGGTGCTGTGTGGGCAGCAGAGTGCGCCGCTGAACTTTTTTGCACATGCGGGTAGTTGCGAGATGGACTTTGACAAAAACGGGCGCGTGGATTATTGGTACTCGTCTTACCGAGATGGCTTGACGCCCGACCAGTTGCAACTCAGCTTGGATAATGCGATTCGCTTTGCGGGTGTCGCCAGCCAGCGGGTGCGCCTGCAACGGTCGGGAGGCAGTGCAGGACGGTTCGTTATTTTTGTTGGCGTCAATTTTGCTGCGTACCACAAGCCCAACATAGGCGAGCCGCTGTTGGTGCGTCTTGCGCTCCGCGCAGAGGGGTTCCAAAACGCTTCCTACACGGTTTATGTATCTACAGGTTCCCGTCGAGTCGAGTTGCTGCCGGCCACAAGGCAAGACACAGGCGGCTGGCGGCAGCTGTCGGCGGTTGTGCCCGTCGAGAGCGACGCCAGCGGCGCGCCGCAGTTCTCGCTGCGTATAGAGATCCAAGCAAGTGAGGGCGCAGCGTCGGGCACGCTCTGGATCGACGAGGCGCAAGCCATCTCCACCCGCACTGTGATACGCATGAACCGCCTGCCGAACGGACTGCGGCTGGTGTACACTCACCTCTACCGAAACCGCGATCCCTACCGTTACTTAGATCAAACAATAGGAGCCGTCGTGGACATTCCAAATGTCGCTACAACCCTCGCGCATCACCATCCCGATGTGCTTTGGATGCCCTACTGCTACATGCCTGCAACGATGGTACCCAGCGGCTATCGGCACAACGCTGACCTTTACAACTACGACGATGTGAGCAGCAACCACCCCGACTGGTTCCTTGTGGACAGCAACGGGCAGCGGATTCTGTTCGACGACACCTACTATTTGGATATCGGGCGTTCGGATGTGCGCGAGCGAGCGTGGCAGAGCTTGCGCGACTTTTTGAATCGGTGCGGACGCCCCCGCTACATCAACCTGGACAACTACGATATGCGCGTTGGTCCGAGCCGTTATGCGCCGCCGAACTACCCAACGAACGATTTGTGGGTGCAGGCAGTCTTGGGCTGGACGGAGTACTTGGGCAGTCGCCTGCGCAGCGAGTTTCAGTTCCCTGACGGCTCGTATCCCCGCTTTGTGCCGAATGTAGCGTGGGCGCCTGGCTTTTGGCTGCGCGGCATCCCAGGCGTTTCGCAAGACGCGCCTGGCGTTGCCACCTTGCCCTATATGGGGGGGTTCCTACTTGAGCATGCATTCACCCATGCGCGTTCGACACAGGGGACAACAACGATTCAAAACTACGGCACAGCGACAGGCACTAATGGGCCCCAACGATGGGACAACTGGGCGCTGCGCAACACGATCCGCCTTGCGACAGAGTACCCTGACAAGCTCGTGATTCTGATGCCCACGCTGTGGACGAACGCGCCCGACAGCCGTCAAAAGCTGCGCTTTGCCGTTGCAGGCTGCCTAATCGTGCAGCACGACAACACCTTTGTGCAGATTGCCCCGTGCCGCGAACAAGAGCAATACCCCGATGGCTACTATCCGCCTGAACTGTTTGTGCCGTTGGGGATGCCGCGCGCCAACTTTCAGATCCTGAACGGCGACCTCATCGTTGGGGGGCTGTTCGTGCGCGAGTACCAGAATGGCGTGGTGGTGTGGAACCCGCGCCATGACGCGACCTACACCTACACCGTGCCGCGCGACTACTACGACTGGGATCGGAACTTCGTGCGCGCGGGCACACAAGTGCAAGTGCCGCCGCAAACTGGACTGGTGTTCTACGCCGCGCCCGAAATCACCATCACGCTGTCGCCCGCGCAGGCGAATGTGCTGCCGGGGCAGACCGTGGAGTTCACGGTGCGCTACCGCAACACGGGCACAGCGGCGGGAACCGATGTGCGCATCAGCGTGCCCCTGCCCGACGGCATGACGCTGGTGAGCAGCAGTCCGACTGCGCGCTTGGAAAATCGCCAGCTCGTGTGGACGATTCCCAGCGTGCCTGTGAACGGTGAGGGAACCCTGCGCTTTACGGTGCGCGTAGAGTAAACAATGGTGTCCGATTTGCCGCTGGTGCTGCAAGTGATACCCGCTTTCACTGTTGGCGGCGCGGAATGGATGGCAGCGTATCTCGCCGCCCATCTGCCTGCCGACCAGTTTCGGCGCGGCGTCGTCAGTCTGCACGGCGCGCGTGGCTCGCCGATTGAAGAGTACCTGTCGTGGTATGAGGTTCCCATCTACTATGTTAACAAGCGGCGCGGCTTCGATCCCCTAACTTGGCTGCGCCTCCACCGCCTGTTGCGCACGCTTCGACCCGCGATTGTGCACACGCACCAGACGGTGGGGCGTTATGTCTATCCCGCGTGCTGGGCGGCGCGGCAAAAGATTATTGTTCATACGGTTCACAACATCGCCACAGGCGAAATCCGCTCCCGCTTCTGGCGTCGGTTTCAGGGTTGGGCTTATAGGCGGGGCGTGCTGCCCGTGAGCATCGCGCAGGAGGTAACGCGCACTCTCGTGCAGGAATACGGGCGTGCGCCCACTCTCGAAATCCCGAATGCCATTCCAACCGAGCGATACGCGCCCGACCCTGCGCGCCGCGCCGTGTGGCGCAGCCAGCACGCGGTTCCCCGAGACGCGCTGGTGTTTACATGTGTGGCAGGGCTGCGCCCGCAGAAGAACCATCGTCTACTGCTGCAGGCGTTCGCGCAAGCCGCGCCGCAACTGCCCGACGCATTACTGCTGTTGGTCGGACCACCCGACCGTCTCGACCCCGCCTACGCCGAATCGCTTAAGGCGCTGGCGCAGGAGCTGGGGTTGGAGCAGCGCGTGCGCTTTCTGGGCAGCCGCGCCGATGTGCCCGATATCCTACGCGCATCCGATGTGTTCGTGCTGTCGTCCGATTACGAGGGCAACCCGCTCTCGGTGCTGGAGGCGATGGCGACGGGGTTGCCCGTGATTAGCACGGCGGTCGGCGGGGTGCCCGAATTGGTGCAGCATAGCGCGACGGGACTGCTCGTGCCCCCGAGCGACGCAGGTGCGCTTGCTGAGGCGATGACACAGCTCGGGCGTAACACTGCGCAGCGCGCCGCGATGGGCGATGCTGCACGGCAAACCGCGCTGGAACGGTTCGATGTGCGCGTGATGAGCCGCGCCTACGCCGCGCTCTACCAGCAACTGCTGCACGCGTGCGCCACGAAACGCAACGCGCGCCTATAGCTGTCAAAACGGCTGCCGCATGTGCCATAATT
>Ga0308407_1001284_pt1 | contig 13875 bp, 16 predicted proteins | sample HotsprSampleMSe2_FD_203476 | JGI IMG/M metagenome (GOLD analysis project Ga0308407, IMG submission 203476) | Hot spring phototrophic mat microbial communities from Mushroom Spring, Yellowstone National Park, Wyoming, United States - 20060911_MSe2 ...
ATATTAGCAAAAAGAATTAGGTATAGTATATAATGAATTTATGAATAAAAAAATGGAATTAATTTATTTTTTAGGTTGAAAGAAAGAAAGGATAAAAAGAAGGGGGAAACCCTTCTTAAGAGTTTTGTAGCATTTCTATAGACTTTTTAGCCTCTTCTTTAACTACTCTTAAATATCCTTTTTGTGTAACTGCAATTAAATGTACAAGAGCTTTTGGATGTCCTAATCTTCCTAATGCTTTTACTAACATTAGTGCTAGTAGGTTTTTGTTTACTGGTGTATGGTTCAATTTTGTTATCAATTCATCAGCTATTCTTTCTTTTACCTCAGGGTCAGCATCTCTTCCGATTATACCTAGTGTTAATGCACATTCACCTTTTACTCTTTCTTCAGGGTCATATACCATGACTCTTGTTAAAGGCATGTATACTTTTTTTGTTACTTCTTTATCACCAGTATAAGCCCTTATTGCTCTCGCAGCAGATACTCTTACTTTCCAGTTTTCTTGCATCTGTTTGTCACCATATGCATAAACATTTTTATATGGCTCTTCTAGAATATCTACCAATACCTGAACACTTTCAGGTTTCTTTAAGTTTGCCAATTGCTGTATTGCCTTTATCCTTGTATCTATATCAGGAGCATTCTTTGCTAGGTCATGTAGCTTCTTTATATCACCTAATGGTATTTCTATTTCTTTTCCACCTTTAGGTTCTATATTTGGTTCTTCTACATTATCATTTTGTGCAAACAAATTAAATGATATAAACAGCATTATGAAAAATAAACCTACTTTTTTCATTTATAACCCCTTATCTTTAGTATTTTAAAGTTATAGTGATATTTTATTTTTTTTAAATATAATATATCTTATATCTATAATATTAAAATTTTTTCTAAAAAAGTCAAATATTTTTTTTAAAAAATAATAAAATATTTATATTATTCCTAATGTTTTACCAACTTCTTTAAAAACACTTAATGCATAATCTAATTGAGCATCTGTGTGGGTAGCCATATAACTTGTCCTTATTAAACAACTTCCATCTGGCACTGCTGGTGGAACAACTGGATTTACAAATAAACCTTTCTCAGTTACCATTTTCCAGAACTTAAAAGTTGTATGCATATCTTTTGTTATTATTGGTATTATTGGAGTTTCTGATATACCTATATCAAAACCCATGCTAGTTATTTCTTTTTCCATTTTACGTGTTATTTCCCATAGTCTTTTTATTCTTTCTGGCTCTCTCTTCATTATCTCCAATGACTTTGAAACAGTTGCAACTGCTGCAGGTGGCATACTTGCACTAAAAATAGCAGCTCTTGAATGGTGTCTGAGGAAATGAATAACGTCTGCTTCACCACAGACTGCCCCACCTAATGATGCAAAAGACTTTGAAAAAGTCATCATAATAAGGTCAACCTTATCTGTTAAACCAAAGTGATGAGCTGTACCTTGACCTAATTCTCCAAGTACTCCTGTGGAGTGGGCATCGTCAAGCATTACTCTTGCCTTATATTTTTGAGCAACTTTTACTAATTTGTCAAGCTTGACTATATCACCTTCCATACTGAATATTCCATCAGAGACTATAAATAGTCCATAGTCTTCATTTGCAAACTTTTCTATTTTTTTATCTAAGTCTTCCATATTATTATGTTCATATTTAACCACTTTTTTTGCGAAAGAAAATCTACATGCATCATATATACTTGCATGATCCATTCTATCGATAAATATTATATCCCTTGGGCCAGCAAGCCCACCTATTGCACCTACATTTGTTTGATAGCCTGTACCATATAATAAAGCAGATTCTTTACCTACGAACTCAGCTAATTTTCTTTCTAACTCTTCATGTATGTCTAGGGTACCGTTTAAAAATCTAGAGCCAGCATTACCTGTACCATATTTCTCTATAGCTTTTATTGCTGCTTCTTTTACTTCAGGATGTGTTGTAAGTCCTAAATAACTGTTAGAGCCCAGCATTATAAACTTTTTACCTTTAATATATACTTCTGTGTCTTGTGCTGATGATATTTCTCTGAAATAAGGGTATAACCCCATCTGCATTATTTTTTTTGCTTCCTGAAAATTATAACACTTACTAAAAAAGTCCATTTCTCTCTCCCTTAGATTTAAAAATATAATGATTTTTTAAAATTTTATTTTGAAATTTAACCTTCCACTACTTCAACTTTTTCTTGTATATATTTTTCAAATTCTTCTCTGCTCATCTTATCTTTATATAGTTGCCATAGAGACTCTTTCAACTCTTCCATAGACTTGAACTTGGCACCCTCTATTTTATAGAATGGCATTCCTCCTCCTTAGTCTTTTTTTAGATATATGAATTAAAATTAACTAAAATTAATATAATTATGTAATATTTTTTTAATAAACACTATGCTATTATAATAGAGTCTTTATGTACTATTTCATCCCCGTTTGTATAGCCTAAAATCTTTTCTATATTTGTTGAAGGATTTTTCTTTATAAGTTTTATTTCATTTGAAGAATAATTTGATATTCCCCTTCCAACCTCTTCTTTCTTAAACATTATTTTTATAGGATCACCTTTTTTGAATTCCCCTTTTATTTCTATTACCCCAGCTGGCAATAAGCTCTTGTTGTTTTTTAATGCATTAAAAGCACCTTCGTCAATATATATCTGGCCTTTAGTTTGAGTTGTTATTAGATATAACCATTTTTTCTTTGAGTTTATTTTTTCTTCGGGCAAGAATGTTGTACCTATATTTTCTTTGTTTAATATATATCTTGTTAATGAGTCAGGTGTTTTTGAACCTAATATAGCAAACTTTATTCCCATCTTTATACTTTTTTCAGCAGCATTTATTTTTGATTCCATCCCACCTGTAGAGTGTAAAGTGTTTTTCTTTGCAATAAATGAGCGAATGTTATCATCTATTTTTTCTACTATACTTATTCTTTCTTGATTTTCTGTCCCATAATTTTTGTAAAGACCATCAATATCACTTAGTATTATACATAAGTCTGCGTCTGATATAACAGCTGTATTTACTGCAAGGTTGTCATTATCCCCAAACTTCAATTCATCTATTGATACTGTATCATTTTCATTTACAATAGGTAGTATCTTTTTTGATATTAAAGTGTTTATTGTGTTTCGTGCATTCACAAATCTTTCTCTTATTTTTACTATGTCTGAGGTAAGCAAGATCTGAGCTACTTTTATGTTATAAAAATCAAAAAAACTTCTGTATAGTGACATCAATATTGGTTGTCCTACTGCTGCACATGCCTGTTTTAATTCTATTGTTCTAGGTATTTTACCGTTTAGTATTAGTGATGCTCCTGAGCCTACTGCACCACTTGATACAAGTATTATTTCTTTGCCTGCTTTTATTAATTTGGCTATTTGACTCCCAAGATTTGCTATTTTTTCTTTTGAAGGTAAACCATCTTGATTACATATAGAATATGTTCCTACTTTTATTACTATCCTGTCCATATCTATTTTAAACTTTCTTTTATTTCTTTAAGAATTTTAATAACTTCTTGTGAATCTTTTTTTAATTCTTCAAGATTATATTCTCTTGAAAATATATGAGACTTGAATTCTTCAAAACCTTTTGCTATTTCATAAGCATAGGTATTAGGTGTTAATTTTGTAAAGTTAGTATCTTTTAATTCTAGTGTCTGGCTACAAAATAGTATAGTATCCTCAATTACTTCGTTTATATTTATATTGTTTTTATTTTGTATCTCTTTTTCTTGTTCAAAACAACCTAAAAAGCTTTTTAAAACTTTATTTTTTTCATATCCCTTTTTTGATAGTCTCGAGATATCAAATATGTGTTTTAGTCTTTGTGCTTCTTTGTTTTTCCCTAATGGAATACCAAGTGTGGAGGGACCTATTGTAAGTAATTTGTCTCCTATTATTCCAGATACAGTAGGCACTTCTACAGTTTGTTCTGACCTATATATTTCTTTACACTCTATTTTAACTCTTTGTCCCTCATAAGGAGATTCTTTAAGAATAACATCTAACATAATAAAAGAGTTTTCATCATAGAAAGAATTAAAATAAAGATTAAAACTTATCATGGGAAGCCAGGGTTTTGTTTTTGGCTCTCTTGTTTCATATCTTTTAAAAACACTTTTACCTATTATTTTATCAATAATATCTTTTATTTTTTCCTTTGGTTCAGATGTAGCAATGTCAACATCTATTGAAAACCTTTCAGGTTTGTCTAGTATTAAAAACAAAGAGTTTCCACCCTTAAACCTGAATTTTAAACCATAAAAGGAAAGCAGTGACACAAGTTCTAAAGAATGCACCACAAGTTCAGATAGTCTAGGAGTTGATAAACCCTTAATAGATTCATAATGTTTTTTAGTGAAAAACTTTTTTTCTGCTAGTGTCATTAAAAACCTTTGATATTTCTAAAGTTTAATGATTAAAAATTAATAAAAAAAAGTAGTATTGAAAAAAAATGAAAGAGCGGGAGACGGGACTTGAACCCGCGGCCTTTTCCTTGGCAAGGAAACGCTCTACCACCTGAGCAACTCCCGCAATATATGATTTAAATTTAAAAATAATTTGTGATAAAGTCAAAAATTATCTTAACCAGTCTTTAAAAACTCAAAGAGTATTTTTTATGAGACAAGATTTTATAACCCAATTTAATTTAAAATTTTAATATAAAATTTTAGAATTCTGCCTTTCCAGTCCTCTGCCCTAAATGGTTGAAATAAAGGTAAAGGCCTAATTTTAAATGATAACAATCAAGTATTATCAGGCTTTAAATGTTGTTTTTTGTTGGATTTTAGAGTAAAATTTGTTAAATTTAAGATTACAAATAATTTACAGTTTTTTTGTAGATTATTTAAAGGGAGGACTTAAATGCATCAAACAATTGCTTTCAGGCCAGGTGATACTGTTGTTTATCCTAAGCATGGAGTGGGTGTTCTTGAAGATATTAAACCTTTAAGTGTTGGTGAACAAGAATTGATGTCTTTTGCTATAACTTTAAAGGCAACAGGTGTTAAGATATTTGTACCTGTTGAACAGGCTTCTCAAATGGGTCTTAGACACATAGAATCAGTAGAAGTTATAAACAGAGCCATTGAAATACTTTCAAGTGATGAGGCACTCTCTGAGATAAAAAAAGTTAAGTCATGGAAAGAAAGAAAAAAAATATTGGATGAACTTTTTAAGTCAGGTAGACCTGAAGACCTGGCAATAATAGTAAGATTCTTATATGAAAAAAACCAACAAAAACTTTTGCCTAATTCTGAGAGAAGAATATATGATTATGCGATTAAGTTTTTAATACATGAGATAGCTGAGGTTAAAGGTATAAGTGAAGTAGAGGCTGATAACATTATTGCAAACTGTCTTATGAAATAGATTTTATAACACATACTCTGTTTATTCCATTAAAGTCTTTTATAATTTTTTGTATTTGATATTTTTTACTTATTATTTCACTCTTTTTAAAGAGTTCTTCTATACTTTTATCAGTTCCTATGCCGATCTCAAATATTACTACTCCATCTTTATTTAGTATTCTTATGCCTTGTAAAAGTATTTTTTCGTAAAACTCCTCTTTATATTTACAGAAAAGGCTTATTTTGGGCTCAAAAAATATTTCTGGGTCTGTATAATAAATCTCTTCTTTAACTATATATGGGGGATTTGATATTATCGCATCAAACTTATCATTAATTTTTGAGAATATATCGGAATGCAGTGTTTTAATTGCATTTTCCTCTTTTAATATTAGTTTTATATTCTTTTTTGCTACTTTTAAAGATTTTTTTGATATATCAGACATTGTTACGTTAAGGTCTTTTCTGTAATATTTTAATAATATTCCTATTATTCCTGATCCAGAGCCTAAATCTATTATTTTTGAATTAGGTGGTATTATTTTTATAGCCTCTCTTACCAGTACTTCTGTTTCAGGTCTTGGGATTAAAACATTTGGATTTACTATAAACTTTATTCCCATGAACTCTTCATACCCCAAGATATATTGGAGAGGGTACTTTTTTGCTCTCTTATTGATTTTTCTTAAAATTTTTATTGTTTTTAGTAGGTTTATTTTTTTTTTAGGATAAGTTAAGATATCCTTATATAGTATACCCTCTGACTCGAATATCCATCTGGTTTCATTTATATAGTTTTTTATGCCTGATTTTTTCAATTTTTCAAGAGACTTATTGTAAAGTTTAGCAATCATTCTATTTTAAATAAACCTATTTTACCTGCAAGTTTTGTATCTCTTTTTTCTGGGGCGTTCTCATCTACCACCCATTCATTATCAACTATCAGCTTGTATTCATTCTCTCCTTTTAAGAAATAGTTTTCAGGTAGAGTCAGTTCCCACGTATCATTTTCTTTTAAAGTGAACTTATATCTTGGATCAGAAACTTTCCAGTTGTTAAAATTGCCTGCCATAAACACGCTTTTTGCTTTCCCTTTATAGGTAAAACTCAGTATTTTGGTCTCTTTTTTCCCTTGATATGTCTTTACATTGTTTGAACATGAGATTGTAAATAATATGAATAATGAAAATACTAAAACCTTTTTTATCATTTTAAACCTCCATTTTAATTTTTTCTATTATTTCATCTATTACAAAAATAGGAGTGGACGCACCTGAAATTATGCCTATTTTATGTTTTTTATTTATTTTTTTAAAAAAGTCTGTTTTATTTATTTCTTCTAAAGATTCGATATAAAAAACATTTTCATTATTTTCCTTTGCTATCTCATACAATTTTTTTGTGTTTGAGCTCTTTTTATCTCCTATGACTATTACAGAATCACATTTTGATGCTATTTCTTTTGCTTCTCTTTGTCTGTTGTATGTTGAGTCACATATTGTATTTTTTATTAGTGTATTTGGGTATCTTTTTTTTATTTCATCTGAAATCTTTTCAAACTCTTTAAGGCTAAAAGTTGTCTGAGAAAGTAAAAGTATTTTATCATTGTTTATTTTAACATTAGTTAATTCTTCTACTTTAGAGACTACAAGAAAGTCTCTTAAATAACCTATTATTCCTTTTACTTCAGGGTGCATTGGGTCACCTGTTATTATTGTAAAGTAACCATTTTTTGAGTATTCTTCAGCTATTTTATGTACTGCTTTTACTTTAAAACATGTAAGATCTATAACCTCTTTTGCAGTCTTTTTTATTTCTTCTTCTAATTGAGGGGAAATTCCATGTGTTCTTATTACAACTATCTTGTCTTTAAGGTCTTTACCTTCTGATATGAATATCCTTCTTTCTTTTAGGTAGTTGTTGAATATTTTATTATGAATCAGTTCCCCAAATATATATATATCTTCATCTAATTTTTCCCTCAGTTCCATTATTTTTTTTTCAGCTATTTTTACACCTGAACAAAAGCTTATGTTTTTTGCTATTAAAATTTCCATTTTTATAACTCATAAGAAAATAGTTTTTCCCAAGCCTTGTTCTTTATATAGACACCAATTGAGTCTGAAAAAAAAGATTCTGAAATGTTTAATTTCTTTATGTTTTCATATATATACTCTGTTTCTTCTTGAGAGTGATTCTGGACAAGTATTATATGAGGGAAAAATGTTGAGTCTTTAAGTTCATAAACTTTTCCTACTATAATATCATAAATCTCTTTTATTGTTTCTACTGTGTCTATATTAAGAAATATCTTTGGCAAGTCTTGACTTATGTATGATATTATGTTAGTTGCTATTCTTATCCTTTTTTGTGTTTTAAATAGATAAAAAAAATTTTTTTCTAAAATTTTTAAATTAATAAAAGACTCTACCGGTGATACAATATGAATATATTGATAGTTTTCCTTTATCAGTTTTCTGTCATAGTGATACCTGATATTATCTACTATTTTTTTTAATTTTTCTGGTATATTTAGTGTTATGCATATTTGCATATTAATCTACTATTCTGTAATATACTATTTCTTTAATAAAATCAAATGACTTTATTATATCAGTGGCTTTTAAAAAGTCTTTTTCTTTTGCGGTATGAGTTGTGAAAACTAATGGTACTAAGTCATTCTTTTTATAGATATCCCTCTGAATAAGACTTGAAATGCTTATATTATTGTCCCCCATTACTCTTGCTATCTTTGCTAATATACCTACTTTATCCTCTGTAATTATTCTTATATAGTATTTTGAATATATATCTTCATGAGACTTGACACTGTTTTTTTCTTCTATAAAAAACTCTGATGGATTGAATTCTTTTTTGAATGCTATTTTACTTCCAATTTCTATTATGTCAGAAAATACTGCACTTGAAGTTGGTCTTGCTCCTGCCCCCTTACCATAATACATTGTTTTTCCAACAAAGTCACAGTCAACAAGTACTGCATTGTACTCATAATTTATATTTGCTAAAGGATTGGATGTTGGAACAAGAGATGGATTTACTCTTATTTCTATATTTCCATCCTCATCTTTTTTAAACATTGCTATAAGCTTTATTACATAGCCTAAGTCTTTTGCTTCCTCAATGTCAATATACTCAATATCATCTATTCCCTCAACATATACATCTTTTAGAGTTATATTTTGTCTTGAGGATATTGATGCAAGTATTGCAATCTTGCTTGCTGCATCTTTTCCGTTAATGTCAAGTGTTGGGTCAACTTCGGCAAAACCAAGTTTTTGAGCTTCTAGAAGAGCATCTTTAAAGGTTAACCTGTTATTATGCATTTTTGTAAGTATATAATTTGTTGTTCCATTTATTATTCCTTCTATGCATAGTATATTATTAGCACTAAGACTTTCTTTTATTGTCTTTATTATAGGAATACCACCTGCAACGCTTGCTTCAAACCCTATATATTTTTTGTTTTCTCTTGCTATTTTAAACATTTCATAAACTCTGTCAGATATTAAGGCCTTGTTTGCTGTAACAAAGTGTTTTCCATTTTTTATTGCTTCATTGTATAGCTGCCAAGCAAAGTCTATACCACCGACTAATTCCACAACTATATCTACATCAGAGTTTATTATATCCTTAAAGTTTTTTGTTGTTTTTATATTGTATTCTCTGATTTTTTTGAGTTTAGAATCATCTATATCTGCAAGATAAGATATTTCAAACTCTAATCCTGTTTTTTTCTTTATTATCTCTTTGTTTGATACAAATAGGTCCACTACACCACCACCTATTGTTCCAGCCCCTACTATTCCAAACTTTATTTTACTCATCTAATCCTCCATTAAACTCTTATTTGATTTAAAGAAAATCCTAATTGCCCACAAGCACCCTTAATTTCTTCTCCTGCACTCCTTCTTCTTATGCAAGAGAAACCTTTACTTCTTAGGTATGTTATAAAGAAGTCTCTTTTCTCTTCACTTACAGGGCTTAGTCCCTCTATACCTATTGAATTGTATCTCATAAAGTTTATTTTCACAGGCAGCCCTTTAAGTAGGATAGATAATTCCTCAGCATCCTCTATTGAATCGTTTATACCTTTTAAGAGTAAGTATTGTACAGATATTCTTTTATTCTTTTTCATAGGATAGGTTTTGATAAAGTCTATTATCTCATCTATTTTATATGATTTTGCAATAGGCATTATTTTTTCTCTTTTTTGTTGATTGGGTGCATGTAGAGAGATAACTAATGTTGGTTTGTCTTTTTTATCTGAAATTTTCTTTAAACCTGGTAAATAACCTGCTGTTGCAACAGTTATCCTACTTTTTGCTATACCATATATTATCTGATCTGAAAATATCAGGAATGACTTATACATGTTTTCAAAGTTGTCGAAAGGCTCACCCATTCCCATTATTGTGATGTGAGTAAGTCCTTTGTTCTTTAAGTATTTTATATATGCTGCCCTTACCTGTTCAACAATCTCCCATGTATCTAAGTTTCTTATGAATCCTATTTTCCCTGTCGCACAAAAAATACAACCCATTTTGCATCCTATCTGAGTAGAGACACATATTGATGTCTGTTCATCTCTTGAGAGTATAACTGTTTCTATTATGTGATTGTCTTTTGTCTTATAACCTATTTTTATGTTTCCTTCCTGGTCTCTATATGAATAAACTTCAGTCAATTTTGGAAATGAGAAATGTTCTTTTAAAAAGTTTAATAAGTCTTTTTTTACTCCCTTTATCTCTTCTTCATTATAGTTTTCTTTAAAAAACTTATGATAAAAATTAATAAGAGTATTTCTTGTAAAGCCTTTATTTTTTGCTTCTTCTAATACTTCATTAAAGTTCAGTGACTGAATCTCTTTCATAAAAATCCTAGAAAAAATTTTAGATAATAAAATTTAATTAGTAACTCTTTAAAAACTGAAAAAGACTGGTTTATAAGAGAAGTATTTCAAGTAGGTTAAAAAAAATTGCAACTAAAATTTATTTTTTCAAAAAACCTTATATTTTTTTGTGGTCTTTAGATAGATATACATAACATAGGGTATAGAATGTCTATAACTTTTTTTAGCTTTTAAAAAAAAGAAAAAAGTAGTGAGATAGTGTTTCTCCTAAAGGCTAATCTTTAAAATATTAAAAGTATTACATCTACAGCATAAATTAACAAATGAAAGGACTTAAAATAATTAAAACTACTCAAAATGTATTTTTTTAAAGTATTAAAAAATAACTTATTTTAAATAAGCAATTAGTACTTTCCTTACTTTTAATCTTCTAAAGTTAGACTTAGGGAAGAAGCAAAAATATATTTTCTATTTTAAATTATGAGATAAAAAGTATTATCTGTGTCTTTAAGTTGCTTGGGGCTGTGTCTTCTGGTGAGTTAAGGTATACTTCTACCAAGTATTCAGCAAAACCTTTTATATTCCCTTGAGTTTTGAGCTTTTTTGCTTCCTTATATATTGCATCATAATATTTATACTTTATTTTATCATGATAAGGCCCTACATATAAAGTGGTTAATGCATCCCCTTCTTTTATTTTAAAGGCACTAAATCCTTCAGGAGCGACTATTTCTTTTTTTAAAGGAAAACCAAACTTTGCTCTGCACTCTTCTGCAGGAGTTTCTAAAGGGTTATCATAAAAGAATGCCCACATAGGACCTGCTAATAGGTCTATGTTATTTTTACCCCACATATATACTTCTAGTATAGTAGAATCTGCTTCCCAGTATGGGCCTTTATAGTCTTTCACAATTAAAAAAACTTCTTTAGATTTTATTCTTTCAACTTTAATTTCCATTTTTGATACACCTCTTTTAAGGTTCTAAGTAATAAAATTTAACTTATTTTTAATTATTTCTTCTTCTTTTTTTAACAGAATTTTTTTTAGGTCTTGTCCCCATTTATAGCCTCCAATCTCTTTATTAGACTTTATAACTCTATGGCATGGAAATATTATTGCAAAACTATTTTTTGAAACTATTTTTCCTATAACTCTTGTATGTGTCTTTGTAAGTCCTGCAAGTATAGCTAATTCTTGATAACTCAGTCTATCACCTATTTTTGTTTTATCCCTTAGTGTTTTTAATATTTTATATTCTATAGTGTCTTTTTCAAATTCGAAAATATCTTCTGGTAATTCTTTTGTTATTCCATTCTTTAGATATTCTTTAAAGAAATTATATACAATCATTACCTCTTCAGTATGTTCTATTTTTGGATATTTAATAGGTGAAGAAATTAAAAAAATATCAATGGAACTTATTTTCCTGTTTTTTTCTTTGACTGAAAATAATATATTTTCTATTTCAAATAGATATTCTTTTAGATCCATATTATCAGTGTAAAGTCATTGTCTATATAGTCTGAGTATATTTTATAGTTTTTTATATTCATCGTTTTTATTAGTTTTTCAACCATTGTTTCACTGTAATGGAAAAGATTTTTATCTTCTATATAACCTTCTGCATTTTTAAGTAGTGTTATGCCTATTGCCTTTTTGGTTATCTTATATGACTTTTCTATAAAGTTTTTTAGTACATTATAATTGTTTTCTTCTTTAAGGTTTAAACTCCCGTTACATATTGTTATATCGTATTTTTCTAGAAATTGGTATGTAAAAAAATCACCTTTTATCAGTTTACATTCTGGATACTTTTGTAATTTATTTTTTGCTACTTCAAAGAACTCTTTTATTATCTCTATTCCTGTATACCTAAAGTTTGAGAATCCTTTATCTTTAAGGAAAAAGTAGAGGTCAGATATACCAGAGCCTACGTCTAATATGGATGAATTATTATAACTTCCTATCCTTAATAGGGAGTTAAATCTTGCTAATTGACTCTCTTTTGAGTTCCACCTCAGTGCTTTAACAGAAAAAGGAGAGTACTTTTCTAAGTTCTCCTTATAAAAAGTATAATGTCTTTTTTCTCTATCTGACTGTTCTAAAGTACTCAATTGCTATCTTGCCCTCTTTTATTTCTATTTCTCTTTCTTCAGACTCACCCATAGGATTTTTATTAGCATCAAGATATATGAGTTTTAATTTGTATTTACCAGGATTTATATTATATTTTCTCATAAAGTGTATTTGAGCTGGTAGACTCAACCAACTCCTTAGGTCAGCTCTTTCTATTGCTGATGAAACTTTTGATGCAATTGATGCTATTGCTCCTATTGTTCCTACAGCACCCTTTTGTTTGGCCATTTCATCTCCAACTACTTGAGTTGTAAGCTTTAAAGCTGCCCTTGCAACTACAGTTTTTATTATATTGTCTTTGTCTTTTTCATATTGTGCAATTATTGTATCTGACAATTTGTAGAGGGGTTGTGTCTCTCCTATCTCTTCTCCATTAAGTATTACTTTACATGACTTTATTAGATATGATCTTTGAGTATAAGCAGGATATACTACACTAAGTATTTTTGTGCCTGATTGTGTTACTATTGGTGTTTTATGAGAAACTTCTTTCTTTATAGGTGACTGACCTAGGTCTACGAAGATAACTATGTCAGATATTTTTGGGTTTGACTTTATTCTGTTTATATCATTTTCTATAATAGGAGCAAGAGACTTATCTATTTCTTTTATTTTTGTATACTCTATTCTTGCATCTTGGAACTTTCCCTCATTTTCATATATAATACCTGAAAGGTATCTTGCGAAAGGGTTTTCCAGGTAATTAGTTTTAGGTTTGTTAGATTCTATATAAGTGTTTATCTTGTTTATGACCCTGTTTCTTTCTACCCTTGCTCCTTCGAAGTCACCTATACTGTAATAGGCTATTAGAAGGTAAGGGGATATCATAATTTTTTCAAGAGGTGTGGCCTCATATTCCTTGGTTGTGTCATCAAGGAAGAGGGAGCTTGTTTCTTCTGATAGTGATATAGTACCCTCTATATCTAAGAATCTTTTTTCAGCCTGTGATAAGTCATTTATTGCTGTTTTATACTGTTTTGCATCCAGAGCTATTTTACCTCTTTCAAGTAATGCTATGAAAGTATCTTGAGGATATTTTTTTGATACCTCAATCACAAACTTATCCGCTATCTCTAGTGCTTTTGCAAAATGATGTCCTGAATAGTATAAAAATAGTTCTTGTTGTTTGTCAACATAAGTCTTGGTAATTCTTTTGCCACAACTTACGGCTACTAAAAAAGTTACTACAATTAAAACTAATTTTTTGTTTTTCATCTTATAATCTCCTTTTTATAAAACGTAAAGTCTTAGGTTGTGCCATCAAGGAAGAGGGAGCTTGTTTCTTCTGATAGTGATATAGTACCCTCTATATCTAAGAATCTTTTTTCAGCCTGTGATAGGTCATTTATTGCTGTTTTATGCTGTTTTGCATCCAGAGCTATTTTACCTCTTTCAAGTAATGCTATGAAAGTATCTTGAGGATATTTTTTTGATACCTCAATCACAAACTTATCCGCTATCTCTAGTGCTTTTGCAAAATGATGTCCT
>Ga0308407_1001286_pt1 | contig 13856 bp, 12 predicted proteins | sample HotsprSampleMSe2_FD_203476 | JGI IMG/M metagenome (GOLD analysis project Ga0308407, IMG submission 203476) | Hot spring phototrophic mat microbial communities from Mushroom Spring, Yellowstone National Park, Wyoming, United States - 20060911_MSe2 ...
TATTTTGAATAGAAAAGAATTTGATATTTGCTTAGTAGTTGAAGTTCAAGAATTTTTAAAAGATGTTTTGTAAATAAAACAATAAAATACCAAAAAATTAGAAAATATATAATTAATTTTATTCCTTACTGATTGAAGGCTTCTTTAATTTTATCCTCATAATCAGATTTTGATATTTGCCCCTCCATTGCCTCTAAATGAATTTTTAAAGATACATAACCAAATTTACTGTTTATATATCTCAAAGTATTTGCAAAATCAGAGAGTTTTCCTCCAGGGATTTTGACTTCAAGCTTAAGTTTAGAGAATAAATCAAACTGAGTTGGCGGTTTTTCTTCTTTTTTAATATCCTCGGGTTTGACCTTATCAGTATCAACATTTTTTCATTATCAATATCTTCTTCAATGATTTCTTTTTTTATTAAAACCTCTTAATAGTCAGGAAATAGGGCTTGCCAGCCTTGCATGCGGACTCGGCAGCCTCTTGTACAGCGTGAGGATAGGCTACAGGGGTTGTTGAAGGAAGTATCTCTATACGGCAAAGAGAGGACGAACCAATGACTTAGTTTATAATCTCCAAAAGGATACTTTGATCTTTGTTACTATTGCTGTTGCTCATCTCTCATTCCTTTTGGCTCGCAGATCGAGTTTCTTCTCAACTTCTCTTGTTAGAAATTCCGCAAGTTCTTCATCATTGGTGTAATCGAGAAATCGAGTAAAACATTGATGTCTTATATCCTCACAATACTTTTCATAGGCCGTAACAGCTTTGAATAAAATCCGGTTATCTTTTGGAATTTTAATATCTTTTTGTCCGATCTTATTGGCGTAAACAATGTATTTTGCTTCCGGTGGATTTTTTGCTTCGTAACGGAAATGCCGTTTTGGTGAAATAACGGTTGTTTGAGAATTTGAATCAATATCGAGTGGAGTGCCGGGAATCTTTATCTCAAACATTTCACCCTGCCCACATCCTTCTAAGAAATCTTCTGGAAATGTTTTAATGCCTTCTGAGACAACTTCGCTAAGAACCTTTTCAACTAAGCCTTCGTCATATTCAGGGGACTGATTGAGAATTTTTGATAAAGCCGTTTTCCCCAAGTCGGCTCTTGATTGTGGTGCCTCGCCAGGCAGATATATCATTACCCCACCTCTTACAGGCCTAATTTCTATCTTACCTTTACTGGCAAGTTCCTGGGTTATCTTGATGGGATCTTCACCAAAATATTCGCGGAATGCTTGATTAAATCCACTAAAGACAGAATGAATACCGCGTGATTTGGATATGTCTCTTAGCTTCAAGATAGCTATCTTGAAAAATTCTTCGTAGCTCAGTTTTTCTTGTCCTTTTCTATTCATGAGTCTTTACCCGAATCAAATGCTTTGCTTTCAGATACAGTCTTCTTGAAATTTCCACAGTAAGATCCTCAGATTTATATTCATCATGCGTGAATTCAAGGAAAAGTTCAAAAGCCTTACGAGTCATTTCATCACAATATTTTTCATAGGCTTTAACTGTCTTAAACAAAGTAAGGTTATTTTTAGGTATTCTGATTTTTTTAGAACCTACATTATGCGCATAAAGGATATATTTAGCTTCAGGAGGGTTCTTTGCCTGATAACGAAAATATTCTTTTGGTGAAGTGATAATTGTTTGGGATAGAGGGGCAAGATGAAGTTGTGTTCCTGGCAGTTCTAACTCATAGAAATCAGTACTATTGTCATCAAGGAAGTCCTTAGGAAATTTCTTAGGACCATCCGGGGCAATTTCCTGAAGAATGAGTTCTATAAGATCTTCATCATCGGATTTTGGTTCTTTTGTACCTTTAATAGTTATTAAAACGCCCTGGTATTTGGAAGATGCTGATTCGGGAAATGGTTTATCAATCAAGCTTAAGCGGGAAAGTTCCCTTCTGCCTTTTTCTGTAATTTTCCAAGTCCCACGAGAGGATTTGTCGAGGAATCCACTCTTACAAAGAAAATTCCTTGCCCATCGAACTCGATTTTTAAACTTTCTATCTCCAGAAGGCAGCATTTCCTCGCGCTCTTCCTCAGTGAGTCCAAAGTAATTAGCAAGTTTATCATATACTTCACTGGGTTTTGCCTCCCCACCCATAGCATGAATCAAATGCAGGAGTGGGGTTTGAATATCTTCAATAGGTGGTATGGGCATTTCGTCATCCTCCGAACACTTTCGTAATGTCCCCATTAAATTTCACAAAGGTTAATGCACCCCATCGATCAACATTGAACCTTACAAGTTCTGGTCTTTCTTTCTGAAGTGCTTTGAGCATATCCGTTGCTTCGGAAATTTCAAAATAATATCCCGATTCCATGATAGAATGAATTCCAGCAAGTAGAGTGACTTCTAAAATCGGAACATAGCCAAGGGGACTCTTGAGAATCATATAGGCTTTTTGAATTGCAGGTAAGATTGTTTCTCTATCCGTTCGGTGCTTGGCATTGAGGTTGAAGGCTTTACTTGTAGCTTCAAAAAAGGAATGGTGAAGGAAGTAATCAATACTTTCCGAGTTTATCAGTGGCTCAAAGAATGTCCTTGTAATATCTGTTACCTGATAGCGATATGCAAAAGGGTCTGGTTTAGAAAGGATACCAAGGTCTACAAAGGGTTCAAGTCTGGGAGTTATGCTTTGCGTTAAAATATCTTTACTACCTGTCGGTTTTGTTTTTGTCCATCTCTCAATCTTGCCCGCTGTATCAAGAAGCCTCTGAATCCTTAAGAGGTCATCGCCGCTTCTCGCCTTATGTCTATATTCCTTGACGATAGCTCGGTAGGTTTCTGGAAGATAGCTGCCAGCCTCTCTATCTGCGATTGGTTCTGAAGCGGCTAATATTTTTTTATAGAGCAACTTCAATACATCCCCGTCTCCTTGAATAAACGAAAAAAGCAAGAGCAACCTTTGGTGTATGGTTAACTGGAAAGGATTTGGTCCTTCACTGAAAGACACAATTCCTGCTCTGATAAGTGCTTTTTTCTCATCATCATTTACAAGAGAAAGGAAAGACTGACCTCGAACTAAAAGAGAATAGGTACCTTTTCGCAGAAGTCCCAGATTAAGGGCTAAATAAGGGTATTTGTTCCAATCGTCGTTGGTTAACCTGCCTCGTCTGGAAGGAATATCAGCACTTGCTAAATAAAAATCTTGGAGTTCAATCTGAACTTGTAGCTTATCTGAATTATATTCAATATGTTTAGACGCATTTGTCCGGATGTTTTTATATATTGAGTCAGTAGAAGCTGACCTAATATATTCCTGAATTTGGGGTGTTAAGATAATAGAAATCTTTTGGGAAACAGATGCAATAAATTCCTTACCAAGGGTAGAAAGGTTATTGGTAGAAGACTGGGATGCCCGCCATACTAATGGCTTTAGGAACCCCAGACGTTGCATACAACGTTTTGGATTGGTAAAGACTCGCATAAATTCCATCAAACTCCAAAACCTCCGTGAACGCTTACCCTAGGCCGAATATCCAGAATAAAGGTTCTGTCCGCTTCAGTATTAGAAACGATGGCTTGACCTACATCGAGTGTCCTCAGAAGGTCATCAAAAGATAGGGTGCTGTTTCCGTATTTAACTTCCTCCGGCAGGGCTGATTTGAGATTACGCCTTATGTATTCAATGTCACCCTGGACAGTCAGCTTATGCACGATGAGCGTGTCCACCTGGGCAAGGATTCGCTGATCAATGGCAGAAGGCTGCTGTGTTGTCAACATAAAGGAAAGGCCGAAATTTCTCCCCTCTCTGACTAGCCTTATGAGGATATCAGTTGCGGAGGTTTTACGCTCCGAAGGTAAGAAGTTTTGAGCCTCATCAGCAACAATCCAGGTAGGGGGAATCCCTTGTTTTATTTTCTCTTCGATTGTTCTTCTTTCTTCATCTGTCAAATTGGGTAAAATCTTCAGGTTCTTCTCCATTTCAGAAGTCTCTATACGTGCCTGCATAATCTTGCGGATTATGGAAACGATAAGAACAAAACGCAACTCATCAGACATCTTGTGAAGAAGCAAGATACTTAATTGCCCAGGCTTTAAGAGGGAATTCAACGCTGTTCCTTCAAGGGACTCATAAGCTTTCAGTTCTTCTTCGGACACTTCACCTTTTTGCCGCAACAACTTCAAAGCCGTTGGAATCTTGCGTTTCGGCTGAAACAGGGGGTTTCTCCAGTAGACAGAAAGTTGCTGGAGAACTGCTCTTCTCGTTTCGCTGTGATAATTATTTAAGAGCTCTGTGTCAGCTTGGACACATTCCACAAGGTCTTCTATAGCATATCGTGGTTTAGGAGGATAGGTAGAGGATCCATCTGACCAACCCTCGTTTACCACTTTTTCATAGGCATCATTGAGAAGTTGGCCCATACGATCCTGAAGAATATCTACGCCAAAAAGGTAGCCCCAGTCAGAGGCGGTAAAATCAGCACAGTTGATGGTGAACTCCTTATGTTGTCTGGACGATGATGCCGTGCATCTTGGTACCCAGATCTGCACATCTAAAGGTTCACTTCGGATATCCCATCCCCTTTGGGCGAGTGCCTGTTCCTGAAGGAGTTTCTGAGGAGAATTTGGTGAGAGAGGAACATCTAACCACTGAAAGATACCGAGAGTGTCGAATAACAGTGCAGCCCGGGTTTTAGTTATAGCCGATATCGTAGTCTCTTTTTCTCTCGTGCACAACCCTTCAAGAAAACTCCCTAGGGTGTAGGATTTACCGGACCCTCTTTTGCCGAAGATAGCAACCACATGAGGAATAGAAAGGTCAAAATCAACTCTAACCAATTGCCCAGCTTCGGCAAGCCTGCCAAGAAAGACATACTCCTTACTTTCATCGTGATTCCCGATTAGGATGCGCCGACCATGGCTTAGTCGGGGTTTTACCGTAAACTTCTTCATGGCAATTACCCAAATATGAGAGGAGCGATCTCATTCACAATATTCGGTTCAATGATAGGTTTTCTCTCGTCCCAAGCTGAGATAGCACATTCATTAACAGCCTTGATGAGATTTCTGGGTAATGCCTTTGTGGGGTCCTCTGAAGCAAACTCGCATAGCATCTCAAAAGCCTCCGCCGTAAACGGATAGGTCTCAAGGCTCACTCCAAGAGATTCTTTTTGAATTTTTTCCTCTGCCTTGTTTTGTTCAACCAGTTCTGCTAAAAGTTCTTTCAAGAATATCTCCACATCCTTAATAGAAGGAAGTGGAGGGATTTCAACGAAGTTATTTTCTCCTATACGGGTACGGACATCCGCCCTGACTAGAAGTTCTGCCATGTCATCAAGCGTTAGAGCGTATGAAGCGATGATAAAGCCCACAGAAGAATTTGAAGGTTCTGCCAGTTTCCTTAAATATGTATGGAGAGATTCAGTTGCGTCGCCTGTTTTCACATTTTTAAATTGCTCTGCTTCATCCATGAGGAAGATAAGTTTTTCTTCATTTCTCTCCGCCAATCGACCAATGCCCACTAAGGCATTAACCATGTCTCCTGCGCCGAGATCACCGAGAGACCTAGTAACATTAAGGCGTTCCAGTTCGTTAGCTTTTAATTCATATCCACAAAACCATCGCCAGGCAAGAAGTCCAATATCTCCACCAGCTCTTAGGTTCTTCGCCGCTTCCGCTATGTTGACGTTTCCAAAGATACGTCTGAGCTCCGTATCCAAGTTCTGCGTGCGACTGAATAGCCGATCTATCCAAGCGGAAACAGTAGATTTCCCTAATGTTTCCACCAATTGGAGATGCCAACTTTTATGGTCAGATCTGCTATGCATTTCAAGGTCAAGATGAAGGATTCTGGGGGTATGACGGCATGCCTTTGGACACTCATTCTGGAGGTAATGCTCTAAATGAAAAAGGGTCTGAGTTTTACCAGAACCAAAAGAACCGTATATAACCATTTTAGGCACTCCCGGCTCCACAAAAGAGCGCCTCAATTGTGCCTTTATCCGATTCTTAATCTCCTCCCTGCCAAAATAAAATCTTACATCATCAGGATTTACCTTGGGATCGATCGTGAAACTCTCTCGCCCATTCAAACAGAACCATTCTTTAAAGTCCATGACATTACCTCCTTTGAAATTTTATTTTTTTAACAAGTTTCGTATCATTGAGGATTCTCAGTCTTTCAAGTCCCCATCGTGAAAGCTCCCTCAAAATTTCCTTACCGTATCCTCGGCCATAAATCATCATAGCGATCTCAATATTTTTCTCTATGGAGTTCCAAGTCAAGTTCGCTGAACCAAGGAGTGCGAAGCTTTGAGATTCATCTTGACATAGGCAAACATAAAGTTTGGCGTGTAGAGATTCGTTGAAACGTAATTCGACTAGGTCACACCTCATAAGGGTATCAATTGCCTGTTGATGATACTCATCTTCTGGAGCGCGGGTAATAACATAGGTAAAAATACGTTTTTCAACTGCTTTCCTGCAGATATTGTCTAAAGTCACTCTGCTCCCTTCAAGAGTACCAACAAAAGGACTAATGATTATGAGACTCTGCATAGGAAAATCAGACAAATAAAATCTCAAGAAAAAACTCTGAACAGGTTTAGAGGTAACAATTTGTGCGTATTCGAGTTGCATTGTTAAGCCTTCCCAATTATCATGATTTGTTTTCCTTTGGTACCTTGCGCTGGTTCCACTTCTGTCTGTCCTTCTCAATCAGGTCCCGGATAATGGACACAATTGAGGCTTTTTGTTTCTGCTTCTGTAGCTCCAGGGCTTTCTCCTTCAGAAAAAAATAGTGCTCCTCGGTAAGTTCGATGGTTGTCTTCCTCATATTCGCTTTACTTTCAGCCTTAGACAGAGGGGTCTCGGTTTAGCCATATCGCTATAATTATATGAATACAGCCTCAAAAAGTCAAGGGGAATTCCCTTTGACCAAGACCACCTGCCCATTAAGACCTATTCTCCTCAAAAAAACCTCAAAAAAATTTCCTAAATCATTAGCCTAAAATATCCCTTCTAAGCATCCTCTGCTCAGCGTAAAGCCTTTATCCACAAGGCGTTTTATAGCCTCTCTTTGCTAAACCTGATATGCAACATATTTGCATCTTTTTTGCCAAACAAAGCCAAATCAGGACTCGGTTGAAACATCTACATCAACGGCAATCGGGAGAGGTGGTCTTTCACCTTTCCTTGCACTCTGGAGCCTGAGCAACTCGTGGAGGGCTTTATAGATTTGCTTCTCTATGGTGGTCTCATAGCGGATCATGTTGAGCCAGGTGTTGCTGTTGCCAAGCTCTCTATCCACTACCAGATTCTAGGCTATATTATCCTGCCTTTTTACCCCACTGAAGTCATCGAATTTGCAGTCCTCATATTCCGCTTCAATGTAATCCCGCCGCCTCCACCATAAAAATCCTTAAAAATCAATAACTTTTATTCCAAAATTTCTATCCGATTTCTATCCGAAAATTATATAAAAGAAAGTAAGAAAAATGATATGATTAAATTTAATATAAATGGTGAAATTCCTTTTTTCCATGTAAGATTGTAAAGTGTGCAAAGACCTTTGAAATGCATTATTAGATACCAAATAAAAGCAACCATTGTCCCAATTGATAATACAATGTTCATATTCCATAATCCTGATTCAATTGCTAACCAAAATAAAAATGCAAAAACAAGTATCCATCTCCATAAAAAATAGAATTGAAAAGCAGCTACAGGAAGTAAAAAATTGAAAGAAAATTTTTTAGTTTTTATAATTGCACTATAAGCGCTATAAACACCGAATGGAATAAGTATTGCTAATATAAAAAATCTAGCAATTACAGGAAATATCTCAAATGATGATAGAAGCAATTCAAGTTGTTTGTATTTTATTTCAAAATATTTTGAATAGAAAAGAATTTGATATTTGCTTAGTAGTTGAAGTTCAAGAATTTTTAAAAGATGTTTTGTAAATAAAACAATAAAATACCAAAAAATTAGAAAATATATAATTAATTTTATTCCTTCAATTGTAATCTTATAAATATTATTTCCAAAATTTTCCTTTGGCATAACTCTAAGTGCTAATTTTTTTGAGTTAAATAATGCTTCAATGGTAATAAAATAGAAATTTGAAATAAAATTTAGAATTTTTTCTGAAATTACATTCGTATTTATCTTTATTGAATTGACCAATGATGAATGAGGCTTAACACTTTGAATTTTTTCAGTTGTTGTATATTCATCAATTTTGTTCTTTTCTATACCTATTCTGTAATCTCTTTTTTTTGATACAAAAAATATTCTATATTGAGATTGTTTCCCTTCCTCATTTTTATAAAATTCATCTAAAAGTTCTCTCATTTTTTTTATAGTACTATATGCTTTATCACAAGAGCTTTTATAGTATCCTTTACTTAACTCAGGGTATAAATTTTTACCAGTTACTTGCTTTTTAATGTCAGCATCATTTTTATATAGTTCTATGTAACGATTTAATAAATCTTTAAATTTTTCCTTACCCTTTAAAAAATTAGAATCTCTAATTCTTTTTAATTCTGCTAATCCTTCTTCTTTATATTTATCCCATCCGTATCTTTCGATATAATTCATGGGAAGATTATAAATAATAATTTTTATAAAGTCAATATTTTAGCACATAAGGTCAATTTTCGAATCGGTTCGATTCGAAACTGTATATTTTCAAGCCAAAAAATTTTTAGATTTAGTTATGAATATAAAATGTGCCATATACGCAAGATATAGTTCAGAAAATCAGAAGGAAACAAGCATTGAAGATCAAATAAGAAAGTGCAGAGAATTTGCATTTAAAAATGGATGGCAAATTCTTGAAGAGCATATATATTTTGATAAAGCTCAAAGCGGTCTTAGCACGCAAAAAAGAGAACAATTTAATGAACTTTGTGAGTTAATTTCAACAGGAAAGGCTCCTTTTAGATACTTACTTGTTGATGAAACATCCCGTTTGTCACGAAATATAAATGATGCATTGAAAATATATCATACATTCAAATTAAAAAATGTTGAAATTTTTTTCGTCAACCAAGGAATAAATACTATGCAAGAGTTTTCGGAAGAATTTCTCACCTTTCACGCACTAATCGATAATATGAGCGTAAAGGAAACTGCGAAGAGAACTCACAGAGGTTTAGAAGGACAATTTATTAAAGGTTTCAGTGCCGGCGGTAGACATTACGGATATAAGTCAAAACCAGTTTACAGTGGCAAAATGGATATTTATGGTAATCCCATTGCAGAGGGATATATCTTAGAAATTTTTCCCGAGGAAGCTGAGACTGTAAAAAGAATTTTCAAACTTTTTGGAGAGGAAGGTTACAGTGCAAGAAGAATCGCTAATTTATTGAATAAAGAACTTAAGGAGACAGGCAAACCGAGACCTCCTCGTGGCGATTACTGGAGAGTTTCAACAATCATAAGAATTTTACAAAATGAATTATATATAGGGAAATTACTTTGGAACAAAACCAAAACACAAAGAGACTCTGCAACTGGTAAAAGGAAAAGAATAATAAATAAATTTGAGGAGTGGAAGAGCCGAATAGATGATAATTTAAGGTTAATATCAGATCAACTATGGGAAAAGGTTCAATCAAGAAGTAATAAATTTGAGAATACGAGAAGATTTGTTGAAATCAAAAAACAATATTCAACACACCTTTTGATTCCATATGCAAAATGCGAAGAATGTGGGGGAACATTTAGCATTGTTAGCGGAGGAAAATATGCTAAGTATGGATGCTCAAACAACTGGAATAAGGGTTCTTCATGTTGCAAAAACTCTATCAGAATAAAAAAGACACTATTGGAAGAATTAATCATTTATGCATTGATTAAAGAATTAGCTAATGATGATTCAATTTTAAATCTTGCTGAAGAAATTTATAAAAATTTTGAAAATTATTTAGGAACCATTTTTGAGTCAGATATATCTGAAATAGAGCAAAAATTGATGAAAATAAATGATGAAATTGAAAACATGATAAAGGCAATTAAAAGTGGCTTCATAAGCGAATCGCTTAAACAGGAACTAAAAGAATCAGAAAAAAAGAAGAAGGATTTGGAAAATAGGCTTACATTATTAAAAGTTGGTTCAAAACCAGATATTAGGCAATTTTTAACAGTTAATGATATCAAAGCAATTTTTAATGAACTTATTAATAAATTGATAAATCCTGAAAATACCATGGAAGCACTTTCAGAGATAGTATCTCAAATTTTTATTAAAAAAAATGATGATTCATCTATAAAAATAAAAATCATTGAAAATTCTGAAAGAATAATAGATTCTATTTTAAAACTTGTGGCAAAAAAAGATACTCGTATAAGGTTGCAAACGGGAACCCGTTTGCAACCTTATACGAGTAGAACTTTTGAAATAGAAATCATATTAAATAACGATTGCAATTTAGATTTATTAAAAAAAAATGAAACAAACTTAATAATTCTAAAGCAATAGGAGGTTTGATATGTCAACAAAAGAAAAAAAGAATGAGAACATTTATCAGGAAGTTTTAAGGGAATGTGTCTATTTAATTAAAAAAATGAACGATTATGAGCAAGAACAGATTTTTTTAGCTTTTGAAATTGGAAAAAATGTAGATCAGCTATTAAAAGAATACTCTTCCGACGATTCAGTTATAAAAAGACTCTCAAGAGAAATTTCTAAACAATTAGGGAAATTTTTTGAACCAAGCAGATTTATCCAATATCATCAATTGTATTTAAATTTTGGAACAGTTGAAAGCATGAGAGAAAAAACAAAAATAATGAATGAAATTGATATAAACATTCTATTAAAAATCATCCCTAATAGTAAAAATAATCAAAATAAAAATCTTAAAAATGATATAAGCATTTTCATTAAGATGCTAAAAAAGATTGAAAAATTATCGGAAAAATTAAATAATTTACTTTACGAAAAAACACCTACTGATGAGGAACTTGAAGAAATTAACGAAATAATAAAGTTAATTGCTAAAAAACTAAATCAATTCAAAGAAAAACTTAAAAATTCTCAAATTTGCCTTTATAATTAGTTTTAAGCTACTTTTTTTCTTTTTGGCTTAATATCTATCCTGGGGGATTTATCCAAAAATATGTAGATTGGTTGTTTTTGTAAAAAAACAGAAGTTGGGATTATAGTAACCTTTATTTTATTTTCAATCGGCGTTAATATAATTTTGCTAACAACTTTATTTAGAAAATCTCTTCCAAGAACAGAATTTAGAGATAAAGTTTGATTGAGATTCTCTAAATAATGTTCTATATTTTCCTTTTTAATCTGAGGGATATTATTTTTTTCATTTTCAATATTTTCTAATTTTGACTCAATTTCTTCCTTTCTTTTTTCAGATAATATTAATTGATTCTTAACGCTTTCCGTTATTATGCCTGCCTTTATAGCATTTATGAAATTATCTATTTCCCTATTAATTTTCTTAAGTTCATCCTTTAATGCACGGTACATAAGTACATTTTTATTTTCTTTAAATTTAGCTCTAATAATTGCATTGACTTTTTTAAAAAGATAATTAATAAATTTATCATTTCTAAAATCTAATTTTAATGCCCGCAAGATTTCTAATTCAATTCTATTTTTATCTATCTTGGCTGTATTCTCGCATACAGAGAAACCCTTGTTCCAGTTATTCGAACATCCGTATTTTGCGTATTTACCACCTGATACAATAACAATATTACCCTGACAAATTCCACAAGTCATAAGCCCGGAGAAAAGATTCCTTGCATATATCTTTTTTGCTTTAGTATATTTACCTTTTGTTATTTCCTTCAGATATCTCTGCCTTTGTTTAACTTTTTGCCATAGTTCGTCACTTATTATTTTAAGTTCAGGTTTTATAATGCTAATCCATTTATCAGTTTCTTTAAGAATTCTTTTCTTTTTGCCGTTTTCAGGATTTCTTCTGGAAGATGTTTTATTCCATGTGTATTTACCGATATATATTTCATTATTCAAAATACCTCTAAAGTCCTTTTTGCTGCCAATAATCGTTGAAACTCTCCAGTAATCGCCACGAGGAGGTTTCGGCTTGCCAGTCTCCTTAAGTTCTTTATTTAATAAATTAGCGATTCTTCTTGCACTGTAACCTTCCTTTCCAAAAAGTTTGAAAATTCTTTTTACAGTCTCGGCTTCCTCGGGATTAATTTTTAATACATATCCCTCTGCAATGGGATTACCATAAATATCAACTCTTCCATTATGAACAGGCGCAGAATAATATCCGTATCTTTTTCCTCCGCTACTAAATCCTTTTAAAACTTGACCTTCTATCCCTCTATGAGTTTCTTTGGCAAGATTTCTTATGTAGATTGAGTCTATCAGACCATTTATTGTAATCATTTCCTCTGCTGTTTCTTCGGCAGTATCAATTCTTTGAGCAACATAATATATGTGAATTCCATAAAAATTTAACAATAAAAAAATATTCAACGCTTCTTTTGTATTTCGTGCAATTCTCGAAGTATCATCAACAATAATTTTCTGGAAAGGACAGTTTTCGCTCATTGCAACACTTAACATTTTTTTTAAACTTTTTCTTGAATCTATCTGGGTCCCGCTTTGAGCCTTATCATAATAAATATGATCCTCAAGAATTATCCATCCTTTGGATTTGGCAGCCTCTCTACATTTTCTAATTTGATCCTCTATTGATGCTTCTCGCTGATTATTTGAACTGTATCTTGCATATATAGCACATTTTATAGACTCATTTTCTCTCATCTTTATCCTCCTGATTATTTTTAATTTCTTTTATGATGTCAATGGCTATTATTTCTGCCAATATATCAAGAAGCTCTTTTTCTTTATCTGAAATTTCAACATGCTGTTTTGTCATTTAAATAACCTCAACTTTTGAATTTTGTAACCTTAGATTTGTTCTATCTAAAAGGGGCAAAATATTTTTTTCATATCTTGTGTTTTGAACTTTATTATTTATTTCTGCATCAGTCCCTTCAATTATACTCAAAACTTTAGCTTCTGGAATCTTTGGTTGAACTGGACTTCCATACTCAAGTTTCCCATGATGGGAAAGGACCATGTGTTTTAGAAGCAATGCAAGTTCATAGGGGAAGTTTCTAATCCGTTCAATCTTTTTCTCAAGCAGTAATATACCAAGGGTGATATGACCAAGAAGTTCCCCTTTGATCGTATATCTTATAGTACCATCATATTTTAATTCCTCCACTTTTCCTATATCATGAAGAAAGGCTCCTGTAAGAAGAAGATCTCTATCTAATTTCTCATTATATGTATCAGCTATTTTATCTAACAAAATCATTGTATTTACAGTATGTTGCAGAAGTCCCCCAATGTAATTATGATGAATAGTAGCTCCTGCAGGTCTTGTTTTAAAAAGACGCATTATTTTTTGGTCATTAAGAAATTGAAAAATTAATTCTTTGCAGAAATCATTTTTAACCAAATCTACTAAATTTATTAATTCCTGAAACCAGTAATCAATGCCTTCTTTTACTGTTTCAAAAAAATCTCTTAAATCTACTTCTTCCTTTCCAATGGGAGTAATATCAAAAATATCAATTACCAGAGAATCACCTAAAACTTTGGTTATTCCTGTTACTTTTACATAAGAGTTTTCATTAAGCTTATCTTTTATATTCAACGCTTCATGCCATATAAATCCTTTGATACTGCCTGTTTTATCGCATAATTTTAAGAATAAGTAATAATCAGAATTCTTACTCTGTTTCAGCTGGAAAAAATCAATCGCAAAAATTGAAGTTATTATTTCATTTGGCTTAATATCCTTAACCATTAATTTCATGCATTCCTCCTTTTTATTAAAATGTCATTCTATATAATAAAATATTATTCTAAATATATT
>Ga0308407_1001290_pt1 | contig 13833 bp, 12 predicted proteins | sample HotsprSampleMSe2_FD_203476 | JGI IMG/M metagenome (GOLD analysis project Ga0308407, IMG submission 203476) | Hot spring phototrophic mat microbial communities from Mushroom Spring, Yellowstone National Park, Wyoming, United States - 20060911_MSe2 ...
ATCTTCTTTTTTTCTTTTTTTATCCTATAACCTTATTAAAATCTTGTGTACACAAGTTTTTTAAAGGCTTTAGGTTAATATCACACTCTAATCTTAATTTTTTACCAACCAAATTTTTAAAAGAACCCTGAAAATTAAATGACTTTTAATAACCTAAAAAACAAAAATGATAAAAAGTAAAAAAGAACCACTTGGAAAATGGGTAAGTATAAGGTAAGAAAAATAGTGACAATGGCTAAAATAAAAAAGGCTTCGTTGTGAATTGAGGGAAGAAGGCCTTTGGTGATAAGCATAAGTATGGTAATAGTCAAAAGAGCTCGTTTATCAAACCACCAAAGACTCCAGCCAAAAAACAAACAAAGGGTTAAAATAATTGAGGCTAAGATTAAAAAAAGTTCTTTGGTATCAAAATAAAATGGACCAAGGTACATATAATTATTTTATACAAAGTTTTATTCTAAATGCAAGGGGAAAAAATATAATACGAATGATGCGAATAATGCGAATATGAAAGAGAGATAAATGGAGATTTATGGAGATAAGTAGAGATAAATGGAGATAAGTAGAGATTAATGGAGATTGGGAGAGTAAAAATTAGTGTAAACGTTGTGTAAACATTGTGTAAAAATTTTGTAAATGTTGTTAATATTTGTCATTCCTGCGCAAGCAGGAATCTATACGATAATACCTTAAATACCTTGAAGTGGAATAAATAAGGTAAAATCTTACAGATTCCTGGTCAGAGCCAGGAATGACATAGGGATTTCTGATCAAGCTCGCCCTCCGAATCGGAGGGTAAAGAATAACAGTTTTTTCCTTGTCAATTAGAAATTAGATTAATTAGATAATGATTAGGCCAATTTTACTTGTACCAACTTTTCACAATCGTATGAAGATGGTTTAACTGTAATATTTATTATTTTTTAGCTGATTAGAAATTAGGTCAATTAGATTAATTAGGTTAATTTTATTTATTTACCTACTTGCTTCTTTTGGGGCGATTAAAATTTCTGGGGAGTTGGTTGATTCTTTGATTTCAAAGTTTTTGGGATATTTGAATCTAAGACCCCAACGTTTACTTTTATAGTCTTCAAAAATTAACGGCGTTGGCGTTGGGGTGTTGGTTGGTTTTGGAGTAGGGGTGATTGATAGGATAAAATCAATTACTTTATTGGCTTTTTCCACTTTTTGACCATAGCGAACGCCTAAGATAAAAAAAAGAATCAAAAGAAGAATAACAATTAAAACTAAAGTTTTTGGTTTAAAGATTAAAGAAGACTCCCTCATAAATAAAGTTTAGCCAATTTTTTTTGAGATTGCTATAGTTTTAGGTAGAGACACGCCATGACCTTTTTCTACAAAATCATCAATCTTTATGATTTTCAAAAATGTTTTTAATAACTTCCTCAATTTTTTCATCTTCAATGGCTAAATCAAGATAAGGAATTTGATCGTTGATATAGGCCACTACTTGAGGCAGGTCTTTTTTTTGAATCCGAAAGACGACTTTGGGAAATTGATAAGCAATGGGTTTTCCGATCTTAAAAAGCATCTCTTTTTTTATCTCTTTTTCTAAAATTAAACTAACATACTTTACTGAAGAAAACTTTTGAAGAATTGTGGTAAGACTGCCATCGTATAAAATTTTGCCTTTGTTTATGATGATTAACCGTTTGGCCAATCTTTTAACATCCTCAAGATAATGACTAGTTAAGATAATGGTTGCTTGAAACTCTTTTTGATAGTTTTTAATGAAATTGCGAATGGCTTCTTGGGAAAAAATATCCAAACCGATGGTTGGTTCATCTAAAAAAACAATTTTTGGCTGATGAAGAAGGGCGGCAATAAACTCCATTTTCATTCGCTCACCTAAAGAAAGCATTTTTACTGGTTTTTGGATTAGTTTTTCAGCGGAAAAAATCGCGGTTAGTTTTTGAAGATTTTTTTTGAATTTTTCCTCATCTAATTCATAGATTTCTTTGTTTAACAAAAAAGTATCAATTGCCGGCAAATCCCAAATTAATTGATTGCGCTGGCCCATGACAAAAGAAGTCTGCTTTAAAAAAGCCTCTTTTTTTTCAAAAGGGGAAAAGCCTAAAACAGAAACTTTTCCTGATGTGGGATATAAAATTCCTGATAAAATTTTTAAGGTAGTGGTTTTTCCAGCGCCATTGGGGCCGATAAAGCCAACCAATTCGTTTTTACTAATTTCAAAAGAAATCTTATCTAAAGCTAAAATATCTTCGTATTTTCTAAAAAATATATCTTTGATTAGATTGCCACTTTTTCGATAGGCTTTGTAGATTTTGGTAAGATTTTTAACGACAATCATATTTGATATATTAACAACGTTTACACAACTTTTACACAATTTTTACACTACGTTTATACCATGTTTACACAAGTTTTACTTTTTTTCATCCTCCAGCTGACTGATACTTTTTTAGTCCAATCTGCCAAAATTTAATTGATAATAATAACAATAAAAAACTGATAAAAAAAGCAAAAACAACATTGTTAAAACTTAAAAAGTTGAACAAAGCTTTAACCGGAAAGGTAATCATCACCCCAATGGGTATGATGAAAGTGAAGATAAAACTAATTATTTGTTGGTAGATTTCAATCGGAAAGCGGCCTAAGTTTAAGATATCACGATAAATCATAATTGCGTTGTCAACTTCGGTGGTTAAAAGTCCCAAAGCTAAAACAAAGATATGAAAGGCAGTTGAGATAATTAAACCATTAATCACTAAAGTCAAGTACAAAAAAAATGAAAAAAAAGAAATTTTCTCTTGAAAAATAAAAAAAAGAAGAAGAAAAAAGTAGGGAACTAAAAGCAAAAGATCTAAAAAATCAACCCCACCAACCAAAACTCGCAAAAACGGATGATAGGGTTTGACTAAAATCAAATCTAAATTGCCAGAAATAACCTGCGGTCGAAAACGATAGACTTCACGATATAAAAGTTGAGAAAAGGTGTCGATAAAATTAAAGGTAAGATACAAAATCACCACTTGTTTGAGCGACCAACCAGCGATAATTTTGGTTTTGGAAAAAACAAGAAAAATTATCCCAAAAAGAAAGATAAAACGCAATATTTTTCCTAAAGTAAAAATAAAAATTGCTTGACGACTTTGGCCGGTGGTTTTTAACGATTGATAGCCAAATAAAAGAAAAATCTTCAAGTTTCGTTTAATTTTTTTAAACATATTTTATCTTCCCCAAAAAGAAAAACTTTTTAAGCCTTTTTGCCAAAAAAATTGGACAAGAAAAAAAAGGATGACCAACCAAAAACTTCCCATAAAAAGAAGAAAGTAAATATCAATTTTGTCCATTAAAGTTTGGGGTGAGGATATCATTTTAACGGGGAGGAAAAAAAGATAAGGAAAAGGAGTAATAATAATTAAAGAAAAAAGTTTTTTGGGTAAAAGATCAAGGGGAAAAAAACTACCAGCAAGAATTGAGATTAAAATAAAAAAGATAAATCTTGGCGCCCAAACTTCTGCCGACCAAAAACCTAAAAAAGAGATTAAAAGATTAAGATAAAAACTTAAAAAAAGACCCAAGGTTAAAAAAAGAAAGAAGAAAGGAAGAAATTGGAGATTAGCTGACGGAAAAGAGATAGAGAAGATTTTAAAAAAAAGAAAAACTTCAAAAAAAGAAAGCAAAAGATTTAAGATTTTATCAGCCAAATCACGAAAAAAATAATAATAAAAAAAAGACATTGGTTTTAAAAGAAGATTTATGATTTCACCGTTTTGAATTTGGCCGGCAATATCAACCGTTCTTGTACCTAAAATAAAGTAGGCCAAAAGATGAGAAAAAAAGAAGTAAGATACAATTGATTGTTTCTCGTATCCGGTAAAGTTTTTCACCTCTTCGATGACAGTTAGCCAAAGGAAAAAAGGAACCAAAAAACCAATAAAAACCCGAAGACGCCAGATCAAAAAATTTAATCGATAAGCAAAGTATTCTTTTAAAGTAAGAGTAAAAACGGAGAAATATTTACCCATAGAAAAATTATAAATAATTGAAGTGTAAAAAATAGTGTAAACATTGTGTAAAAATTGTGTAAACGTGGTGTGAAAGTTTTTTTTCAATTAGAAATTAGATCAATTAGGTTAATTTTATTTATTTTTTAAAAACCTCTTGACAAATTTTACTTTCATTTTTATAATCTATACTATACTCGGGTAGAGTATATATAGTTTTCAAAAAACTTATGAATAACGTCAGTCAACGGATTAATCGGATTATTGGTCAACTTCGGGGAATTGAGAAAATGGTAAAAAACAATCGGTCTTGTGAAGAGATTTTGCAGCAGATTAATGCGATAAAAAAAGCAATCGACGGGCTGTCAAAAGAAATTTTGGTTTCGGATATTTGTCGTATTGTACCAAAAGAGAAGACTGAGGAAGTGAAAAAGATAGTCGAAAGAGCGATTAGTTTGTAAAAAATTAAACGTTTAACGTTTCACGTTAGATGTTAGAGGTTTGGTTTTAGGTGTTAGAAGTTAGTTGTTAGAAGTTTAATGATTTTATGGAAAATGTTGTTGTTATTGGTGGTGGACCAGCTGGGCTTTCGGCCGCCATTTATTTGGCAAGAGCCGGGCTTTCGCCTTTGGTTTTTGCTGGTTCTCCACCGGGTGGGCAGTTGACTTTGACATCCGAGGTTGAAAACTTTCCTGGGCACGATTCGATTTTGGGACCAGAGTTGATTGAAAAGATGAGAAAACAAGCACAAAAATTTGGGGCAAAAATAGTTGATGAGAATGTGTTTAAGGTTGATTTTTCAAAAAGGCCGTTTATAATCATTCCCGCTTCCAGCGGGTCAGTTTTAATCGGTCAAAGTCAGTCAGAGTCAGAAAAAACTGATTCAACCGATTCTAACCGATTTAAACCGATTTCAACTAAATCTGTTATCATCGCCACTGGTGCTAAAGCTTTGTGGTTAAATGTACCAGGTGAGCAAGAACTTCGGGGAAAAGGGGTTTCGGCCTGCGCTACCTGTGATGGTTTTTTTTTCAAAGATAAAGTGGTGGCGGTTGTTGGGGGGGGCGATACGGCGATGGAGGAGGCTTTGACTTTGACCAAGTTTGCCAAAAAAGTTTATATCATTCACCGTCGAGATAGCTTTCGTGCCTCAAAAATCATGCAAGAGCGAGTTTTTGCTAATAAAAAGATTGAGGTAATTTGGAATAGTGTTGTTGAAGAAATATTGGGTAATTCAAAAGTAGAGGCAATTAAAGTTAAAAGTCAAAATTCAAAAGTTAGAAGTGAAAGTCAAAAGTTAGAAGTTGATGGAGTTTTTGTTGCCATTGGTCACAAGCCAGACACGGATATTTTTGCAGGGCAGGTGGAGCTTGATGAGAAGGGGTATGTTTATACAAGTAGTAGAATAGCGATTGAATATATCAAAAATCAAATATCAAATAGCAAAATGACAAATCAAAATTCAAAAATTTTTAATATAAAAAAATATAATTTTGATTATCAGATGATGACATCAGTTCCCGGAGTTTTTGCCGCAGGCGATTGTGTTGACTATGTATACCGTCAGGCGGCAACGGCATCGGGGATGGGGGTTTCGGCGGCGTTGGAGGTTGAGAGATGGCTTGAGAGTAGTATTAAGTAGCAAGTATTAAGTATTAAGGGAAAATATGGAAAATAAAGATAAAATAAAGTCGTTTACAGATTTAATAGCGTGGCAAAAGGCTCATCAGTTAGTTTTGAAGGTATATAAAATAGTTTCTAATTTTCCTAAGGAAGAGATCTATGGTTTATCTAAAAAGAGCAGTTATTTAAGTTTCATCAAATTTAGCCGAAGGATTTTCAAGAAAAACAGATAAAGATAAAATTCAATTTTATTACATTGCTTTGGGTTCTTTAACTGAAATTCAGAATTTAATTCTTATCGCTTATGATTTAAAATTTATTGATAAAAAAGTTTTTGACGATTTAGCTAATAGCACGATTGAAATTTCGAAGCTAATTAATAGTTTAATTAAAAGTTTAAAGTAGTAAGTTTATGCTTAATACTTACTACTTAATACTTGATACTTATATATGGAAAATGAAGGAAAAAAAATGCTTGAATCGGCTCAAGCTTTAATAAAAGAAACGGCAAAAAATTTGGGTTTTGATGAGGAGATAATTAAAAGATTGATTGAGCCAGAGATGATTTGCGAGTTTAGTTTTCCGGTAAAAATGGATGATGGGCAAATTAAAGTTTTTAAGGGTTGGCGGATTCAACATAATAGCGCTTTAGGACCCTATAAGGGTGGAATTCGCTTTCATCCGCAAACTTCCCGTGAGGAAGTACAGGCTTTGGCGACTTTAATGACAATAAAATGTGCTGTTGCTGGCTTGCCTTATGGGGGAGCAAAAGGAGGCGTTTTGGTTGATCCCAAAAAACTTTCTTCAGCGGAGCTTGAGAGACTTTCACGCGAATATGTTAAAAAAATTGCCCATTTTATTGGCGAAGATACTGATGTGCCAGCGCCCGATGTCAATACCAATCCTCAGATTATGGCTTGGATGATTGATGAGTATCAGAAAATCAAAGGCTATCAATCCAAAGCAACATTTACTGGAAAACCGGTGGCCATGGGTGGAAGTCTTGGTCGAACTGAGGCAACGGGAAGAGGCGGAGTGATTGTTTTGAAGGCACTACTTTCAGAATTGGTAAAAGATGGCTCAACAAAAATTTTATCTCGACTTAACTCGTCGCTGATGCTCCTCAAACAGAAAGTCTCGAAAAATTTTGTCTTGCCATCTTTCAATAATCAAAAATTAAAATCAAATAATGAGATAACCATCGCCGTTCAAGGTTTTGGTAATGTGGGTTACTATTTTGCCAATATTGCTTCAGAGGCAGGATTTAAGGTGGTGGCGGTTTCTGATTCAAAAGGGGGTATTATCAAGCCAAAAGGGGAGAACCTGGAAGCTTTGGATATTCCTTTGGTGATGGAGTGTAAAAAAGAAAAAGGGACTTTGGCGGGTTGTTATTGTGCTGGTGGGGTTTGTGATACCAAAGGCGGAAAAACCATTACCAACGAAGAGCTTTTAGAACTTCCAGTTGATATTTTGGTGCCGGCGGCTTTGGAAAATGTTATCAATGAAAAAAATATGAAAAATATCAAAGCCAAAATTATCATTGAAATGGCCAATGGACCAGTGACTGAGGAAGCTTATGAATATCTAAGCAAAAAGGGAGTTATAATTGTCCCCGATGTTTTGGCCAATTCAGGTGGGGTAACGGTTTCTTATCTTGAATGGGCTCAAAACAAAGCTGGTTATTACTGGAGTGAGGAGGAAGTTAATAGCAAGCTTGAGGTGATGATGAAAAAAGCGTTTGAAACAATTTGGAAAAAATCAATTGAGAAAAAAATTCCTTTAAAACAAGCGGCGTTTGAGGTGGCACTTGAGAAGATAGTTTCGGCTATGGTATAATAAATTAATGAGTTTATTTTCTGAAATTAGAGAGTTTTTTGTCTTTTTTAATCATTATTTAATTGAAAAAGCCATTTTTTTTGGAAAGAATTTTGAGAAAGCAAAAGATTTAATTGTCACTTTGCTTATTGTTAAAAGGGGGAAGTATAGCAGTTCCTTTTTAAATACCTCGTTTATTTTTTTAATCTTTACCGCCGTTGTTGCCGGTCCAATCATTGCTGAGAATAATCCTTTTGCTTTTGAAGAAAAAATCTTAGCTTCGGCTTCAGTTTTAAGTTATAACCCTTACGAAAGTTCTGTTTTAACGGCCACCTCTGCCAAACCAGAAATTATTGATTATGAAGTAAAATCTGGGGAAACTTTGGCCTCAATTGCTTCAAAATTTGGGATTTCGATTGATAGCATTAAATGGTCAAACAATCTAAAAAGTGACATAATCAAACCAGGTCAGATTTTAAAGATTCCCCCAGAAGATGGGGTAATTCATAAGGTGGCGGCTGGTGAAAGTATTTACTCTATTGCTAAAAAATATGATGTAGCGGCCCAAAACATTGTCAATTTTCCAATGAATGACTTTGTTGATTTGGATAACTTTACTTTAGCAGTGGGTCAGTATCTTTTTGTGCCAGGAGGAAAGGTGCTAGAAAAACCATTGCCGAAAGCGACGCGTTTTGTGGCCCAGATCCAGGCGGGTTTGCGGGGAACTTCCAATTTTATCTGGCCCACTTCCGGGGCAATTACCCAATATCCAGTTTGGTACCATATGGCTTTGGATATTGCCAATCCGGGGGCACCAGCTATTTTAGCAGCTGATTCGGGGACGGTTTCTTACGCTGGTTGTTTATCTTGGGGGTATGGCTGTCATGTGGTTATCGATCATGGCAATGGCTATCAGACTTTATACGCTCATTTGTCCCGTTATGATGTTGAAGCGGGTCAATCCGTTTCTCAAGGGCAGGTGATTGGAGTGATGGGGTCAACCGGCCGTTCAACTGGTACCCATCTTCACTTTGAAATAAGAAAAGGAGGACAGCTTCTAAATCCGTTGAATTTTCTTAAATAATTATTAAGTAGAAAGTATCAAGTATTAAGTATAAAATAAATATAAATTTTTTCTTGCTACTTGCTATTTAATACTTACTACTTGCTACTTACTACTATCTTGCTTCTGGTGAGGCCTCTTTTGGTAATTGAATTTGAGGCGTGGTAGTTGGAATCGGACTTGGTAGGGTTAATTTTGGTTGAGTTTTTCCTTCTTCAGTTGCTTGTTTTTCTTCTTGCGGCAGTTTTTTCTTAAACTCCTCAAGTTCTTGTTTGGTTTTGTCGTAATCAGCTTTGTCTTTTTTGGGATCCAAAAGCCGAGTAACATTTTCCATGGCGGCAACTGCCGCTTGATAGTTTTGTTTTTGATAATTGGCCCAGGCTAAGTTGTAGTAGGCATTGGGCCAGTCGGGTTTTAAAATCACTGCTTGTTCAAATAATTTTGACGCTTCTTCGAAGTTGCCTAAAGAATAGTAGACTCCTCCTAAATTGAGTCGATAAACTGGGTTTTGAGGATCGGCGACAATCGCTCGCTGATAGGAAGAAACAGTCCAAACATCAGCTCCTTGGGCCGTATTGATAATATTGCGATAAATTTGGGCTAAGTTTTCCCAGTTTTGGGCTTTTTGAGGATTTAAGGAAATTGCGGCTTTGCCTTCGGCGATAGCTGCTTGGATGGCTTGGCTGATGTTTTGGCGATCTTGTTCAGAAAGTTGAGAAGGTTTTTTATCTTTTTCTTGAGGTTGACTGGCTTTGGCAGCGATGTTGTTGGCCAAAAGAAGATTAAGTTGAGAAAAGTTTAGGCGGAAACGTTCAATGTAGGGGTTTAAAATGATTGCTTGACGCATATTTTCATAAGCTTGTTTGCCATCGTTTTTGACAACGCCGTCTAAAGCTTTTTTGAAATAAATTTCTGCTAAATAAGAGCGACCTAAAAGATAGCCAAAGCCGGTAAGAAAGATAAAAGAGAAAAGAACAATACCCAAATAAAGGGGTAATAGTAAAGAGAGATCAAAGTCGCTTGATGCCGTGTTTCTCACTCCGTGGGCGTGCTCCTCCGACGTAAAGTCGAAGTGCGCACCTCCCAAGTCGTTCGAAACAGGCATCTTCGCTCCTTCTAAACCTATCACTACAAACAACAAAAACCAGGTGATTAATGAGGGAGGAAAAAAGAATAAGCAAGTTAACAAATATATAAAAGAGATTAATAGAGATTTATTGAGATTTATTGAGATTGATTGAGATTGATTGAGATTGGTTGCGATTAATTGTTTTAAGACAGAGAAAATGAGAAGAGAAAAAACCAAAAGTCCCAAAATTCCCGTTTCCGTAAAAAGATGCAAAATTGCCGAACGTGAGAAGTTAAATGAAAAAACTTGCCAAAGATCGGATTGATTATAGGCAATATCTTTTACCCGGGTAAAGATTGAAGCAAAGTTGTCCACGCCAACGCCAAAAAAAGCCGTTTTTGGATTTTTTAAAATCTCAACCGCTGCATACCAGGAAAGACGGAAGGGAGGCAGATTAGTTGAAATTAGTTGAAATTGGTTGAAATTAGTTGAAACTGGTTTGACAAGAGAATAAAGGGTAAGAGATAGGGCGATTAAAGTTGGTATTAAGTAGAAAGTATTAAGTATTAAGGATTTTTTGTTTTTCTTATTTTCTTCGTTATTATTTTTGGTATAAGTTAATGTTTGAGCTAATCTTAAGACGACAAAAAATCCTAAAAATATAGCTAAATCGAGTTGGCTACCGATTGGGGTAAGGCTTGGATTTTTAAGGAATTGAAGAGATTGAGGCAAATCAACATTTTTAAACGGTTGGAAAAAAAAGATAATAGTAAAAAGAGAAAGAAGGAAAGAAGAGATTGATAGAGATAAGTCGAGATAATTAGATATAAATGGAGATTTGTGGAGATTAGTTGAGATTGGAGATTGGTGGAGATTAAGAGAAAAGCGAGAAAGATAGAAATAAAGAATCGTTAGAGAAAAAAAAGTTAAAAAGCCAAAGTTGGGGTTTAAAAGAGCCTGGACTTTGTTGGGAGAAGAGATGATAATCGAAATAGCTAAAGAGAGTAAAAAAAGAACCAAAAGATTGTCAAATACCCCTTTTTGCCAAGAAATTTTTTTAGTGACGGCTATCTTGATCGTTGAGATTAAAAGTAAAAATAAAGAAGAAAAAGCCAAAAGATAAAGTTTATTGGTTAAAAAAAACTCTTGCGTTGCTGGTAAAAAGAAAAAGGGAAAGATAAAGATAATAGTTAGGAGAAAGTAGTGAATAGTGCGATTGAAAAGTTTGTCCATAATAATTAACTCTAACAAAGAAAAAAATTAAATACAAGAGGAAAATAATTTTTTTAAGGAGTGATAAAAGGTGAGGGTGAAGCGATGGGTGAGGGTGAGGTGATTGGTGAAGGTAAAGCTGGTGAAACTGCCGGCGATGGGGGAAGGATTGGTTCAAGCCGCAAGGCAGTTAATTTTTGGGACTGTGTTACATCTTCGTCAGTATAAACAGTAACGCCCATCTCTTTTTTAATCTCTTCAAGACTGAGTTTTTCTGGTTTGCCGTTAGTTCCTATCCTTGAGATTTCGGTATCTTTGGTGATTTTGATTTGGTACTCTCTCTCGTTAGGTGATTGGGGGGTGAAGGCTTTGACAATTAAAATATCTTTTTTCACCTCAACCACCTTTCCACTTAAAGTGTTTATAATTGGAGGAAGAGAAACAGTTGTTGCTTCAAAGGTATCTGAGGTTAAAGTACGAAGATCCTGGTTTGTGCTAACGGTTACTGTTTGGCCGATTTTTATGTTATTAATGGAAAGTTTTTTTTCAGCAGTTGGCGTTGGGGTGATAAAAAGATAGTTTATAAAAATCGGCGGTTTTGAAATTTGGGTTTTTTCGGAGATCAAAACGCGGTAACTTAGGGTGATAGTTTTGGGGGTTGGGAAAGGGGAAGGGTTTGGATTGGGAGGAAATGGGGCAAAAGGAAGATTGTTTTCAGTTATTTTTTGAGAAACGTAAATTGCCTTTCCTTCAATTTTTTCAACCGTGCCAGAAAAGGAGTAGACTGGAGAGGTAAGATATAAAATATTTGGGGAAAGGGGTTTTTTTTGGGAGGATTTTTTGAGAGCGATTAATGAAAGTATTAATGCTAAGATAAAAAAAAGAAAAACAAGGGTGGCCGTAAAAAGTTTATTTTTGTTCATAATTTTATTTTAATGTATAAATTTTTAGAGAAAAAGTCAAGGGGAATTTGGTTAGATTATTTTTTTAATTTTCCAACAATTTCTTTAAGCGCTTCAATCTCCTTTTGTTGGTTTCTTATTATTTGTTCCTGTTTTTCAAGTTTTTGTTCAAGCTCGGAGATTTTTTTTACGATATCAACCCCATCAACAATAAGTTTTTTTGTCTCAATCAGCCCAGCTTTAATTTTTCCGACAATAATTTCTGAAAAGGCAGCAATTTTTGTTACTAAATCATTTTTTGAATTTCGAACTTCGAATTTAGAATCTTCCCCGACAATCTTTAGGTCGCCGATGGAGGTAAGATTGAGGTCTTTTTCCAGTAAGGAAAGTCGGGTTGATTGATAACTAATTTGTTGTTGTTGTTCTTTTATGCCTTGGACAAGAAGAGCGGTTAATCGACTGTAATCTAAGGATTTAATCCCTGAGGGATCGGTAGAGACAATTTCTGGTAGTACTTTTTCTACTTCTTGAGCGATAAAACCAATATCGCGCTTACCATTCTGTTTCCAGTCAAAGTACACTCCTTGAAGACTGTTTATTTTTTCCAAGGCGTTGTTAATGGGGGTGATGTTTTCCTTAAAGCGGATATCAGAATAGGTTACCCAAGCATTGGCTCGGCCTTGGCCGCTGGCGTTGGCGATATTTGGAAGCTCAAGGCGATATGCCGGACTCGTCGTCCCAATTCCGACGTTGCCTGCAAAATAACTTTTTCCGTTAGAATTAGCTGCGTAAAAATCATAAGTACCGCCGTAGCCACTGACGCCGGTGTTGAAGTTGCTGTAGCCATAGACGCCGACGTTGCCGCCTTCGCCATAGACGCCGAAGTTGCCGCCGTAGCCATAGACGCCGAAGCCGCCGCTGACGCCATAGACGCCGAAGTTGTTGCCGTGGCTATAGACGCCGGTGCTGCTGCCTTTGCTATAGACGCCGTTGCTGCCGGTATCGACAGAGACGGCATAATAGCTGTTACCTGAAGTTCCAATGCTTAATTTTGATTGTGGGTTCGTCGTCCCAATTCCGACGTTGTTGGCAATGATTGCTCCACCAAAAGGTGAAGAAGCACCTCCATAACCAATCGTTAATCCTCCATTGCTTCCAAGCAATCCTGTATCAGTCCAAACACTTTTTGAATTATAAGTCCTAATCCAACTTGTATCGCTCATATACCATCCACCACCATAAGATTCACTATACCAACCAGCTGATCCACTTGTTCTCAACCATCCACCATTAGCATAGATGTCCCCCATAACATGGAGTTTATACCACGGTACCGTCGTCCCGATGCCGACGTTGCCAGCGTTAAATGAAACTGCTCTGCTACCGGCATTATTCACAGTCATAAAGTTAAACCAATTATTATCATAACCATAAAAATTTAATGTTGGGCCCGGATCATTGTTGATAGCAAAGCGCACTGTGCCTCCAGCATCTACGCCGCTAAAGAACGTGCTATTGCTTTGCGCACGAATTGGCTCGGCACCGAATCCACCCGCCGCAACTACATGCAGCTTCGCCCCCGGTGACATCGTCCCGATGCCGACGTTACCTACGGGATCAATAACTACTTCTGCGGGAGTTGCTAATCCATCGCTACTCATTATTCTCAATCTTGCCCTACAACAAACACCACTTCCTAAGTTAGCTGGATATTCCCATATTTCAAATGCTCTTGGAATGACTCCAAAACCTCCATCAGGATCTGCCAAATACATTGTCCAATAATCGCCAGCAGAGGAATTTGCAAGACTATAACCAATTATACCTTGGTTACCATCACCTGCTGGCATAGCCCCTGAAACGCTGATGAAAGTTCCAGTACCACCATGAACATGCAGCTTCGCTCCCGGAGCCGTCGTCCCGATGCCGACGTTGCCGGCAATGATTGCTCCACCAAAAGGTGAAGAAGCACCTCCATAACCAATCGTTAATCCTCCATTGCTTCCAAGCAATCCTGTATCAGTCCAAACACTTTTTGAATTATAAGTCCTAATCCAACTTGTATCGCTCATATACCATCCACCACCATAAGATTCACTATACCAACCAGCTGATCCACTTGTTCTCAACCATCCACCATTAGCATAGATGTCCCCC
>Ga0308407_1001296_pt1 | contig 13769 bp, 10 predicted proteins | sample HotsprSampleMSe2_FD_203476 | JGI IMG/M metagenome (GOLD analysis project Ga0308407, IMG submission 203476) | Hot spring phototrophic mat microbial communities from Mushroom Spring, Yellowstone National Park, Wyoming, United States - 20060911_MSe2 ...
TAAAATATTGCTATAAACTCTGTCCTCTTTTTTGATTCTATGTTTATTATTAAATTATCAACGATGTTTTTCATAAGTAAAAAGCCTCTTCCGTGTTCAGCTGGCATATCTGGGTCTTTATTTATCCTTTTTTCAAGCCAATAAAGTACTGTTGACTTATCTAATGTTCCTTTCCTGTCTTCAACTGAAAATATTATTTTTTCTGTATCTTCAGCGAATGTTATAAATATTGGTTCTTCTATGTATGCCTGTGTACCTTTTTTTATTGCATTACTGTGATAAAAAACGTTTGATGTTATTTCATAAAAAGCTAATTTTAATTGTAATAGTTTATCTCGTGGTAAGTTTGAAAACAAAAACTCTGTTTTAAGACTTATCTTCTTTATTTCTGTTGAATAGTTTATTGGTATTGTCTCAAAATATACTGGTGTTTTTATATAGTTTTTTATTCCAAAAATTTTTCCTTTATATATGTTAGTTATTAAAAGACCTGATGTTCTATAGTCTTCTATTATAAGACGTTTGGGATATATGTTGTTTATCTTATCTTCTAATAAAAGACTTATGAATGACTCATACTCTCTGTCAGTTATAAACAAGAACTCTTTTCTACCTTTAAATGTTTTATATATTTCTGTTTTTAATTCTGTTTCATAGTCAATATCTGCAATTATCATCTTATATTTTTCTATTTTATCAATAAGTAGATTTTTTTCACATAAATCACATATTTCTATATTTAACTTTGGCAATATTTCTTTATACTTTTTCTTTAAAAGGTTTTTGATTATATCATCTTTAGTTAATAGTATTATATCCATTTGATATGTCCATTCTTATTATGTTGTCTTGAATTCCATCATTACTTCTACCACCAAAAATATATATACTATTATTATAATTAATTAATCCAAAATTAGCAAGGTTTTTTGGTGTTTTTTCTATCTGTTTTACCATTTTTGAGAGTGGGTAGTATATTATTACACTGTTTAAAAATGTTGTTGCACTTATGTCTCCAAAGCCACCGATTATCAATATTCCTTGATCTGTTCTTACAGCATTAAAGCCAAAGGAAGAGTTAGGTAGTTGATCGTATATTGCCCATTTACTGTATGGTGGAAAGAATATCTCTATAGCATTAGTTGTATAACTCTTATTTTTACCACCTATAACTATTATTCCCATATTGTAGTTCATTGCAATATGAGAGTCTCTTGGAAGATTAAGACTGGGGGCATGTTTCCAATTATCAGTGTTTGGTTCAAGGTATATTACTGATGAAGGGTCTTTTGTGATCCCACCTATTACAAATATTCTGTTATTATGGACGCATGAAGCATATTGATACCTTGGTTCTGGAAGCGATGGACCTTTTAGCCAAACATCTCTTCCAGGTATATATATATCCACTTCTCTTATTGGACCTTCCTCATTTACTCCACCTATAGCATATATTTTATCATAAAAGTATACTATATTAAATCCTGCTCTTTTTATAGGCATTTTTGCCTTGTATTCCCATTTTCCTGTCTTTATATCATATTCAATTACTTTATCAGTGTATCCTTCGTTAGTATATCCACCCATTATGTAAACCTTGTTTTCTATGTTTAAAATTCCAAAAGCATTGTTAGGATATGGCATTTTTGAAAAAACTGCCCATTTATTTTTGAAGTTTTCTTCTGAAATATCAATCACTATTTCTTTATCACTTTCTTTTCTCTGAGTTTTGTTAACCACCTTTTTTTCTTCCTCATTTATCGCTATTACTGTTTTTTCTTTCTCTATCTCTTTTTTTGTTTGTTTTTCTATATTCTCTTTATTTTTTTTTGCTTCATTTTCTTTAATGTTTATTTGGTTTTTCTCATAATTTTCTGCTATCTTATTATTTTCTTCTCTATTTTCTGTTTTTCCTTCACTTAATTCTTTTCTTTCTTTTTTATTTTGATCACTCACTAAGTATTTATTTTCCTTTTTTTTATCTGAGTTTTCTGCATCCTTTTTTTCATTATCTATGTTTTTCTCTTTGTCAATATTTTCTTTTTTATCTTTATCTTTTTTTACTTTATCTTTTTCTACTTCATTATTTTTTTTTTCATTTATTTCTTTTTTACCATTACTGTCTTTATTATAAGAATAATTCTCTAATCTAGTTTCAATACCCTTATTACCTTTGGTTATATTCCTTGAACAGCTTAATGTAATTACAACTGTTAATAGGATAAATAAAGTGTAAAATATCTCTATTTTTCTTATATTTTTCATGTATGTAATTTTCGATTTTTATCATATTATTCTTTATTATTTTAATTTTAAGAAAAATTCTAAAAACATATCATAAAAGTAGTATATTTAATAATGTTAATAAAAAATATTGGGGAATTTTATGATTGAGATAAAAAATCTTTCAGTTTCTATTAATGGTAAAATACTTTTGAAAGATATTAATCTCTCTATACCTACGGGTGAGAATCATATACTTTTTGGCCCTAATGGTTCAGGTAAGACTTCTCTTTTGATGACATTAATGGGATTTCCTCAATATAAGGTTGTTTCAGGCAGTATAATGTTTAATGGTAAAAATATAACAAACTTAAATATTGATGAGAGGGCAAGACTTGGAATTGGTATAGTTTATCAGAATCCACCAAGTGTAAAGGGATTACTGCTAAGCACTTTTGTGTCTAAGTTGGAAGAAAAATATGGTACAAAACTATATTCATATGTAGAAAAACTTGATATGACAAATCTTATAAACAGAGAGCTTAATATAAACTTTTCTGGGGGTGAAAAAAAGAAGAGTGAAATACTTCAGATACTTACGCAGAACCCTGATTTTATAATGTTTGATGAACCGGAGGCTGGAATAGATGTTGAAAATATGAATATTATAGGTAAAATAGTTAAAGATTTTCTTGATAGAGAAAAGATAAAAAACAGGAGAAAGTCAAGTCTTATAATAACACATATAGGTTATATACTTGACTATTTGAGTGCTGATAAAGGATACATACTGATTAATGGGAAAGTAGTGTGCGAGGGTAATCCTTATAGAATATTTAAACTTATAAAAGAAAGAGGTTTCAAGGAGTGTGAACTATGCAAGATATAAATATAAATGATGAATTAAAAAATGCTGGTATAGACCTAAACAGCAATAGAGCAACTTATTTTTTAACTGATGGTTTTGATAAATTAGAAAATAAGAGTGAATCATTTGTTTTTATACCTATTAAAGAGGCTGTAAAAAAATATCCTGAAGTATTAGAGAAATATTTTTGGAAAATAGTTGATAAAGATAAGGATGAGATAACAAAGAAGGTTTATGAAAACTTTGAAGGTGGATATTTTATATGGATAAAAGAAGGGCATAAAGAGTTTTTGCCATTACAGGCTTGTTTTTATATAAAAACATCACTCTATGAACAGAAGGTACATAACTTAATAATACTTGAAGACAATTCTGAACTTCATATAATAAACGGCTGTGTCTCTTCCTCATCTTCAAACCAAAACAGTCATTATGGAATAACAGAAATATATGTTGGTAAAAATGCTACTTTATCTTATACTATGATACATACCTGGAATGAGACCACAGAAGTTAGGCCAAGAACAGGTGTAAATGTGGATAAAGGTGGTAAATATATATCAAATTATATAGCTTTTAAGAAGACTAAAATTGTTCAAAGTTATCCTACTGTCTATCTTTCTGAGAATGCTTTTACATCTATAAACTCGATTATATATGCAAGAGATAATTCAGTATATGACTTGGGTGGAAGGGCAATTCTTCTTGGTAATAATGCGAGGGCTGAGATAAATAGTAGGAGTGTGAGTGAGGGTGGAACAATTATTGCAAGGGCTGATATTAGTGCTGAGGCTGATAATACTTTCGGGCATATTGAGTGTAGCTCAATAATGCTTTCTGATAAAGGTAATGTCCACACAATACCTGAGTTAAGGACTAATAAAAAGAATGTTACTCTATCTCATGAGGCAATGATAGGTAAAATTGCTGAGGAAGAAATTTATTATCTTATGTCAAGAGGATTAACTGAAAAAGAGGCTATATCTTTAATAGTAAAAGGTTTCTTAAATATAAAGATTGAGGGACTTCCTGATGTTATAAATAAAAATATAGAAGAAGTTGTAAACATTCTTGAAACAGAGAGTGCTCTATAGTTTTTTTGTGTTTTTTATATAATTTATATATAATTTAAATATTAAGCATTAAGGACCTATGAAGCCTGTTTTATAAGAATAAAATTTTTAAAAAAATTACTTAAAATTTTATAATTAAAATTTTTTCTAAAAAACATTATATTTTTTAGCCTCATAAATATGTATACAATTTTAAACAGAAAGTTCTATAATATCTTATTTTTTGCTTGAAAAGAAGAATAAAGACAAGTCTCACCAGTTACTAATAGCATTAGATTCTTATATGATCAAAATTAAAGAGTATAATACTTTAAAGTGATTGAAACTTTTTAAAAGGCAAAACATGCTTTTTCAGATTTGACTAATTAAAAATGGAGGATGATTATTTTATTTCTGGATTTTATTTTATTATCTTTTTATTTAATATTCGATAATTAATCAATAATAAAATTATTTTTAATTTTTATTTATAGGAAAATGTTTTTAAAGGGTGAGAGTATGAAAAGGTTTATTTTTCTATTTTGTATTTTTTTTGGCTCTGTTTTTGGAGTAAGCCCACAAGAATTTAGTCAGATGTTTAGCAGTAGGGGAGGAGCAAAAGTAAGAATAACCTTTGACAACATCCTTGTCTTTATATTTCTTGTTATAATTACTTTTATAATTATAAAGTTACTTTATATTTTAAAAAACTACAAGATATATAAAAGAGATAGAGAAAAGTTTCTTCAAATGGCAGAAGAAAGGAATATGACATATCATCAGATAAAGATTATGGAGACATTAGCAAAAAAGAATAATGTTTTTTTAACTCAATTACTTACAAATAAAAAGTTATTTAATGAACTTGTTGTTAAAGAGAAAAAATATCTTAGGTCTAAATTTTCAGAGAAGAGCAAGATTTTTTTAGACTTTTATTCTAATATTGAGTATATAAACTCTGTATTTTATAAGAAAAAACCTGCACCTGGAGAAATAATACACTCATCAAGAGACATACATATAGGTACAAGGATGATAATATATAAAAAATCAAAAGAACCTTATCCAGTTAAAGGTATAATAGTCTATATGGATAATAATATGTTTATCTTGCAAGTTGAAAGAAAAAAGTCTGAATTGTCACCACTTATGAATGAAAAGGTATATATATTCTTTACTCATGAGAATGATGCAAGTTATGAGTTTGAGGCTAATATTTTAGACTTTAAAGAAGTACAATCAAAAGAAAAAACAAAAACAAATATGTATATATCTCATAGTGATAACCTGATTAGGAGACAAAGAAGGAAGTTTATAAGAGTTAGGACAAATATTGCTGGTGTTATTACAGAAGAGATATTTGATGATACTAAAGTTCCAACTTCAATAAAAGTAACTTTAATAGATATAAGTGAAGGCGGTGCTTGTATAAAGACAGATGTACCAATAAAAGTTAATGCCTTGGTAATACTGTCGTTTTACCTTGAGAATATGCTCTCAATAACTGCCAAGATTTTGCACATTAAACCATCTGAAAATAACTATATAATGCATTTGGAGTTTGTTAATATGGATGAAAGTGCAAAGTATATTGTAAGAAAGTTTGTTAATGAGCATTCACAAAGAAGGGTGTAAGAAAATTTCAATTTGTAACTTTACTTTTTTATCATTTATAATATTTTTTCTTAGTAAGGTTTGTTGTTTAGGCTTGACTTGAACTTAGTTTAATGCTTCTAAAAAAATCTAAAAAAATTTTATTTATTCTAAAATTTTTTAGTTAAATTTTAATTCATTAAATAAACCACAAGAAAGTGGGGTGAGATTTTTTTTCATGTTATAAATTATATTAAAATATGAAAGGGGTTGCCTATGAAAAAACTTGGTACTCACCTAATAGCCGAATTCTATGGCTGTGACGCTAATAAAATTAGCAAAGTTTCTTATGTTAAAGAAGCCATGGAGGAGGCGGCCCTAAAGGCAAATGCTACGATTATTCAATCAACTTTTCATCAATTTAATCCTTATGGTGTCAGTGGTGTGATAATAATTGCTGAATCACATCTTTCTATTCACAGCTGGCCTGAATATGGTTATGCATCAATCGATGTTTATACTTGTGGAGATCATGTTGATCCTTGGATTACCTTACGCTACTTGGAAAAAGCATTTGAGGCTTCTGACCTTGAAGTTATGGAACTTCCAAGGGGTAGAGAATCCAAGATTAAAATAAAAGACATTAAAGAATATGAAGACTATTCATTAAATCAAAAAGTATTGGAAGGGTAAGTCATATGATGGTGAAAACTCCTACAAAGTTTTTTTTAGTAGCAGGAAAGTCAGAAGGCAATATGCCTTTAAATGCTTTTGATGGTGCTTTATTAGATGCAGGTGTTGGTGACACCAATCTTGTGAAGATGTCAAGTATATTGCCGCCTAATTGTGAATATATTGAAGGTAAGATTAAACTACCTCCAGGTGCTTTGGTACCTCTTGCATATGCAAGTATTGTTGATCAAATTCCTGGGGAAAAAATAGCAGCTGCTGTTGCTGTTGCTATACCAGAGAATCCTAATGAAGCAGGGTTAATAATGGAATATTCTGCAAGAGGGCATAAGGAAGATATTGAAAATATAGTTAGAAAAATGGCAGAAGAAGGGTTTTTAAAAAGGGGAAGAAAACTGAAAGAGATAAAAAGTATTTCCATAGAGCATACTGTTGAAAAAACGGGTGCTGCTTTTGCTGCTGTTGTATTGTGGTATTAAAAATCTTTTTAAGGCCTTCTTGGCCTTGTCTTATAATTTAAAATTATTATAAAATTTTTAGGAGTAGTTAATTGGAAAAATGGTTTTTTGAGGTACAAGAACCTGGTGTAAAACTTGGATTAGAGTATGAAGAGAAATTACTGGATATACAGACTAAATATCAAAAACTTGAGGTATATAAGACAAAAAGATTAGGCAACCTAATGGTATTAGATGGTTGTATTATGACTACTGAAAAAGATGAGTTTTTTTATCATGAAATGCTCTCACATCCATCTATCTATACTCACAAAGACCCAAAAAAAGTTCTTATAATAGGTGGTGGAGATGGTGGAACTCTAAGAGAGGTTTTAAAACATAGTTTTATTCAAGAGGCACACCTATGTGAAATAGATGGTGAAGTAATAGAGGCTGCAAAAAAGTTTTTTCCTACTCTTTCAGAGTCTTTTAAAGACCCAAGAGCAAAAATATTTGTTGAAGATGGATTTGCTTTCCTGGATAGGTCAAAAAATTATTATGATATTATACTTGTTGATGCTACTGATCCTATTGGTGAGGCTGCCAAACTCTATGAATCAGACTTTTTCTTGAAGATATATAACTCACTGAAAGATGATGGAATATTCACAATACAGGCTGAGAACTTTTTTTACAAGTTGAATTTTATGGCTGACCTTTATAAGACTGTAAAAAAGTTGTTTCCTAATGTTTATTTTTATTTTTCACCTGTAATTACTTATCCTTCAGGAACATGGGCATTCTTAATGGGCTCAAAGAAATATAACCCAATAAAAGATGTTAACTTTAGTAAAGGTGATATCTCAACCAAGTATTATAACAGGAATATTCACTATGGAAGTTTTTCTTTACCTCAAATGTTAAAGAGCATGATAAAATGAGTTTTATAGCAAGCAAAGATAATATTAATTCTAATATAATAATTTTTGGATGTCCATTTGATTCAACCTCATCTTTTAGGCCTGGGTCAAGGTTTGGACCTAATGCTATAAGAAATGTATCAGAACTTATAGAGACATATTCTCCTGTTTTGGATATGGACCTTGAAGATATAGACTTTTATGACAATGGTGACCTTGAACTTGTTTTTGGTAATACTTGAGATCATTGAAAGATTTGCTTATGAAAAGGTAAAATATGGCAAAAAGTTAATAGGCTTGGGTGGAGAACACTTAATATCTTATCCAATCATAAAAACATACGCATCTTTCTATAAAGATCTTAATGTTATTCATCTTGATGCACATGCTGATTTGAGAGATGATTACTTAGGAGAAAAGTTTTCTCATGCAACTGTGATGAAAAGAGTTTCTGATATTATTGGTATTAGTAGAATACATGCTTTTGGTATAAGGTCTGGTACAAGGGATGAGTTTAAAACAGTAAACCTTTATTCAAAAGATGGTATTATTGACTTTATATCCTCAAGTGATAAACCATTATACTTTACATTAGACTTGGATGTTCTTGACCCTTCGATTCTTCCAGCAACCGGAACACCTGAGGCTGGTGGTATATCTTTTAAAGACCTTATGGATGTGATATATTCTCTTAAAACAAAAAATATTGTTGGTGCTGATATTGTTGAACTTGCACCTATGTATGATAATTATACAAACTCTGCTGCTGTTGCTGCTAAGATATTAAGAGAACTTATTCTTATTATGAGTTTATAAAAAAATAAGGCTTTTATTCTTTTAATTTGTTAAATTTTATATACTCTTTTTCAATATGGTGGCGTACCCAAGCGGCTAAGGGAGCGGTCTGCAAAACCGCGATTCACCGGTTCGATTCCGGTCGCCACCTCTTAATTTTTCTATAATACTTCCCGGAGGATTAATGTTAGGTTTCAATCTTATTAAAAAGGATAAAAAGACTAAAGCAAGAGTAGGCGAGATTATATTACCTGAGGGAAGGGTACAGACACCAATATTTATGCCTGTTGGTACAAATGGCACTGTTAAGGGTCTTACTCCCTATTATATACAAGAGACAGGTTCAAAGATAATACTTGCAAACACTTATCATATATTTCTAAAACCTGGTATTAATATAATAAAAAAGTTTGATGGGATAAAAAATTTTATAAAATGGCCAGGTCTTATGTTGACTGACTCAGGTGGTTTTCAGGTTTTTTCATTGCCTAATAAAAAGATAGATGATGAAGGTACAAGTTTTAAACATCCATACACAGGTGAAGATATTTTATTTACACCTGAGCTTTCCATAGAGGTGCAAGAGATAATAGGTGCTGATATTATAATGGCATTTGATGAATGTCTCCCATATCCTGTTGACTACAATTATGCTAAGTATTCTATTGATAGGACTAGAGACTGGGCATATAGGTCAAAGAAAGCATTGAAGAATAAAAAACAAGCACTTTTTGGTATTGTTCAGGGGTCTACTTATCCTGACCTTAGAAAAAAATCTGCAAAAGATATAACTGACATAGGTTTTGAAGGATATGCTATTGGTGGTGTTAGTGTTGGTGAGGGGCATGAGCTAATGATGAGTACTATAGAGATGACTGAACCATACCTACCTGAAGATAAACCAAGATATCTTATGGGTGTAGGGCTTCCTGAAGATATATTGGGTGCTGTTGAGAGGGGTATGGATATGTTTGACTGTGTTATACCAACCAGGTATGCAAGGAGTGGTACTTTTTTTACTAAGATGGGTAAGATAAGAATAGATAAAAAGAAGTATGCAAAAGATAAGTTTCCGATAGATACAACCTGCAATTGTTATACATGTCAGAACTTTTCAAGGGCATATATTCATCACCTTTTTAAGAGTAATGAGATACTCTCTGATGTTCTTGGAACTATACATAATATATATTTCTATAATGATCTTATTAAAAACATTAGATTTTCAATACTTGATGGGAAATTTTCAGTTTTCAAAGAAACTTTTTTGAGGAATTATAACAAAAATGATTAAATTATATATAATTCTTAATTTTATTTTTTAAAGTTTTAAGGAGGCTTCATGGTTTTAGATTTTGAGGCTAAGATAGTAGAACTTGAAGAAAAAATAATTGAACTTAAGAAAGAATATGAGAAAAATAATAAAGAGATTGATTATAAACTTATCGATAGTCTTAATTCAAGGCTTAGAAACGAGATCGAGAAAGTCTATTCCAAGTTAGACCCTTGGCAGATCACACTTGTTGCAAGACATCCTAATAGACCCAAGTTTTTGGACTATGTTAATATGATTTTTTCTGATTTTATTGAAATACATGGTGATAGAAATATAGGAGATGATGTTGCTATTATAACTGGTTTTGCTACAATAGAAGATGAGAAAGTCTTTATTATTGGACAACAGAAGGGAAAGACTCTTGAAGAAACAAGAAAATACAGGTTTGGAATGCCTAATCCTGAAGGTTATAGAAAAGCATTAAGAATTATGAAAATGGCTGAAAGGTTCAATAGGCCAATACTGACTTTTATAGATACACCTGGTGCTTTTCCTGGTATTGAGGCTGAGGAAAGGGGACAGGGTGAGGCTATTGCAAGAAACTTAAGAGAAATGGCTAACCTTAAGACTCCAGTTATAGCAACAGTCATAGGAGAAGGTGGTAGTGGTGGAGCATTAGGTATTGGTGTAGCAAATCTTGTTTATATGCTTAGGTACTCTATCTATTCAGTTATTTCTCCTGAGGGTTGTGCATCTATACTTTTTAGGGATTCAACTAAAGCAAGTGAGGCAGCCAAGTCACTTAAGTTGACTGCAAAAGACCTTTTAGACTTGGGAATTATAGATGGTATAATTGATGAACCTGGTGGAGCACATAGGTATCCAAGAGAGGTTGCTCAGAACTTGAAGAATAAACTTTTAGAGTCAATTCATATGTTAAAAAAACTGTCAAAAGAAAAAATAAGAGAAAAGAGAATAGACAAGTTTTTAAAAATAGGTTTTTTAAAATAAATATCAGATAAAAACTGAAAAAAATTATTTTTTATGTTTATTTTTTATAAAAAAAATACAGAAAAAAATATTTAATTTTTTCTTTTTCTTTATTTCTAATTTATTTTTAAGATTTATTTTGTTTTAAAAAATTTTTATTATCGTATTATTTTAAAAAAATTTTATTTTAAAATTTTTTCTTTTTGTAATTTTTATTTTTACATACATTCTTTATGTAATATTGGGAGGGGGTATATGGAACTTGGGATTTATATTATTAATGCTATTATTTCTTTATTTATAGTTGTTGTCATAAGAAGTATTGATAAAAAGAAGTGGTCATCTATAAAAATTCAGGAATTCATAAGGAATCAGATAGAGATTTTCAATAAAAAAGTAAAACAGAAAGAAGATGAGATAAATAATACTTATTTAGAATTAGAAAAAATAGTGTCTCAGGGTAAGAGCATTGGGAATATTCTTAAAGAAAAATTGGATGATCTTGATAAAAGAATCGTTTATATAGATAAGTTTAGAAGTAATATAGATACTACATTTAATCAGATAAATGATATCAAAAAGTTTGCAGAAGAGTCATATGAAAAGATAAAACTTGTTGAAAAAGAAAAAGATAAGATACTTAAACTTCAAAATGATTTTTCAGGTCTTGAAAAAAATTATAAGAATATACTTACAACTTATAAAAATATTGAGACTGAAATATTGAAAGAAATTGAAGTAAAAAGAAGAGAGATTGATTCCAAGTCTATAGAAATTGTAAACTTTATAAAAGAGAATAATGACAAGAGAATATCAAAAGTAATTGATGGTTATAAAAATGCAATAAGGTCATGGATTGATGATAATAAGATTGAGGTTGAGTCTGTAATAAACAGATTAAAGTCTGCAGAAGACATGGTTGAAAAGATTAGAACAACAAAGTCAAAAGAGATAGATGCTGAGTTAAAGAATAAACTTAATGAGTTTAAAAATGAGTTTAGTGAGCTTATAAATAACTATTCTAAAGACTATGTAAATATTAAACAACAGAACGAACAGGCAGTAAAAGAGTTTCAAAAAAGCTTATTGGCGTTGAAAAATAATTTGAATGAATTGGCTTCTATTTCAAAAGAAGAGTTCTTGAAAATAAGAAATGAGTTAAACACTTTTGACTCTAGTTTTAAGAAAGATATTGATAACTATACTGATGCAATATATAAGAAAATATCAAGTTTTGAAAGTAGTCTGGAAAAAATAGATAAAATAGCTGAAGAGCATGAAAAGAGAATATCAAAAGAAGTAGAGACAAGAATTCTAAGAATAGAGAACGATATAAAGGTAAGATATGAAGAGGTAAATGGTAAGCTTGTAAGATTTGAAAATAATGTTAATCAGACATTAAGTAATATAGAATCAAAGATAAAAAATACAGTTACTATGATGATTAATGATATTGAGTCTAATAAAAACAGTCTTAACAGTGGTATAAAAGAGGCTGAAAAATATGCTTATAGCATATTACAGAAGATGGAAGATGAGGTCTCAAGTAAGGTTAAGTCTTTATTAGAAACATATGAGAGAGATAAGGAAGATATAAAGAAAAAAATGAGTGACTTAAACCTTGAAATAAATAGGATTGCTACATCTTTTAAAACTGATGTAAACTCAGACCTTGACAATTTTAAAAGAAGCATTGAAAAAGAAAAGAAAGAATTTATATCTGATATAAATGATACTATGAATAAGACAGAAGATAAGATAAGTCTTAGAATGAATGAACTGTTTAGCAATATAAAGTCTTACGAAGAAGAATCTAGTAGACTTGAAAAAAGGATTAAGATGCTTGAGGCTAATATAAATAAAGAAATAGAGAATGTTATTGAGAAGATAAAGTCAAAGATGAAAGAAGAGCATACAAAGTCTTTAATTGAACTTGAAAACTTTAAGTCAACGTTTAGTCAAAACTTTGCTAATCTTGATAACAGTTTAAGAAGTATTAATGATTCACTGTTTATAAGACTTGAGGAAGTTAAAAAAGTTACATTTGATAAAATAAGAGAGTTAGAGACTAAGGTCGAGAAGACAGTGGTTGACCTAAGAACTATGAGTAATAAAATACAAAGTTTCTTGGAAGAACAAAAAAATACAGTAGAAGGTCAGATAGAGTCTCTAAAAATAAAGATTAAGTCGATGAGTGATGATATTATTGGAAAGTATCAAGAGTCATTTAATCAAATAAATGGATATAGAGAAAAACTAAAGTCAGACTTTGAAGAAAATGTCATAAAACCATACAAGTACATTATAGACCAAGAGGTTGAAAAGTTAAAATACAATATGGATTCTATTAAAAATGAGTCTTCAAGAAAGGCAGAAGAGACAGTTAACGGTGTAAGAAAGGTTGTTGATGAGATAAAGAAGGACTTTGAAGACACTGTGATAAGAAATAAGCATAATCTATCTGTTAAAATGGATGATTATGAAAAGAGTATTGTAGCCACAATTGACACAAACAGGAGAAGGTTTGAGTCTTTATTTAAAGAAATGCAGGATAAACTTGAAAAACAAAAGTCTGAAGCATCTGAGAAGATTGCTGAGATTTTTAAGACAGAGATGAAGAAAATAGATGAAATAGAAAACAGAATAAAAGATATGTCGTTTAGAGTAGATAATGAGATAAATAGGTATGATAGTAATCTTAGTGCTGCTATAGAAGAGATAAAGAAAAAATTAAATACACAAATGGCATTGATGGATAACACTATAGGTGAGAAAGAAAAAGTTTATTTGGCAAGACTTGAGGAGAGGGCAAATATAGTATCTGAAAGGATTAGTGATGTTGAAGATAAGATAAAGAACATCAATAAGGTTATGTATGAAGAGATAGGAAAAACATCTGAGTCTATAAAGAGGGATTTTGAAAAT
>Ga0308407_1001302_pt1 | contig 13753 bp, 13 predicted proteins | sample HotsprSampleMSe2_FD_203476 | JGI IMG/M metagenome (GOLD analysis project Ga0308407, IMG submission 203476) | Hot spring phototrophic mat microbial communities from Mushroom Spring, Yellowstone National Park, Wyoming, United States - 20060911_MSe2 ...
AATATTGCTTAACAATTTGAGTTGAAACAAATTGACAAGCACATACACCAAAGCAAGTAAAACCAAACCAATCAGAATTTTTACGGCAATGCTACCTTTCAGAAGTTTATAGAATTGGTAAATCAAATAACTCACCAGCAAGACATCAAGGACATCTATCCAAGTGAAATTGATAAACCATATCTTGAAAAGTAAAGTCATTGAAAAAATATATGAACAATAATTGATAAATTTAAAATAGTTTCAGTTATTTTGTAATTGTTGCCAAAGAAGTAATGTTTCTTTGGCGGCGGCTACATCATGCACACGTAGCAGGTTAGCCCCTTGTGTAAGGGCAAACATATTGAGTGCAGTTGTGCCGTTGAGAGCTTGCGAAGGCTCTATGCCCAAAGTCTTGTATATCATTGATTTCCTTGAAACTCCCACCAGCATAGGGCGTTCAAGAAGTTGGAAATAAGATAGATGCTTCAATAAAAGAAAGTTTTGCTCACGAGTTTTAGCAAAACCAAAGCCCAAATCCAAAATAACATCTTTCACGCCTAAGATAGTTAATTTTTCAATTCTTTGTTCAAAAAAATGTAAAATTTCTAAAAAAATATTTTCGTAATGGCATAATTGGCTCATTGTTTGTGGATTTCCGCGACTATGCATCAAGATATACGGCACTTGCATTTGAGCGACTGCTTCAAACATTTTTTCATCTAATTGTCCTCCCGAAATATCATTGACTATGCTGGCTCCTGCCTCTACGGCTCTTTGAGCAACCGAAGCCCTGAACGTATCAATAGAAATGATACATTCAGGAAAACGTGCTTTGATAGCCTCTATCACGGGCAAAACACGATTTAGTTCTTCTTTTTCAGAAATATCTTTTGCATTTGGGCGTGTAGAATATCCCCCAACATCAATGATGTCTGCTCCTTCGGCAAGCATTTTTTCGGTTTGTTGAAGGGCTTTTTCCGTAGAATTATGTTTTCCTCCATCAAAGAAAGAGTCTGGGGTAAGGTTCAGAATGCCCATTATCAGCGGTTGTTGCAAGGAAATAAGTTTTCCCGAGCAGTTGAGTGTGTAGTTCAAGGTGCGAAGATTTTTAAATTTTCTGCAAAAATAAAAAACCTGAAAACAAAACTTTCAGGTTTTTTGAGCCAAACGTTTGGCAAGTTAATCGTCATTGTGTTTAATCACAATATTTTTAGTCTCTTCTATCAAGTAGCAAGAAGATGTAATAAGCGAGCATTGCAAGCGAACCGATAGCGGCTACTACGTAGGTCATTGCCGCCCAGAAAAGAGCATCTTTTGACATAGCGTATTCTTGCCCTGTCGCGATACCTCTGGCTTCTATCCACTTCAAAGCACGTTTGCTGGCATCAAACTCAACAGGCAAAGTTACCAAGCTGAAAAGAGTAATCACGCTATACGATGCTACAATTATCAGCAATATTGTTTGTATGGGTATGGTGTTGTACAGAGCGTATCCTCCGATGAAAGAAGCTATCATTATGAAATTGAGTATCTGAGCACTTATGTTTTGCACAGGCACCATTGCCGAGCGGAACTGCAACATACTATATGCCGTAGCGTGCTGAACAGCGTGTCCGCACTCGTGAGCGGCAACTGCCACCGCCGCCGCTGAATTGCCATAATATACAGCTTCACTCAAATTGACGGTTTTGTTTGCTGGGTTGTAGTGGTCGGTTAGCTCGCCGGGAACGCAGGTTACAGCCACATCATAAATTCCATAATCTCTCAACATTCTTTCGGCAACTTCTTTGCCCGTCATTCCATTACGCAAACGAATTTGTGAATATTCTCTAAATTTACTTTTCAGACGGCTACTCACCAGCCAACTCAATAAAAAGGTAACACCAAGAATAATCCAGTACATAGCTTTGCAGAGTTTAAGAGTTACAATATTACAAAAAACTTTTGATTTTGTCAATAATTTTTGAAGTAGAAAATCCTTCGACCAAGTCTATTGTTTTCACTTCACCACCTTTTGCCATAACAAAATCTGCACCAACTATGTTTTCGGGAGTATAATCGCTTCCTTTTGTCAAAATGTCAGGAGAAATTTTTTCAATCAGACTTTTTGGCGTATCTTCATCAAATAAGCAGACAGCATCTACAAAAGCCATTGCCGCAATCATTCGCAAGCGAGCATATTCTTCAATTACGGGGCGATTTTTGCCTTTCAGGCGTTTCACGGAGGCATCGCTATTGATACCGACTACCAACCTATCGCCCAAGGCACGAGCTTTCTCTAAATAGTCTATGTGTCCCAGATGTACTATATCAAAACAACCATTGGTAAAAACAACTTTTTCGCCTTGTGCTTGCCATTTTTTTACTTGTTGGGCAAGTGCTTCTTGACTAAAAATTTTTTGAGCAGTCTTTTGCATTGAAAATCAAGAGTTTAAAAACAAAAAAGACGTTGTCTGTGGCAACGTCTGAACAAATAAAATTTCTAAAAATTTTACAAGGCTCTCGTGAGCAAAGAAAGTACAAAAATAGCAATCATCAAGCCCCAGGTGATTTTTTCTAAGAGGTCATTGGTTTTTTTTACACCGATAAGTTGATTAGCTCCTCCCATCGCACCTATCATTCCTCCTCCTTTTGAGCTTTGAGGTAATATTACCACAATCAGCAGAACCGCCAAAAGCATCATCAATCCAATTACAAATGCTAACATAATTTTTCTTTTAAATTTTTAACTTTCTAAAATTTCAATTTGAGACGCAAAGTACGCTTTTTTATCTGGATTTTGCAACATAAGTTGTCTATAAATTTCTATAGCTTTGGCTACGTTGCCTTGATTGAGATATTCAATGGCTTGAGCCTCAGTTATTTCGGAAGAAGTTTCAGTGGATTGGTTTTCCAAATTATTAGAGAAATTAGTATCAATATTATCAAGATTAGTTTCTGAAAAAATGTTGGTTGTTTCTGTTGTAGTTTCTTGGGCTTTTTGTTCTGTTTCTTGTAGTTCTTGGGTAGTGGTGAAATTTGTACTGCCAAAATCCATAGAAAAAATATCAATTTGGCTTTGGTAATATGCTGCTTTTTCGAGGTGTTTTAGTTTCAGTTGTTCGTAGATAGCGATAGCCGCTTGGGTGTTGCCTTGTTCAAAGAGTTTGATAGCTTCTTCTTCGGTTTGGTCTTCTTCTAATTCTAAGATAGGTTCAACGGTTTTGTTGAAATTATTAAGAAAGTCATCAATCAAAGAATTTTGTTCTTTCTGATTTTCTGTTTGTTCCGCAGGTTCAAAATTATTATTTTGTGTCTCTTCCAAAAGATAATCTTTGGGTAAATACGATTCGGTGATGGAGGCAAGTTCTTTTTCTAAGTCTTCAATGGAAGCGGTTTCCATTTTCTTTTCAAACTCGTCTATCTCTTGCTGAATATTAGCAAAAGTATTTCTGTGCGGATTATCTTGATAGCTAAATTCTTCTTCCACGTCAATTCTATTTGGATTTTGTAAAATAAAATCTTTGAAAATAGCTCTGTTATAGACATACAACGATGCCTTTCGTATTTTCTGAGATGCTAAACTACTTTGGCGATTATGTAGGAGTTTGGCTACTAAGGCGTGGGGAATATGAAAATAAGGGTACTTTTGGATAATCTCCTCCAAATCCTCCAAATGGTCTTCCAAAAGATTTTCGGGCTGATAAAGCAGTGCCAATAATGTATCTTTTTGCATATTTTTTCTCCAAAGTAAAAATCACCGAAATTAAATAAAAAAATTACCAATTTGCAACAGTTTTTTGAAAAATATCAAAAATCAGTTTATCAAATACTTCCTGAATCTTCTGATTTTCGACTTGTGCGAGGGATTGGCTTTCAGGGAAATCGGCAAATTGGGTGAAATTTTGCTCGAAACTGTTGGTAGGTTCTTTGTTGTCGGTGAAACGAACTTTCACGGTGATATTGATACGGGTTTGGGAGGCTCGTTCTTGGGCGGTAGGGGCAAGAGGTAGTACCTGATAGCCTGTAATATCACCTTCAACGATGTAGTCGGCTTCGGCATTGACGATACGCAGGCGAGAGTTTTGCAGATAGTAGGTTTTGAGGTCTTCGGTAAGTTTTTGAGCCAAATAGGGCGGTCCTCCACCACTCAAATTGCTAAAATTAAGCACCTGAATAGTTCCCGTAGCCGTAGCACCCGAAAGCGTGTAGTAGGTATTTTTACAGGAAAATAAAATGAAAATCGCCAAATAGCACAAGTGTCTTTTCATATTTGCTGTTTAACGTGATTTATAAGCAGTTATCTAAAAAAAATCGTAACTATTTACAAATATTTACAATTATGCTAGGCAAATAGTTACTAATCGTAGAGCAAATCTACATACAAAATTTAGACTATGAAATGTTTTTTATCAAAAATGGAATTTTTATCTACTCTTTTCCTTCAAGCAATTACCCCCGAACCGATGAGTTCTTCGCCTTCGTACCAAGCTACAAACTGCCCTGGTGTAACGCTTTGCTGTTTTTCATCAAAAATCACGTACAAACCTTCTTCTTCAAGATGCAATGTTACTTTGCTAAGTGGCTGTCGGTAGCGGATACGAGCCAAGTAGCTACGGTGTTCACCTATTTGCATTTTCAAATCTTCGCGTACCCAATGCACGTCTTTGGAAGCCACGAACAAGCCTTTTCTTGCGAGTCCTGGGTGGTCGTTGCCTTGTCCTACATAAATCAAGTTTTCTTTCACGTCGGTAGCAATTACAAAAAGAGGCTTAGGTTTGCCACCTACTTGCAAGCCTTTTCTTTGCCCTATGGTGTAAAAATGCGAGCCGATATGCTCACCTACTACTTTTCCGTATTCGGGTTTGTAGCTAAAAGGAGCAGTGAGAGCTTTAAGAGTGTTTTCGGTATTTTGTTGTGAAAAAACGAAGCTATCGGCACTAATTTCAATGATTTTGCCTTTTTTGGGGGCAAGTTGTTGTTGTAAAAATTCAGGCAAGCGAATTTTACCCACGAAGCAAAGCCCTTGCGAGTCTTTCTTTTCGGCTGTAATTAAATCGGCTTGTTTGGCAATTTTTCTTACTTCTGCTTTTTGCAGATGCCCTACGGGAAACAAGGCTTTGGCAAGTTGTTTTTGTGAAAGTTGGCACAGAAAATAACTTTGGTCTTTGTTGTTGTCTTTGCCTGCAAGCAATCGGTAGATAGTTTTTCCATCTTTGGTAAAGCTATCTTTTTGGCAATAATGTCCTGTTGCCACGAAATCAGCATCTAATTTGAGGGCGGCTCCGAGAAACACATCAAATTTTATTTCTCGGTTGCAAAGCACATCGGGGTTGGGGGTTCTGCCTGCTTGGTACTCGGCAAACATATAATCAACGATGCGTTGTTTGTATTCTTTACTCAAATCAAGCACACGAAACGGAATACCGAGTTTTTCGGCAACAATCAGAGCATCGTTGCTGTCCTCTACCCAAGGGCATTCGTTGTTGATAACTACGCTTTCATCGTGCCAATTTTTCATAAAAATTCCTATCACCTCGTAGCCTTGCTCTTTGAGCAAGTACGCCGCCACACTCGAATCAACGCCTCCTGAAAGCCCTACAACTACTCGTTTTTTCATTTGGAAAATAATTTTCTTTTATTTTACTTTCTATGCTTTACATCTTTTGTCTCGTATCCTGCCTCCTGTCTCCTGTCTCCTGTCTCCTGCCTTTAACTATAACATTTTTTCTAAGCCGATAGTTGCGAAAAATCGGAGGCTACGAGCCAGCCATTTTGCATTTTAGGTAAAATTTGATAGAGATTATGTTGCAAACAAAACTCAATATCTTTTTCTATACCTAATTTTTTGAGCCTTTGGACGTGAGAGCATTGCTCAATGGTTGCCAACAGATTATTTTTACTTTGCTGATAAAGCATTTTTGCCATTAGAGCCGAGTCATTGGCAATCGTAAATTTTTTTTCAAGTTTTTCTACTACTGCTCCTGCAAAAAGTGTATCTTCCAGATTTACTTTTCCTTTCCAAGCTGCACAAACCAAAAGTATATCGTGAGTTTGAGTTTCGAGATACCGACAGAGTGTTTCTAAATTCAAGAACGCACCGACAAGTACTTCTTGGGCGTTTTCGGAAAGTTTGATGGCTTGTGTGCCATTGGTAGTGGTGAGGGCTATGGTTTTGCCTTGTAGTTGTTTATCCATATAGCTAAAAGGCGAATTACCCAAATCGAAACCTTCTACCTTTTTGCCATCTCTTTCGGCGGCAATTAGGTAGCCTTGTTGTTTCATTGCCAAACATTCTTCTATGCTTTTTACAGGAATAATGGATTTTGCCCCAGAAGCCAAAGCTGTTACCATACAAGAAGTTGCTCGCAAAATATCGGCAACGACTACAATCGTGTTTTCAAGTGAATATAAATGCAACAATTCGGGCGAAAGACATACGTCAATTGAATTTTTTTTGTTCATTTTTTTAATTTTTTTCTTTCCTCCTTATTCCTTACTCTTTATTCCCTAATCTTTAATCATACAATTTCCAGCTCAAACCCAAGCTAAAAGTACGGCGAAGCCCTGCGTAGAAAGGTGTCATTTCGTAGCCTTTGTGCGGTGCAGGCATCAGCCCTTCGTTGATATGGCTCATTTTCACAAAAGCCCTTGTTTTACGAATACGAATGCTTGCAAAAATATCAAAAACGGGATAAGTTCGCATCAAAACAGCATCTTGCAGATAAAATTGCTTCATTACAGGCATATAATCATCGGCAAAATATTGCGTTCGGAAATAGCCATCAATACCTGCTCTTACGAACAAAGCATCTTTGAACAAAGCCTTTTCGTAATACCACGAACTCACCGCCAGCCAACGAGGAAAACGGAACAGGTTGCTTCTGCTCAAATCTTCGGTGTAAAATATGCGTTGCTCGAAGTAGAAATGTCGTTTCAGGCGAAACTTTGTCTCAAAACCCAACTGCAAAAGCTGAATAGTAGTGTTTTGGGCTTGAGCAGGAAAAATAAAACCAGTGGTATCTCTGCGAAAGTAAATATGATTGTTGATGATTTGATACCTTAACGAAGGAATAATCTCAACGCTTCGGAACGGCACTTGCAACTGCCCCCAAAGTTCTTGTACGAAGGTGTTGGCAAGTCTGTTGCGATAATTCCAGCCCCCAACACGCGAAATGTAGGCATTTTCTACGATAGCAGGCGAGAAAGACATACTCGTAAAACTGGCTTTCAAATATTTTTGTGAAAGTAATCCTTTTAACAAATAGTCTTTTTTTCCTAATAAATATTCAGCATTTACTTCCAATTCTGCCTCAAAAGGCAGGTTCATTCGCAAACCCGCTCCCAAAAAATTTTCACTTGCTCTTTGTGTATAAAATTCTTTCATAAAGCTATTGACCCCAAAATCACGCCTTTTGAAATGGCCCCACACAAGCATTTTCTTCCAATCGGTTTTTACGCCTATTTGATTAGTGAGCAAAAAATATTTGTAGTCGTCTTGAATGCGATTAGGCTGAAAATAACTATCGGGAATGATAGCAACAGGCGTATTTTGTAAATAAAAAGCACGATTGGTGTTGAGGTCGTTATCTACGTAATTATCTCTTTGCTTCTCGAATTGTATGCTATGAAACAAAGCCAATTTGGCAGTAGAGTCTTTGGCAAATTGCTGATACAAACGCAAGCGGTTATAGACTTGCCAACTGCGAGGCTCTCCGTTTAGGCGAGCTTGTGCGTCATCGTAGTTAAAAAGCACATCGGGATTATCGCCGCCCAACACGCCACCAAGCTCTTTTAACGGACTAATGAAATGATGATAATGCCACAAAAGCCTATACCGCCTGCTTGCCGATTTGTAACTTGCCCATACGATAGCATTATATTGCTCCAAAATAGCATTTTCGGTACGATTGCCACTAAGAGCATACTGCCTGAATGTATTGGTACGTTGAAACCTAAAACCGAAATTAAATTTTTCTTTCACATTTCGGCTAAACTCAACTCCTGCGATTTGTTGCCCTCTGCCCCCTTGCACAAAAAAGAAATCGGAATAAGGCGATTTTGTGTCGTAATAATACACACTATCAGAAGCAATTTTATGGGCTTCGTAGGCTCTGATGCCCCATTGCGTACCAATTTGCGTAGGTAGGGTGTAGAAAACAGGCTTGGCAGGCGTGCCAAGATTGTTGCCCAAATCTTGCAACAAAAAACGATTTTTTCGTGGCAAATCAAACAAGTGAAAGTTTGCCAGTGAAGTATCCACTCTGTAAAGCGTGTCTTTATTTCTGAAAATATCGTACTCGCGAAAACGAAGCGTAGTATTTGCTCCATAAACGTTTTGGATGGAGTCATTAAGGATTTGAGCAAAACTTGTACTTGCAACAAAAAATTCTAAGAATACGAAAAAGTTAAATATTTTTTTCTGATTTCTTAACGTTTTCTTAATAAATTGCTTAATTGTTTTTGAAATGTTACAAGCAAAACGAAATTGTAGGTACATCTTTTGTTTGAATACTCGTTAGAAATTTTTAGCTTTGTATTTGTTTTCGTTCATAAGAAAAATGAAAAATCACTCTCAAATAGAAGATGTTTTTGAGCAAATTGTAAATAAAGAACTTTTAGCAGCCGCCAAGGCACAACAAAAATATCTTTATTATATCGTTTCGGCTACGCTCGGTATTCACATTTTTTTGGGAACGTGGAGCGGCTTGCAAAATAACACAACTTTTTACATAGTTGCTTGTCTTTTTTTGCTTATTTCTATCTTTTTTTGGAAACTACGTAACCAAGATTACGCACCTATTGTGTTTTATTATCTTTGCTCCAATACACTCATCACCTCAGGAATACTATTCACACAATACACTAAGCTCAATTTGCCTGAAATGATGATGATACTGGCGGCTTCGGGGCTGATTGTACTGCATCTGTTTGTTTTAGTTGCCACCAGGCACATTATCATACAAACTATTATAGGTTTGATTATTTTTGCTATTTCTCTACAAAATCATTTTGACGATGCCAAAAATTTCTATCATTCATTTCTGATTCTGGGAAGTTTGTTGGTGGCGGCTTTTACGGCTATCCAACGCTACCGAATGACCTACCGCGAAATTGTAGCCCAAACGATAATTTACCATTCAAATCAAAAATTGCACCAACAACAACAAGAAATTATTGAACAAAATAAAAAAATCATTGAAAAAGAACGAAACCTGCGAGCTATCATCGATAACAGCAATATGGCAATTTGGCTTTTAGATACAAAATGCAATCTGATAGAATTTAACAATAAATTTAGCCAATACATTTGGCACAGCTACCAAGAAAAAGTAAGTTATGGCGATAATTTCATCGAAAAAATATCCCGAATACCCAATGGACAAATCTGGAAACAAAGGTTTGATGATGCCCTAAAAGGTAAAACACAAGTGTATATTGACTATTACCCCGAGTTTGGCGGTCGTTATATCCAAACCGAGTTTTTTCCTATCGTCATTGATAGAGAAATAATGGGAATTTCTGTTTTTGGAAAAAATATTACTAAACAAAAAATTGCAGAAAATACCATACAATACAACCAGAAACTGCTTAGCTCTATCAGCAGGAACATTCAAGAAGCCATTTACAGAAGCACACCTACCGAAGGACTTATCTATGCTAATGATGCCTTTACCAAACTATTTGGCTACGATGAAAGTGAATTATTCAGTGTTAGTTTGACAGATTTTTACGCAGATGCTCATAAAAGAGAAGAAATTTTAGAAAGATTATTACGAGGCGAAGCTATCAACAACGAGGAAGTACTTTTACGCAAAAAAGACGGCACGCTGTTCTGGGCTTTGATGAGCGTAATCGCACATACAGACGAAGATAAAGTCTATTTCGACGGGGCTATCCGCGATATCACACACGTAAAAGAGATACAAAACCAACTTGAAACTCAGAATGAGGAACTCAAAAAGATAAATAGCGAATTGGATAGGTTTGTGTATAGTGCCTCTCACGACCTCAAAGCCCCCCTCGCCTCCGTACTCGGACTTATCCACATTGCCAAAATGGAAGAAGATAAAGACACGATAATCAAGTATATGGAAATGATGGAGCAAAGTATCCTTAAATTAGATAATTTCATCAAAGACATCATTGACTACTCTCGTAATGCCCGCCTCGAAGCTACCTACGAAGAAATAAATATTGAAAATTTGGTTCAAAATATCTTTGATAATCTTAGTTATCTTGAAAAATCAAAAAATATTCAAAAACGTATCTTTGTAGAACAAGATAGTCCCTGCTATACTGATGCCAAACGCCTCTCTATCATTCTCAATAATTTACTTTCCAACGCCATCAATTATCACAATATCCTCCAAAAAGAACCTTTTGTAGAGGTAAATACACGAATAGACCATAAACATATCAAAATTAGTGTCAAAGATAACGGCTTGGGTATTGCTCACGAACATATCGGTCGGATATTTGATATGTTCTACCGTGCCTCTTACGATAGCAAAGGTTCAGGCTTGGGTTTGTATATCGTAAAAGAAGCTATCAACAAACTAAATGGGCAAATTTCGGTACATTCGGAACTTGGCAAAGGAACAAAATTTGACATCTTGCTTCCCAATCACATTCCCAATTTTTCCCAAAAACCACTACAAGAACAAGAATCTGATGAAGTTTCTGTGGAAAGTTGATAACATAGACGAAAGACAACTGCTCGCTTGGGCTAATAGTTTTCCGTATTGTTGCTTTCTTAATCCGAACCATTGGCAGAACCAGTATCCGCAAGGCTCTTTTCCCAAACTGCTGGCAGTGGCTCACCAAAAATTTACTTACAGCTTTATTGATGAACAAAATTTCACGGGAAAATGGCTTTTCGGTTATCTCGGCTACGACCTAAAAAATCGTTTAGAAAATCTGCAAAGTAAAAATCCTGCTTACATCAAATTCCCCGAAAGTCTTTGTTTTGAGCCTTTGCATTTATTTGTTTGGGAAAACGACTGCATCAATGTTTTTACCGAAACTTCTGAAAAAGAACTTTTTGCAGAAATCCAAAATTTTACCTCCCCACATTTTCAGGAACAAATTGGCGAAATCCGAAGCAAAGTCAGTTTTGAGCAATATTGCCAAAACGTTGAAGCCATCAAAAATCACATCATAGAAGGCGATATTTACGAGCTAAACTACTGCATCGAGTTTGTTGCCGAAAATATTTGTCTCAATCCCATAGAACGTTATTTGTATTTGTGCCAACTCAGTCCGATGCCTTTTTCGGCATTGCTCAAAGTAGAAAATAAATACGTACTTTGTGCCTCACCTGAACGTTTTTTGAAAAAAACAGGACAAACGCTCATTTCCCAACCTATCAAAGGCACAATTAGGCGAGGAAATAGCCCCGAAGAAGACCAAACCAATTACCAAATTCTGAGAAACAGCGAAAAAGAAATTGCCGAGAATATGATGATTGTGGATTTGGTACGCAACGACTTAGCTCGCAGTGCCGTAGTGGGTTCTACGCGTGTAGCCGAGTTTTTTGGCATTTATCCATTCAGGCAAGTTTTTCAGATGATTTCTACGATTGAAGCTGAGCTATCGCCCAATGTTTCGCCTCAAAAAGCCATTGCCAATGCCTTCCCGATGGGGTCGATGACAGGTGCTCCAAAAATTAGGGCAATGGAACTGATAGACAGATACGAAAACAGCCGTAGAGGTGTTTTTTCAGGGGCGATAGGTTATTTTTCTCCACAAGGCGATTTTGATTTTAATGTAGTTATCCGAAGCCTTTTTTATGATGCTTCTAAGCAAAAACTTTCGTTTCAGGTAGGCAGTGCCATTACTTACGATGCCCAAGCCGAAACCGAATACCAAGAATGTTTGCTCAAAGCCCAAGCCATTAGGCAGGTTTTAGCACTTTGAGCAGTTTGGCGGTTTGTTTGTCTATTTCTTGCCATTTTTTATCGGTTTCGAGCAAGGCTAAATAAGCCGTTCCCAGCCCCTCGAGGGCTTCTCCCGAAAGCAACTCTACCAAATACGAAATATGCGGATTATGCCCTACGAGCAAAACGTTTTTCGTGTTTTCATCAATAGAATGAATTAGGTTTAGCCAAATTCTTATCGTAGCTTTGTAGAGTTCTTGGAAAGTTTCTATTTGAGCTTTATCAAAGCCAATTTGTTCGGCAACAATTTCCGAAGTGGTGAGTGTTCGGATAGCGGCACTGGCAATAATTTTATCAATCTTATGATTTTCTTCGGCTAATTTTTTACCTATCGTTAGGGCTTGTCGATAACCATTGCTACTAAGTATTCTGTTGAAATCATCATAGCCCGAGACTGCTTCGGCGTGGCGAAGAATATAGATTTTTTTCATAATTCAATAAAATTTCAATTATTGCAATTTTTGTGTGAGTGCCTAAGTTTTTTCAGGCAAATTTACTCCATTTTTCCAAAACAAGTTTAAAATCATCGGGTAAATCGCTTTCAAAAAACATTCTTTTTTGCGTAGTAGGGTGGGTAAAACCTAAACTTTTGGCGTGTAAGGCTTGGCGAGGTAGTAGCTGAAAGCAATTTTCTACAAATTGCTTGTATTTGTGGGTAATTGTACCTTTCAAAATTTTATTGCCACCGTAGGTTTCATCGTTGAACAGCGGATGTCCGATAGAACGCAAATGCACACGTATTTGGTGCGTTCTGCCTGTTTCTAAGTTACATTTCATCAGGCTTACGTATTTGTAAGTTTCTATTACTTCGTAATGAGTGATAGCTCGTTTGGCAAATTCAGTTCCTTCGGGATACACGTCCATTATTTTTCTGTCTTTTTTGCTACGAGCAATTGGAGCATCAATAGTGCCTTTGGTACTTTTGGGGTGTCCCCAAACGAGAGCATAGTAGGTGCGTTCAATGCTATGCTCAAAAAATTGTTTAGCAAGCAAATGAAGGGCTTTTTCGGTTTTGGCGACTACAAGTAAGCCCGAAGTGTCTTTATCAATACGATGAACCAATCCCGGACGAATTTCACCTTCTTGATAGTAAGGCAGTTGCTGAAAGTGATACAGTAAAGCATTCACCAGCGTACCAGTCCAATTGCCATAAGCAGGATGCACGACCATTCCTGGGGGTTTATTGATAATTACCAAGTCCTCATCTTCATAAACAATATCCAAAGGGATATTTTCGGGCAAGATTTCTGTGTTGCGTGGGGGAGTAGGCAGACTGAGCGTAATGACATCAAAAGGCTTAATTTTGTAGTTTGCTTTCGTGATTTTATCATTTACTTTCACCAAACCTGCCTCGATAGCATTCTGGATACGGCTTCGAGTAGTATTTTCTAATCTGATAGTCAAAAACTTATCAATACGTAAGAGTCTTTGTCCTTTATCGGCTACAATGCGATGATGCTCGTAGAGTTCGTTTTCGTCTTCTTCAAAATCTTCTTGTAATTTCATTGGCAAATAATATTGCTAAACTATTCCTCAATAGCCAACTTTGACTCATCTTTTTTAAATATGTTGAATTGTTGCAATTGCTTGCGTTTTCTGTGAATATATTTCAAAAAGAGATTTTCTAAGATAGACTCAGCGGGTTTGAGTAGTAAAACCAAAACCAATTTTATACCGATGCTAACAAGTTGATTATTGCTAATATAGCTTGTAATCAATGGTTCTATGATAATTTCCTCTAAAAGGAACAGCACCATAGCAATAAACAATACGATAGTGGTAGCCAATCTGCTGGCTCGGGCTTGTGTGAGTTCTTCTATCGTTTTGGTAAGTTCTTGGTTTTTATAGTCTAA
>Ga0308407_1001312_pt1 | contig 13649 bp, 11 predicted proteins | sample HotsprSampleMSe2_FD_203476 | JGI IMG/M metagenome (GOLD analysis project Ga0308407, IMG submission 203476) | Hot spring phototrophic mat microbial communities from Mushroom Spring, Yellowstone National Park, Wyoming, United States - 20060911_MSe2 ...
AACCTTCCTCTTCATCTCTTCAGGGAGAGGGAATTTCTCCGTTCTCACCTGAAGCTTCAGGGCGAAACTTTCTTCTTCCCTTTCGGGAAGAACCAGGATGTTTTCTCTTGCGAGAAAACTCCTCTATCGTTTCGCTCTCCGAGTTCCAGTTTCCCAGAACCCGTGGCAATCATAGAATACCATGGGGAAGAGAAATTTGTCAAGGGGGTATGAAGAAAATTTTAAAAAATTTTTAAGATTTTGGGAAAGCTACTTTCGGTGGTTTTGAGACTCCGGTCGTGGTGCACTTTGAGCGCCTGTTTCACACCCGAAGCGTATCCGGCAGCAACGGAGGGATTTTCCTCGACGTGCCGGCGCACCGCTTCAAGATGCCCTAACTTCCCTATTCTTCGATATAGCGCAGGCTTAAAATCCGGTCCACCCGAAAGGTGCGCTCCTCCCCCCGCTCGGTGCAGAAAGCCCGCAGGCCCAGAAATTCCCGGTCCTGGAAGTGCATGGTTCCCACCTCGAGGGGTACAATCACCCGCCGGCTCTTTTCGTCGGAAGCTTTGAGGTACACCATCTCCAGGGGGCGTTTTTCGCGACACGCCTTTTCAAGAAGCTGCAAGCGCTCCGCAAGAGGCATTTCCTCTTCGGCAAGGCGATACTGATACCCGGTGAGAAACTGGACCACCGCCTGATCCATAAGGATGTGTTTCTTGAGGATGGGTTTCTGGAGGATAATCCCCTCTAAACTCCGGCAGCGCGAAAGGGCTACATACATCTGGCCATGTGCGAAGGTTCCCCGACCGATATCGATGATCACCTGATCGAAAGTGAGCCCCTGACTCTTGTGCACGGTAATCGCCCAGGCCAGCCGCAGGGGATACTGGGTGAAGGAACCCACGCTCCGCGAAGCAATGCGTTTCTCCTTCTCGTCGTAGTAAAATTCGAACATATCCCAGGTGTAGGGTTCCACCTCCACCACGCCTCCATCTTCAAGCTCTAGAACCACCACTTCCACAGCCTCTCCCGTATCACTCCGACTCCGGGCGAAACCCCTTACCCGACCGATGGTCCCATTGACCCATCGTCCTGAGGCATCGTTATTGAGGAGCATCACCTGAGCACCCTTTTTGAGGTGTAAATAAAAATCGGTGGGTAAACTCCCCTCCTCGAAATCTCCCTTCAATAACCCCTCGTACACCCTTTCCCTTCCCGGAAGCTCCTGCAGGCGCTTTTCGTTGATGTTGCGAGCCACGTCGTTGGTGGTAGTGAGATATACCACGAACTCTCCTTCCTCCGGCGTATAGTCAGGGATAACCCGCTCGTTCAATGTCGCCAGATCCTCTTCACCCACCGTATTGTTTCGGATCCGGTTCAGAATTTCGATGAACCGCGCATCACTCTGGCGGTAAATTTTCTCCAGTTCCAAAAAGAGAGGCCGGATTTCCTGAAAAGCGTGGGCACTAAAGAAATAGGGACTCTGGTAGTAGGTTTCAAAGAGCACTTTTTCGGACGATTTCACCACCGGGGGTAACTGGTAGAGGTCCCCGATGAACACCATCTGGATACCCCCAAAGGGCCGGTGCGGGAATTTGCCGAAGCGGCGCAGGAACATGTCCACACAGTCCAGAAGATCCGCTCGCACCATGGAAATCTCATCGATCACGATGGTATCAAGCTGACGGTATAAATTCGTATCCGCCGGCTTCACTGCCCCCACCGTATCCGGCGTGACATCCGGACGAAAACGGAAAAAGGAGTGAATGGTTTGCCCCCGTACGTTGATCGCTGCTACTCCGGTAGGTGCGAGAACGGCGATCTTTTTGCGAGTGTGGTCTCGAAAATACTGGAGAAGGGTGGACTTCCCCGTTCCAGCCCGACCGGTAATAAAGACCGATTGCCCACTCTCCTCCATGATTTCCAGGGCTTTCTGAAATTCAGGGTTAATTTCAATATTTTCAGCGGAAGCCATGGCAGAAAAGATTATACCACAATGTCGTTTTCCTCTGTTATAATGCTTCTATGAGAGTCAAATTAACCTTTCAAAATCCCGAACATAAACCTTTGCTTCTACCAGTACACTATAATCATCTTCTCCAGTATCTCCTCTACAAACTCCTTCCTACTTCTTTAGCGACGCACCTCCACGACCGGGGATTTCCTTACGAGAAAAGGACTTTCAAACTCTTCACGTTTTCTCGCATCCTCAATAAAGGGAGTGCGCATTCTGGGAAACTCCGCTTCGGCCATTGTTTTTCCTTTCTCTTTGCTACCCCCAAAGAGGAAATCATCGAAAACCTCCTGCGGGGAGCTTTCTGTGAGCATCGCTTTGACCTCCAGGGACAGCCGGTGGTGCTCTCGGCGGTGGAAGTGGTCCCTCCCACTCCGCTCGGGGAGTCTCTTTTCCTTCGCTTCCTCTCTCCGGTAACCATCTACCACACCACCCCGGAGAAAAAGACCCTCTTTGTGTACCCCGAAGACTCCGGTTTTGAGAGACTCCTCCTCGAAAATGCCCGGAAAAAATACCACCTTCTCCACGGAAAAGACCCCCAGGACCTTTCCTTTTCCCTCCGACCCCACCGCTTCTCCCCCCAAAAAAACAAAGTGGTGGTGCTTTTCAAAGGCACCCCCATCGAAGCGTGGACCGGGATTTTTGCTTTTCGGGGAAATCCGGAACTCCTCGCCGCCACCTACGAAACCGGCCTGGGGAACAAAAACTCCGCTGGCTTCGGTATGTGGGAAGTCTGGAAAGAAGAGGTGAAGCATGGACTGGCACAGTCTCAGTAAAGAAGAGGTGCTCACCCATGCCGGCTCTTCACTCCAAAAAGGTCTGAACGCCGCCCAGGTCGAAGAGCACCGGAAACGGTTTGGAGCGAACCGTCTCGCCGAAATACGTGGCGTAAACCCTTTCTTCCTCTTTTTGCAACAATTCCACCAGCCCCTGGTGTACATTCTCCTGGCGGCCGGAACTATTACGTTCCTTCTTAAGGATTGGGTAGACACCGGCGTTATTCTGGGCGTGGTGGTCTTGAATGCCGTGGTTGGTTTTCTGCAAGAATCAAAGGCCATGCGTGCCGTCGCTTCGTTATCCCGGTCGCTCACCCGTGAAGCGACAGTCATCCGTGACGGCCGCAAACAGCGTATCCCCGCCGAGGAGCTCACCGTGGGTGACGTGGTCTTACTCCAGTCCGGAGACAAGGTCCCGGCCGACATCCGGCTTTTTGAGGTGCGAGAGCTGCGGATCGATGAATCCGCCCTCACCGGAGAGTCCCTCCCGGTCAATAAAGAAGATACGGTCCTTCCCCCGCAAACCCCCCTTGCCGATCGGTCGAACATGGCTTACTCTTCAACTCTGGTGAACCACGGCACCGCGGTCGGTATCGTGGTGGCAGTCGGAGATCAGACCGAGATCGGAAAAATCGGCAAAATGATCGAATCCGCCGACATCCTCACCACCCCACTCATGCAGCAAATCGCTCGCTTCAGCTCCCTTTTGCTCTTTGTGATCATCGCCATTGCATCGCTCATTGCCGTTCTGGGCTTTGTGCGTGGCGAACGCCTGATCGACGTCTTTCTTTCCACCATCGCCTTCGCTGTAAGCACCATCCCCGAAGGACTACCGGCCACTCTGACCATCATTCTGGCCATCGGGGTCGCCAAAATGGCGAAGCAAGGCGCCATTATCCGAAAACTCCCCGCCGTCGAGACTCTGGGCAGCGCCTCGGTGATCTGTTCGGACAAGACCGGAACCCTCACCCAAAACCAGATGACGGTCCAGAAAATTGCTGCCGGAGGCTCCCTCTACCACCTCACCGGCATCGGCTACGCCCCTCAGGGAGAAATTGAGAGTACCGACGGTTCTTCCCCTCTAAAGAATCTTGCCCTCCGGGAATGTCTCATCGCCGGAATCCTGTGCAACGAAGCCCGCCTCATTCAGCAAAACGGCACCTGGCAAATAGAAGGTGATCCCACCGAGGGCGCGCTCCTTACCGCCGGCTACAAGGGAGGATTTTCGCTCGAAGCGCTCACCGAAGAGTTTCCTCGCCTGGACGTCATTCCCTTCGAGTCCCAACACCAGTACATGGCCACCCTGCATGAAGACCGAAAGAACGGGCAGAAAACCATTTACCTCAAGGGTTCCGCAGAGCGGGTCCTTGCTGCCTGCCGCAGCCGCCTCCTTGCAGACGGCACCGAAGAAGCCCTGGACATCGCCTCATTGACCCAGGAAGCCGACACCATGGCCGGTGAAGGATTTCGTCTCCTTGCCCTCGCCCGTCGTCTCGCCGATCCTTTCCAGAACACCCTTTCTCACGATGACGTCCAGAAAGACCTGACTTTTTTGGGGTTTCAGGGCATGATTGACCCCCCTCGTCCCGAAGTTCCTAGGGCCATCGAAACCTGCCATAAGGCCGGCATCGAGGTGAAGATGATCACCGGAGACCACCGTCTCACCGCCTTTGCTATCGCCCGGAAAATCGGCATTGTGAAAGATCCCCACAGCTCTACCCCGGCGGTCTTAGAAGGCAAAGACCTGGCCCAGCTCTCCGATGAAGAGCTGGTTACCGCAGCCGAGAAAACCTCGGTTTTTGCTCGAGTCGTTCCCGAGCAAAAACTCCGTCTGGTGCAAGCTATCCAGGCCCGGAAAAACGTTGTCGCTATGACCGGAGACGGGGTAAACGATGCTCCTTCGCTCCGACAGGCTGACATCGGTGTGGCGATGGGAATGACCGGTGTGGACGTCGTCAAGGAAGTCGCCGACATGGTTATCGTCGATGACAACTTTGTTACCATTGAGGCGGCAGTAGAAGAAGGACGGGGAATCTACGACAACATCAAAAAATTCATCACCTGGACGCTACCCACCAACGTTGGCGAAGGCCTGGTAATCCTCACCTCGGTTATCGTCGGCAGTATACTCCCCATCCTCCCTGCCCAGATTCTGTGGGTTAACCTGACTACCGCCATTCTTCTCGGGATGACTCTGGCTTTTGAACCAAAGGAACCGGGAATCATGGAGCGTCCCCCTCGAGATCCCAAAGAACCTCTTTTGACCCCAAATCTTGCTTTCCGGATATTCCTTGTCGGCGCCATCCTCTGCCTTGGAGCCCTGAGCCTCTTTTTCCTGGCGATACACTCAGGAAGAACGGAAGAAATTGCTCGAACCATTGCCGTCAACTTCTTTGTGGTGGGCGAACTCTTTTATCTCTTTAACTGCCGTTCCCTGTACTACCCGTTCACTAAAATCGGCGTCCTGAGTAACCCCCCACTCCTTCTCGGCGCCTCGGTTATGGTGGTGCTCCAGCTGCTTTACACCTATCTCCCCCTCATGCACACCCTCTTCCAGAGTCAACCCATCACCGCACTCGACTGGCTTTCCGTCTGCGCGCTCAGCGCTCTTCTCTACGGTATCATCGAACTGGAAAAGACTCTGAGACGTTCCAGGAGAAAATAAATGCACCCTTTCCGGTGATGCTATGCGCATCAAGGTTACACCGAGGACGGGATGGGAATCCGCATCCTCTACCGGGTAGGCGAAAGAATGCTCGGCATCGAAGAAGCACTCCTTGAAGGACAACCCTGGCAGATCTTCGTGGAATACGATAACGGCTTACAGGTATGGGTGAACCTGCACCCCACCGAAAACTGGCTGGCAAATCTTCCCCAATCCCCCTCCTGGGCTGACTTCAGCGTTCTGGTGGATGGGAAGCGAAAAGACGGCGTGGGGAAAGTGGATGCACGTTTTTATCTTCTGCCAGGAAACGGCTAGCTGGCGGCAGAGTTTTCAACGGAAAGTACTCCGGAAAAATCCCATCACTCTCCCAGTTCCCCATAATCCACCTCCAGCCCATCGTCCACCTTCCTGTAGAATACGCTCTTTGCTTCGATGTGTTCCGGTAGTAACGCTTTCACCTTATAAGTATGGGGCTTTATAGAAACCGGCATATCCCCGATGTACCCGTCTATCCCCCTCGACTCTTCCTCAGGTCTCGCCAGCCGATAATTTGTTCCGAGAAGCTCGGTACCCTTTTTGAGGATCGCCTCCCGAAACCGCAAGCCGGCGAAGGTTTTGGGGGAGAAGTGATGATGAGGCGCACAGATTCATCCGCTACCTCTCTCATCCACCTGGAATCCCCGATGATAATGCGGTGCACGGTCTTCGCTGCAGGTTGACCCAATCCTTCCTTCTCATGGAAAACCACCAATCCTTCCTTCTCATGGAAAACCATAGGCCCGGAATATTTTTCTAATCTCACCCGACCATACTCCCCGTCATCACCTCATATTACCATAACAACGCCATCAATTCCCGCCACGAAGCGATCCCACTCCACCGGTGTTCGCCAAATTTTAAAGCGGCTACCAATTCCTCTTAAAAATCCGCAGAATCTGTACCTTCCGAATCTCCTATCGCTTTCCGGAAAAAATCTTCCTCAGTTTGAATCCAGGGAGCATCGAAAACCAGCTCCCCATAGAGAAGCTCTTCGTAGCAGGATTTACAGAGATATGCCCCACAGTATTCCTCCATCCACCGCACCGGAATCCATCTTCCGCATCGCTCACAGAGAAACGACGTCTCCCCATACTCCGTCGGATTAAATTCCCTTATAAAATCTTTCTCCCACATATCCCATTCTTCTCGCACCGGACGCGCACCCCCAGCGTTTCGGCATGGTTAAAATACCTTCATATCTCTCTCCACTTCGATTATAAACAAAGGAAAGCCGAAAAGAAAAGGGCGCTCACGCAACGCTGGGGGAACCCTCGAGAAAAGAGGAAAGAAAAAGAGACAAAGACAATAAGGATGCTAAAGCATCCTCGCAGTGATTTTTTGAGGGTTGTCACTGCAAGCCTCGTTTTTTCGCCTGGCGAAGCAGTCTCGCTTTTCCCACCCCGGTTTGTCACTGCGAACTCGTATTCTCGTCTGTGAAGCAGTCCCGTCTTTCCCCCAAAGGGCGTCACCGTATATTAAATTTGCAGTAACTCATTTATTTAATGTGTTATTTAATATAATGGAAGAGTAGAAGAAAGAAAAAAGAGAAGGTGAGATAAGGACGTGAGTTGTCTTGGTCTATGGAAAGAAGACCGCTCAGCTTGATGTCCCTCGCCTTCCCCTCTCCCAAGGCTTGGGAGAATGAGGCCAGAGAGCCTGAATGAGTAACGATGAGAGCCGGTGAGAGGAAAAAGAGAAAGAAAAGGAGGAACAACCATGGGTAGAAAGCTCGTCGTGGGAATCGATGTGGGAAAGGAGCAGTATGCGGTGAGTGTTTTCGATGGGAGGAAATACCCCTTCCAGGGTTTCACCCCTGCCCATCCGGAGACCTTTCTGAAGAGAATTACTCCCCATCTTCCTGAGGATAGGGAAGTTCTCTTTGTAATGGAAGCCACCGGTGTCTATTCCCTGAAACTGGCGCTGTTTTTGGTGAAAAAGGGATACCAGGTGAGTGTGGTGAATCCCTTTGTAGTGAAAGACCGATCCAGCTGACTCCAAGATCATCGCCCAGTTCGGTTTCTTTGCTTCCCTCTCTCCCTTCCATCCCCAGGAGGAGAAAGCCTACCACCTCCGGCAGGTCTTGAAAGCCATCGAGGATTACCAAAAACGGAGAACCGAAATCCTCAACAAACTGGAAATCCTCCACCACCATCCCTTCCTCCAACCGAGAATCCGCAAACTCTATGAGCGAGAACTCCGGCATATCGAAGAAACCCTGAAAGACCTGGAGAAAGAAGCTGAAAACCTGGCTATGGAGTATGCTCCCAGGGAGTATGAGCTTTTACAAACCATTCCCGGAGTGGGAAAAAGACTGGCCGGCGCTATCCTGGGAATCCTCTCTCCCCTCACCCGCTTTGAAAGCAGTAAAGAGCTCTCCAGTTTCCTGGGCCTTGCTCCCCAGATAGACCAGTCCGGAAAGAGAAAAGAACGGGCTTGGCTGAGTAAGAGGGGGAATCCCCTTTTGCGGAAGCTCCTCTATCTTGCTTCCCTCAGTGCTTCTCGGTTCAACAGGCAGTGTAAGCTCCTCTATGAACGTCTGGTATCCCAGGGAAAACCCAAGAAAGTAGCTTTGATTGCGGTAGCCAATAAACTCCTCAAACAGATTTTTGCTATCTTAAGAAGTGGGATTCCCTATGATCCCTATTACTTAGAGAAAAAAAGAAATGTTGTGACTCAGGGGGCTTGACCTTCAACACAGAACATGCTGAACTTGTTTCAGCATCTCAAAGACGAGACCCTGAAACGAGTTCAGGGTGACGTAGAGGTGTTGTTCTGGGTGACGCACTTCTTTGGTGTTCTGGGTGATGTATAGGTGGTGTTTTGGGTGACGCTCCTACCCCGTCATGCTGAACTCGATTCAGCATCTCAAAGACGAGACCCTGAAATAAATTCAGGGTGACGTAGAGAAAAAAACGAGACCCTGAAATAAATTCAGGGTGACGTAGGGGTGGTGTTTAGGGTGACGCTCCTACCCCGTCATGCTGAACTTGTTTCAGCATCTCAAAAAAGGGACCCTGAAATAAATTCAGGGTGACGTATGGGTGGTGTTCAGGGTGACGCTACCACCACGGACGAAGTCAGCATCCTTCTTATTCAAAGCAGTCCGGTAGCTTCTCCTCAAAATATGTGGGAAAATACCTTGAAACCCTCATAAATAAAGGCTTTTTGGAGATCGACAGAAAATTTTAAAGAAAATAGCCTCTCTTCCTTTTGTGGTGCGGCTTTGAAGCTATTTTCTCTCTTTCCCGCTTCACTTCTGGGTTTCAGTCTCATCACCCCCTTGAAATGAAGCTCTTTTTCTGTCGATGTGTGATAACCCCAAAAACCCGGGGGATCGACAGAAAAATAAAAATTCCTTCTCAACCTCTTGACACCTTGCTTTCTCTCTGTTTTACTATTTCCAGAATGCGCACCTTGACAGGTGAATACTGTTTTAAAAACCCTTGATTTATAACCCTTTTTAGGGTTTGTAGCTTCCCTATGAGGGATTGAAACGGTCTTTGATGATACAAGTCTTGGTCTTGGTAATACGTTTGTAGCTTCCCTATGAGGGATTGAAACGGAAATACCAGGCTCTGGTGTATACGACTTCACAGACGTTTGTAGCTTCCCTATGAGGGATTGAAACATTTCTTTGCTTTGTCAATCATGTTCTTTATTACTTCTACGTTTGTAGCTTCCCTATGAGGGATTGAAACGCCGCATACAGCTTGGCTAGACCCTCATCCTCACTGAGTTTGTAGCTTCCCTATGAGGGATTGAAACGGAGCACAGATGAGGTTAATACTGTTTTCAAGGAGTGTTTGTAGCTTCCCTATGAGGGATTGAAACGCGAGTAGTAAAGCTACTCGCCAAAGTTCTTCGATACTCTCGTTTGTAGCTTCCCTATGAGGGATTGAAACCATTCCTCACCGTAGTAAGCAAGCCGTTCGGCTTGCGTTTGTAGCTTCCCTATGAGGGATTGAAACTTCCCCTGGAACGGGAACGAATACTATACACTTTACCAGTTTGTAGCTTCCCTATGAGGGATTGAAACAAGTCTCCGTCACAATTCTCTACCATATTGATTCCCCATAGTTTGTAGCTTCCCTATGAGGGATTGAAACTCTCTCGCATGCTTTTTCAGAAAAACTCCCTACATGAGTTTGTAGCTTCCCTATGAGGGATTGAAACTAAAATTGCTGGCGGTCGCCACGTAACAGCGAAATTGGTTTGTAGCTTCCCTATGAGGGATGAGGGATGTGTTACCATCCTTTTATTTTTTCTTCCTTTCCCCTTTTTATTTGGGCTTTCTCCTTTTTCATGGAGTGTTTTCAAAATAAGACTCTGGAACAAGGGAGAAAAAGAGAGACTGCTTCGGAAACGAACATACGACCTCGCAGTGACACCCCCTAACCTGTCTCTGCGAGCGAAGCGAAGCAGTCTCGTGGTTCGGGGTTTTCACGAGACCCTAAAAGAGAGACTGCTTCGGAAACGAAAATACCACCTCGCAGTGACAGGGGGGGTGGAAAACGAGAGACTCTTCGCCAGAAAAAAATGAGGCTCACAGTGAAATTTCTCTCAAGCGTTACCGTGAGGGTTTCCTTCCTTTCTTTTTCTTGTGAGCGCTCTTTCTCTGTTACTGGAAGCTTCGTGAGCTCTCTCAACCTCTGAGTTTAAAGAAAGAAGTGCAAGCGGTTTCTGTGTGACGTGAGTCTGTGGTGAAGATGTGGAGAAGAGGTGCTTCGAAGGATATCGAATGGCGTGAGTGGAAATTTTGCTTTCCATAAAAGGGAGAGCAGAGCGGAATTTTTGGTTTTTCTTCAAAGGATTCTTTCTCAAGAAGCATGGTTGGTTTATTCGATGTGCGTTTGGGGTGGGTGTGCCGCGCGGAATCGTGGATTTTTCCGGGGTGTATAGGGGTGCTTTCACTCCCAAAAATACTAAATTTTTTCTGTGGCAGAGTGTCGTTTTTTGTCCCTCTGGTAAAGTAAAATGTGGATGTGGAGGTTCAAGGGGGTGGGTGTGTGTTAGAAGGGATTAGACAAATTGGTAAGGCTTACCAGGAAAAGTTAGGGGTTGAGAAGGGTTTTGTGTTCAGTCTGGTTCAGGAGTTGGTGAGGGGAGAGGAGAAGAGGTACCTCTTGGAGATGGATTTTAAGATTCAAGGGGGGTATATAGAGCTCGCTTTCCCAGAGATAGATTCTCGGGTGGGGGAGGAGTATTTGTGGGTAGGAAATTGTAAGGGAAACATTCCTCAGGATCGTTTGACGACCGACAGGTTAGAGTATCTCTTCTTTGATTCGTTGGTTAATTTGAATAAGAAGCTTCAAAACGGAGCATTGAAAGGTGAAATTTCTGCGCTGGTCCAGGAATTTTTCCTTACCCGAGTGGTGAAAGGGAAGACGGTTTATCTTCTCGATTTCCGAAAGATAAGGGGTTTTCCTCAGAATCTCTCTTTGCTGGAGTTAGATGATCTCAAAAAGCTGCGGAAAGAGTATGTGAAAGCCTTTTTTAAGGTGCTTCAGGAAAAGAAGGGGTTTAAGGAGGGTGATTTTGGTCTTTTTTCGGTAACGATTGAGGGAAAGAAGCCTTCGGAAATGGAAGAGTATATCACCTATCTCGAACGATCGATAGTGGAAGAGAGTTTTGAGGAAGCGTTTGAGGGGACGTGTTATGTGTGTGGAAAAAGAGATTTGCTTACCTGTGATACTGCTCGTTTTCCCGATAAGTTTTATATCACCAAGCTGATAACTTTTTCTGCGGGATTAGCGGGGAAAGAAAGGGGAGGTGGTTTTTCCAAGAATTTCTCACTTTGCCGGGAGTGCTATAAGGATTTGGTTGCCGGGATGCGGTATTTAAGGAATTACCTGGGGGCTTTTCTGGCCGGGAATACGATTTACCTTATTCCAGGGTTCTTTTTCCATTCGCCGGGGAAGAGTCTTACCGAGAAATGGATGGAACTGTCGCGGCGGTATGTGGTTTCCACCTTTCGGTTGGAGGATTTTGTGGAATTCGAAAGGCGAGTGGAGCAGGAGCTGGAAGATTATAGGACTTTCGAAGAGCTCATCGACCTGGGTTATGTGGATATTCTCTTCTACCTTCAGCCGCCGGGGCGAGCTTCGTTCAAAATCAGGAAGCTCATCCGGGAGGTGCCTTTGCGGAGAATTCGAGAAATCCGGGAGGCCTTGCGGGATATTCAGAGATTAGGGGAAGAGCTTTTGGGAGAGAATGAGGGCTGGTTTTTGTCGCTCCAGGGAATTTCCTATCTACTTCCAGTACGTTCCGGAAGGGAAGAAGAACATCGCAAAATTTTGGAGGTTTATGAGAACATTTTTCTGGGATATCCGGTGGAACGTCGGATTCTCATACGGTTCTTTCTCACCTTAGCTCAAGTGTACCGTTTTGAAAGACAGGATTATAGCGTGAAGCCACGTGGAAATACTGAAATCGCCCTGGTTCAGGCGATTCTGCGGACACAACTTTTACTCAAGCTTTTCGAAAGGCTGGCTTTGATTGAAAGGGGTGATGGAGTGGTGGAGCTGTGGCCGGGGATGCTCAACGAGGAAATGGAACAGTACATACGGAAGATGGGTTATTCTGAGGCCGAGGCGGCTCTATTTCTTCTGGGGTACCTCATCGGGGAAATCGGCGCCGAGCAGGTTTGGGGTGGAGACTGGAATGCGAAAAAGCCCATCCTGAATAAAATCAATTTTAACGGGATGAGCGCCAAAAATTTGCTTCTTCTTGCCGGTGAAATTTTTGAAAAGTTAGATCAGTATCGCATCCGAGGGTATAACGAGAAGATTTTTGCGGTGATGAAGAGTTTGTTGGATGCGCATATTAAGGATTGGCCCCTTTCAGATGCGGAGAACGTTTACTACATTCTCTCCGGGTACGCTTTCCATACCTACCGGATGGTAACCGGAGCTCGAAAGAAGGAGGAGGCGCCATGAACATTTATGAACGGAATTCAGAAATCCTTTTCCTTTACGATGCGAAAATGACAAATCCCAATGGGGATCCGGACGATGAGAATAAACCCCGTATGGATTACGAGAAAGAGGTTAATCTGGTGAGCGATGTGCGATTGAAGCGCTACATCCGGGATTATTTGGAGAGTAAAGGGTACGAAATTTTTGTGGCGAAAGTGGATGGACAGGTGGTAGATGCTACCGAGCGGTTGCGGAGGCTTTTGGGGAGAGAAAGATTAGCTGCGCTTTCTCAGGAAGATCTGGGGGTGATTCTTTCCAGGCTCATCGATGTTCGCCTGTTTGGAGCTACTATGCCCATTAAAGCGCAGGAGGAGGGGGCCCGGGGTGCCAGCTCTACCTTCACCGGTCCGGTGCAGTTTACCTGGGGTTACTCCCTCAACAAAGTGGAACTGGTCCGTTCGAACTCTATCACCTCTACTTTTGCTGGAAGGGGAGGAGAGGGAAAAGGAGAATACGGCACCTTTGGGAAGGATTGGAGGCTTTACTACTCTTTCCTGGCTTTCTATGGGATTGTGAGCGGTTATCGAGCGCGGTATACCAGGCTCACCTTTGATGATGTCGCACTTCTCGATGAGGCGCTCTGGAATGCCATTCCGGTAATCGCTTCTACCCGGAGTAAGGTAGGACAGAAGCCCCGTTTGCTTCTGCGGGTGGAATATCGGGATGCCTATACTTTCCTGGGGGATCTGCGGGGGAAGATTGGTATCTCACCCGAGGAAGGTTTGCGGGATATCGCCGATTTTGAGGTGGATTTCTCATCTCTTGTGAAGTTTTTAGAGATGCACCGAGAAAAGATCGGGCGGGTTTTCCTGTGGGAAGATTCTGAATTGCAGAGCAAAAACGGAGCCTTGAGTGAACAACTTACCGGAGTGCTGGGTGATGTGGTCGAAGCATTTTCCCTTTAGATAGGTGAATAGTGATGGAAGTTCTGGTCTTCGACCTGATCGGGAAGATGGCCCATTTCAGGCAGTACTATACCAATTCTTCTTCGCTCTCCTATTTTTTCCCTCCCCGGACTACCGTAACCGGAATCATAGCGGGGGTGATAGGCCTTTCGCGGGATTCTTACTACGAGATTTTTTCGGAGGATACGATGCGGATTGCCCTGGCTATTAGATCACCCCTTCGGAAGAAAATCCAGACCGTTAACTATATCTGGGCTGAGAACCGTTCCCAGCTGAATCTGAGCGCTGGCCAGC
>Ga0308407_1001314_pt1 | contig 13631 bp, 9 predicted proteins | sample HotsprSampleMSe2_FD_203476 | JGI IMG/M metagenome (GOLD analysis project Ga0308407, IMG submission 203476) | Hot spring phototrophic mat microbial communities from Mushroom Spring, Yellowstone National Park, Wyoming, United States - 20060911_MSe2 ...
ATATTATCTATTTTAATGCATCAAGCTCTTCTTTAAATCCCAACAATTCATATATTTTAACAGGTTTAAGTTTACCTTTTACCCTTATGAGGTCAAGTTCTCTGAATACAAACCTGTCTTTTACAAGTTCGTATGTGTTTTCACTAACTATAATATTTGTATGATACACTTTATTTGTTCCCTCGAGTCTTGATGCAAGGTTAACATTGTCTCCCATAACAGTATAGTTTTTTCTTATTTCTGAACCCATATTGCCAACAGTCATTTCTCCTGAGTTTATACCTATTCCTATGTCTATTTTAATATTAGGAGGTAGTTCACCTGAGGTGTTTAATCTTACTACCTCGTCCATCATCTCAAGGGCTGTTTTACATGCAAGATATGCGTGGTCTTCATAATATATAGGAGCACCCCAAAAAGCCATTATAGCATCTCCAATATACTTATCCAGTGTTCCCTTGTTTGCAAGTAGTATATTTGTCATTTTTGATAAGTATTTGTTTAGATAAAGTACTAGTTCTTGTGGTGTTAGTGATTCTGAAAGTGTGGTAAATCCTCTTATATCTGAAAACATTACTGTTAATGCCCTTGTTTCTCCACCAAGTTCAAGTTTTGAAGGGTCTTTTATTATTTCATTTACGACTTCAGGGTTAACATAACTTCCAAATATTCCTTTAATCCATTTTTTCTCTTTTTCTTCAGTAAGGACTTTATAACTTATGTTTAGTATCATTGTTATAAGAACAGATGATAAAGGGAATGTCATGTTCATTATATAAAGTGGTGCTTTTATTATGTTTATTTTAGAAAATGAGGTTGTTATGCTATTAGGTAGAAGTAGATAAATTATAAACACAAGCAACACTGAAGCCAATGATATATATTTAGCTTTCTTTGTATCTATTATAAATAGGACTATTCCGCTTATCAATAAAATCATGAACAGAGGTAGAGCAACTATAGAGCCAGAGAATATGAATACACCGAACATAAATACGAGGAGTAAACCGAATATACCTGTTATAAGGCCCTTAATAATATCTTGTTTTGCAAGGACAAAAGTCAGGATTGTAAGAAATATAAGTGATAGTATAATATCAAAAGTATCCCCTGTCTCTTTTATAAAATTACCGGATGTTATTGTGTGAATTGCATTAGCGTGTATTTCTATCCCATACATGTTTCCATAAGGTGTGTTAAAATAGTCTTTTGTCTTTCCAAGTCCTGCAGTGGAATAAAAACCAATTAATAGCATCCTATTTTCATAAATATATGAGTTTTGTTTTTCAGTATCAGCATTAACAAAAGCGAATGATATGTTTTCAAAAGAGCCTGAAATACCTTGATAGTTTATAAACATCTTTCCTTCTTTATCTATAGGTATGTATATGTCTTTATTTTTGTATCCTAATGTCTTATAAGTTCCACCTTCTTTCTTTTTTATGGGTATTTTAGCATTTTTTATTTTTATGTATTTCCCAAAGTATATTTCAAGGTCTTTTGGTGAGACATCAAAATACTTCATTATTATTGTAAGGTCTATGGTTGGAAGATATACTGGTTCTTTCAGAATCCTGTCATCGTAGTATAAAAATACTAATGGCATTTTCCTTACATTTCCGTCTGCGTCAGTCTCTACAAGAGCTGAACCAAGACCTAAGGCTTTACTTGAAATTTCTGGTACAGGTGGTTTTATGTCTAGAACTACTGGGCCTTCAAAGTCTTTAGGGTTTTTAGGTCTTAATGAGTCTTTTAGAATATAGTTTATTCTTGATATCAACTCTTCTTTTGAGAATCTTTCTTGCTCAGTGTATTGTGATAGGTAGTCGAAAAATACGTTTTTATGATAGTTTAATTCATCAAAGAGAACATTATCAGGTGTTTTGTATCCCGTCTTGTACATGTTTACAACGAGTTCTTTAAATGTTTCTATGTTTTTAGTTTTTGCCCATGGGCTTGTCTGATATAGATAACTAGAAAAGTCTTTTATAAATGTTTCATCAGCAGAAGGCACTCTATAGTAATCAAAGAAAATATCGAAAAATATGTAGTGAGGTAGTTTTCCACTTTCTCTAAAGTATCTTAAAAAGTCAGCATAAACATCTCTTGACCATGGGAAAGGACCTAAAAAGTCGTTGCTTACACTTATCTCATCTATACCAAGTATTATTATATCAGAATCTACTTTATCACCTTCTTTGTATGCTCCCATCTGTATTCTTTTTGATGGTTCAAGAAAGTTTTTATTTTTGAATCTTTCATTTATCAATGAGTTTTCAAGTCCTCTTATAAATGCAATCGAGTTTATAAAGTATCCTGCAAATATGCTACTTATTATGATAAGTAATATACTTACATAGTCTTTTATTTTCTTATTAACTTTCATAAAGACCTCTTTTTATTTTTTTATATGTGTAAATTTTATATTTTATTAAACTTAATAATTAATATAACAAAAAAAATGGAACTAGTAAAATTAAGTACAAAAAAAATAATAGAAATAAGACTCAATGCTAAAAGTCCTGATTATTATCTTAAAAATGATAATAATTCTATCATTGATGAAGAATTTAATATTATTCTTTACAAAAAAGAGAATGATAGAATAAAAGAAGTTTATTTACCTTATGGTGTTGAAAAGTCAAAATTAGGATTTGTAATAATAGAAGCAATAGAGACATCGGGGAATATGATCATAGTAAGAGTAAAGAATAAAGACTTTATGGAAGGTGTTAAGATAAATAAAAAAGACTTTGAGTATGTTATTAAAAAATATTCAAAATACTATACCACACTGTCAACTGAGGGGCAGATGTTTAACACAGACATAAAATTAGATGGAATAGCATTCAGTATTATACACTTCTTTTATCATACAAGTTCTAGGACAACAAGGGTAAAAAATATAGCAATAATAAAAGACCCAACAGATACATTAAAAGAGGCTAATAGAGAGGCAGAATATATTTTTGATATGCTACAGTCTTTCCCATTCTTAAACTCAAGTCTTTATACAAGTGTAAAAAAATCCGAAATTGAAAAAATATTTTCTTTTTATGATATAGTCCATATTGCAGGGCATATAGATGAAAAAGGTCTATTATTAAGAGATGGCTATTATAATCCATGGAAACAGGGAAGACTACCTTCACTTATTTTTCTTAATACCTGTAGACCTGCTTATGATTTTTTAGAGGGGCTAATAAGGAGAATACCAATAAACATAGTTTATAACACAGGGAAGGTTGAAGATAGTTATGACCCAGTATTGATAACAAGGTTTTATGAAGGAATAATAGCAGGATATAGGATAGGAGATGTTGTAAAAAACACATTTAATAATAAAAGGGTTTATGGATGGTTAACAAACAGGTTTATAGTATGATAAAATATAACATGCTTATTTACATTTGTCTCTTTTATCTTTTTTTAGTTAAACAAGAGATATTGAGTTTTGTAAGTCCAATAAGCTTAAACTTTTTGCTGTTCATACTTATACTATGGGACTTTTTTTTTATACAAGAATACAGGAAAGAAAAGTATTATATATTAGACGGGATTCTGACAATTCCTGCTATAATAGGATTAATTAATACTGATATAAGATTTTACTTTGTTTTTATTTTGGTTATTCTAAATATTCTGGGTAAAGAGTGGAAACTATATATAAGGTTTTTAATAATTTTTTTTATTTTTTTGGGTTTATCATACTATATGTTTCTTATATTTACTTTATTAATAATAATTTTGATAGAAAAACTTAAATTTAATGTTATTTTTAATAAATATAAAAACGGAGAAAAGAATTGATAATAGAGAAAAAATATATTTTTAGCACACTTTTTTTATCGCTTACAATATCTTTTATTATTATATTTAGTCCTTTTAAGTGTAAGAGAGATTTTGATGGCAAAGAGATAGAATGGATAGATAAACCATCTTTTGTATTGCTCAAAAACTTAGATTCAGACAACCCTGTTTTAAGGAGAGAAGCAATTATAAAGTTGGGAGAGAAAAGGGTTGAAAAGGCTTTAAAGCCTCTATTTGATATATTGCTCTCTAAAGTTCAACCATTGTATGAGAAGCAACTTGCTGCAAAGTCTATAGCATTGATATCTTCAAACAAGATAATACCTGTTGTCTTAAAGGCTATAGCACATTATAACTCATTACCCTTAGATACAGTTAACAAGAATATAATAATAAGTATGTTGTATGTTTTAAACAATATAGACCCTAGCCAGGTAAATGTTCAGGAATATGACTTTTCAGTACTTGAATCAATCCTTACAACAAGTAAAGACAATGAAATCCTTAAGGCAACAGTTGATGCAATAGGTAACTTGGGATATGTTAAGCCATTCTATGCTATATCGACGCTATACTCAAACGTTTTCCTAAAGATATCTTGTGTAGATTCTATGAGAAAGTTGGTTGTTAAAGAACCAAAATTGAAACAGTGGTATGTTAACTTTCTTAGTAAGGTTTACAGTGGAGAGACAAACTCTGCTGTAAAGGCTGCTATAAATAAGTCAATGATATTGATAAGCTTAGGTATTGAATTGTCTGAAAAGAACCTTTATCTAATAGAAAAAATAAGTAGTTTATCGTCTGGAAATATAATAGAAGTAACAGAGGCAGAGTCATTGCTAATAAAAACAGAAATAACTAATGAAAACATAGAAGTCTTAAAGTTTTTTCTTTCATCTCAGGATATTATTTTAAAAAATAGATTACTTGGTGTTCTAGAGACAAAAAAGAGTACCTTTGGCCTGGAAGACTACCTTTATAAAATAATCCAGGAAGTAGATACTGTAAGACCTATAGAAATATCCTCTGATTCTGCTAAGAAAGCATTATCTATACTTAAGTATTCAGAAGAAGTTATAGACATTAATCTTTTAGCAAGGCTTGTTTATCACTATTACTTAAGTTATGATGATATAAACACACTTTATGCCTTGATAGATAAAAAAGTCTATACTGAAAGAATAAGGGAGATTTTCACTCCCCTTAATTATCAATTGTTGCAGAAAAAAGAGAATTTAATTCCATTGCTACAGATATATCTAGAATTGGGCCTAGATAAAAATATAACTAGCCTTCTTTTAAGTGGTGACTTTTATTTAACAAGTAATACCTTGATTTTCCTAAAGTCTAAAAACCTTATTAAAAACTATAAAGAAATAATTGATAGGATAAGTACTAACAACATGGTTATAAAAAAGATATTAGAGTCATAAATAATGTATTACATAGTGATTATAATTTTTCTTGTTTTAATTATTTTTTTGTTATTCATAAGGATTAAGATTTTCAAAAAAAACTACAGAAAATTGATGCAAAAGATATTGGAAAATGAGAGAAAGTTTTTGCAAATATACCACAACTCACCTGCAATGTATCTAATACTTAATGAGGATTTTAAAATAATAGACTGTAATAAAAACTTTTTAGACCTTCTCTCATACAAGATTGAAGATGTTATTGGAAAAAATATTGATTATTTTGTCTTACCATCTTATATGCCTAAGATGAATGCATTCAAAGAGTATCTAATGTATAAAGGAGTTGCATCAGGTGAGTTTGCAATAACTAATCCAGAAAAAAAGGAGCCTATGGAAATATTTTTGGGTGCAACTTTTGATAAAAAGAATAAGTCTGTATTGTTTATAATGCAGGATATTACAAAATACAAATGGATGCATAATTCATTATTGGCTTATGCTGAGCAGCTTAAACGAGAGATGAAAAAAGCTGAGAATTCAAACATTATGAAGACAACATTTATAGCAAACATATCACATGAGATGAGAACACCATTAACATCAATAATAGGCTTTGCAGAGTTATTAAAAGAGACTAAGATTGATAATACTCAAAAAGACTTTTTATGCACAATATTAAAAAGTTCTCAACACCTGCTTGAGATAATAAACGATGTTATAGAAATATCAAAAATAGAGGCAGAAAAGATAGACCTTGAGATAGAAGATGTTGACTTATCTAAGATAATCGATGATATAATAAAGATGTTAAGTGTTAAGATAAAAGAGAAAAAACTTGATATAATAGTTGAGATTGACCCTCTGATAAAAGACTCATATCTAAGACTTGATGGTTTTAGGATAAAACAGGTCTTAATAAACTTGGTCTCTAATGCTGTTAAGTTTACTCATGAAGGTTATATAAAGATAATTGTAACATATAATGATAAAAATGTTGTAATAAGTGTTGAAGATACAGGAATAGGAATAGAAAAAGATAAACTTGATATAATATTTGAGCCTTTTGTTCAGGCAGAATTGAAACTTAATAGAGAGTATGAAGGCACGGGGCTTGGTCTTGCTATATCTAAGAATATTGTAAGGCTTATGAATGGTGATATAAAGGTAGAGTCAGAAAAGGGAAAAGGGAGCAGGTTTTCTGTATTGTTACCAAGAGAAGTTTTAACAGATCAAAGAATAACATATAAAAAAGAATATGAGTTTGAGAAAAAAAAGGTTGCTGAGCCTAAGATTGAAGATAAAAGTGAAGATGTTGTATTTTCAAAAAGCCAAAGTTATAAGCCAGAAGTATTGGTTATTGAAGACAATAACGCTATAGTTATGCTTCTTGACTTTATTTTTAAGAAAAACTTAATAAAATATATTAGTGCTTCAACAGGTATGGAAGGGTTAGAGTTTTTTAAAAACAATAGAGATGTTTTGAAACTTGTGTTAACAGATATAAGTCTTAATGATATTACTGGGATAGATGTTGCAAAAGAGATAAGAAAAATAGATAAAAATATTAAAATAATAGGATTTTCAGCCTATAGTTTTTCAGAAATAGAGGATAAAATAAATGGTGTTTTTGATGATTATATTAAAAAACCTTTTACAATTGAAGAAATATCAATAAAGATGAAGAAATATCTAAGTGAAAAAAGTAGTTCTTGAAATACTAAAAAAATATCTTATCTATGGTACTTCAAAAAAAACATATTTTCCCGAAGTGTTGGATATTTTAAAAGGAAGAAAAAAGATTAAATGGGAAGGTGATGATAAAAAAAAGATAAACCTTGCTAATACACTAAAGGGTGTTAAGTCTTATATAGCAATAGGTTTCCCATATCCAACATTCTTTCCTAAACTTCTTGGTAAAAATATATCTTGCTATACGACAATTAATGATTATCATAAGGTATTAAGTGAAGAACTTAGAGATACAGTAGAAAAACTTAGGGATACATTAGGAGGAAATTATAAAATACTGGTTGATTCGTCTAGAGTTTTTGAGAAATTACTTGCTGTAAATGCAGGTATAGGCTTTTTTGGAAAAAATACACTTGTAATAAATAGAGAGTATGGTTCTTTCTTTTTTATAGGTATAATATTGACAGACCTTGAATTACCTGTTTTTTCTTCTCATGAACATAATGGTATTGATTGTGGAGGGTGTAGTATATGTGAAAGGTCCTGCCCTAATTATGCTATAAAAAATTATATAATATCAGGAGAAAAATGCATATCATATATAACAAGTGCTGATGTGGAGGGATTTAGGTATAGTTATATATGGGGGTGTGACATATGTCAGATAGTTTGCCCTTTTAACATAAAGAGAAAAAAGAACTATTTTGGGAGGTTTAAGTATAGTTTTAATGTAAAACTTACTGAAGTAGAGAATAAAGAAGATTTTGAAAAGTATTCTGATAAACTTGCTTTAAATTGGCAGGGTTTTGATGTATTTAAAAAGAACTTATAAATATTTTTTGGAGTTATAGTATGGGCTTAAGAGAGGCTGGAGTATTGATACTTATAGACAATAAGAAGAGGCTTATACTTACTAAAAGGACTAAAAAAGTTGCTACTCATAAGGGGCAGATATCTTTTCCTGGTGGTAAGTATGAAGAAAAAGACAATGACCTTTTGGAGACTGCAATACGGGAGGCTGAAGAAGAGATTGGGATACCTAAAAGATATATTAAAATAATAGGTAGGTTAGGGTACAGTTATATAAGCCCAAGGGGTTATATTATATATGCATTTGTAGGGTTGATAGACTCTTTTAGATTTAAAAAAAATGAAGAAGAAGTTGAAAGAATAATAAGAGTGCCATATTCTTTTTTTAAAAGGGGATATGTTTCAAGACATTTATACAAAACTAAGACAAATAGAAAGGTGTTACTCCCAGTCTATATTTTTGGAAGGCATAGGATATGGGGTGCAACTGCAAAGATAACTAGTGTTACAGTAAAACACCTAAGACTTAGGAAATTGAAATAAAAACTTATTTTTACTAAAAATCGTGGATTTTTTGTTGTATAGATAATACCCTTTTAATAGAAAAAGGAACTAATATATTATTTTCTTTTTTTTTATCTGTAAAATAAAGAGTGAAAGATTTTTTCTAAAAACTATTTTTAAAAGTTTTGTAGCCTATTGCATAAAATAGGTAAAAGAGTTTTAAATTGTCATACATACCTCTTTAAAATATTAAATATGGTTTTTAGACTTACCAAATAGAAATTTGATATTTTGTATTTATATTGTTTTTTTAAAATTTTTTGTTAAAATTTTAATCTTAACTTTCAAAATATAAATATTCTTATAGATAGAAGAAATAAAAGGGGAACATAATGAGGTCAATGTTTTTATTAGTATTATTTTTTGTTCTGATTTTTTATGAGTCATATACACTCTCTGAGGAATTAATAAAAGCAGTATATGATGCTAATAAAAAGGTGCTTGACAAAGAATTTGATGCTGCTTTTCAAAGCTATACGAATGTAAAAAAAGAGTTTGAAAAGATAAAAAAACTTGGCACACTTGAAAACAGTATAAAAATTAGTGTTTATGAAAATATTGATATACTTGATTTATTGATAAAGACAAGAGACATTTTGCCTATTTTTAAAGACTTGAGTAAATTGAGTAAAGAAGAGAAAAGTGTAGATGCAATAAAAAAATACATAACTATTTCTAAGTTTCTAAAAGAAAAAAATATAGAGACTCTAAAATATATAAAATATGTTTTGTCAGGTGAGCTTGAAACTTTTTTGACTGATAGGGTTTCAAGACAGATGAGTATTCTAGACCCAAAAGAGATAGATAAAATACAAAGTGATAAGAATAGGAAGAAAACAATAGGTTTTTTTGAGTTTGATAGGGACAAAAGATTGGACTTTGATTTTCAACAGCTCCTGATTGAAAACTTTATAAATCAGTTTCAAGTTACAGGAATAATGAATATAGTTGAGAAGCCTCTAAGAGGAGATTTTGAAAAAATGATAAATAAGGCAAAGTCTATTGGTATTGACCTTGTGCTTACAGGTAGTTATAAAAAGGGCACGGGTGATACTGTAGAGTTTAATCTGTATCTATTAGACCCTTATTTAAATAAGAGGTTGGCTGACATCAATCTTATTATGCCTATTACTAAACAGTTTTTCTATACGATAGATGAGATAATAGAGGTATTAAAAAACAGCTTTAGGTATTATTCAAGGTTTGAAGAGACTAAGGCTATAATTCTTACCAAAAAGGGGACAGGTAAGTTGACTGTTGAAGAAGAGGATGACTCAAAAGAGGGTAACTTATCAAAGTATGTTAGAGATAAGTTAAATAGTTATATTTCAAAATATGTTAATGAGAATAAAAACAGTGAAGAGCTTAACTCATACTATGGGATAGTTGATATTTTGGAAGAGGCTAAAGCAATAGACTTTAAAGGCTTTGAAAGTCCATTAGACAGTGATGAGGGGAGAGCCAGGATAAAGGAGATAGCTGAAAAAGACCTTGGTGTTTTTGACCTTTATTATGCGAGGAATAAAAAAGACTATCGGACATATTACAAGGGATATGATAAGGTTATGAATAGGGTTGTTAACAGTAAGAAAGATTACCCTAAGATTGTTATGATACTTGATAAAGTAGAGAGTGAGCTTAAGAAGAGTAAGGAAGAGGTTGAAGAAGAGGCTGGATTTGTTTTTGTTAAGGAGAAATGGGGACTTGTTTTTGGTTGTAATGATCTTTTTGGCAATAGCTTATTTGGATTGAGTGAAGGTTATTTTTATCCTGAAATAGTTTCACACTTTATGATATATTCTGGTATACTTTATGAAAGGTCAGTTTCTGAAAACTTGTTGTTTTTATCAAAGTTTTTTATTACAGTTCATGATATGGTTACAGAAAAGAATCGTTTCTATCTTGGTATTGGTTTGGGTGCTGACTTGGGTTTGAGGTATAAGATTGGATTTTTTTCAATCCTAAACTTTGCTCAGTTTAACTATCCTATAATAAACATTAATGAGTTAGCTACTAAAGGTCTTATAGTTTCATATAACTTGGGTTTTGGCTTTGACCTCTCTAATTCTATAACATTAGACATTTTTGGTTCATACTATTTAACTGATGTTTTATATACAGTTGATTCTGATGAGGAGAGTGTCTATGATGGTTCATATAGGAGAAGGAGTTTAGGTTTAGCCCTTAATTATTATTTTGAAAGTGGAGAGAGTGATAAAACAAGTATAATAAACAAAGGTAAGAGGATAGATATAGTTTTGGGATACTCTAATTTTAACTTTATGGGTGGATCAACACTTAGTAAAAATACTGTAAATACTGGTGTTTTTGGTCTAGAATATATTTTTGAGGGTAAGGTGAATTATGGTTTTGGTTTTTATAATTATTTTGCTGTAAACAAGATTTTTGGTAATAAACCAGAACTTAGTTATATACCATACATTGTTTATACTGATTTTATTCTTGAGGGGAAAGGAATTGAGTTTTGGAATATTGATGGTATAGTAGGTATAAGAATAGGTGGATCTTTCTTTACAAAGCCAGATAATGTAAAAGACTATCTTGAGTCTAATATGTTGATAGCTGATGATATAAATAGATTTCATTTTCATGCATCACCTTATATTGGTGTTGGGTTTAATGTGTTAGGTATTTATACAAGGGTCTTATTTGGAAAAGAGGTAATAGTGCCTGATGATATAAAAGAAGGGTTTAATATTAGGCTGAGCTTTGGTATAAGGCTTTGATTTTTAATTTGAGAGAATAGTATTTAACTTTTTTATCTTTTTGGTGATTAAATATAAGCTTTTTTAATTAAGACTAACTCTTTTAGGTAATGTCAAGTTAATTGTGTCAAGTATCCCTCTTGAAAGATTTTTATTCAATGTGGTTCAATTTAAACAATCACCATTTTTTATTATATTCTTTTGATTTTATCAATCATTGCTATTAAAATTTTAGTTGTTAAAATTTTGTTTTCACAATGAGGAGTTTATGAAAATAGTTCATCTATCTGACCTTCATATAGGAGCCAAAATAGATAAGGAAGAGAGAATAGAAGAGTTTCAAGAAATATTTTCGTTTATAAAAGACTTTCTTAAGAAGGAGAGTGTTAAAATACTTTTTATAACTGGAGATGTTTTTGACTCTTATTATCCATCTCATGAAAGTCTTGATCTTTTTTACGGTTTTATGAAAGAAGTATCAGATATTGTGGAGAAAACTTTTATAATATCAGGTAATCATGATAGTTCAAGTTTTCTTGGTGTTAACAGGCATTTTTTCAATGAGAGGGGCATAAAAATATTTTATGACATAAGTGAAGATTTTAATAACCTTAAAGAAGAGTTTGTGATTGATGGGGAGAAAATACTTGTTCAGGGCTTGCCTTATATAAATGATGTTAAAATACTTTACACAATACTTAAGAATAAGGGGCTTGAGGGTGTCAATATTTCTGAGTATAAGTCTATATATGATGGAATAATTTCTGTATTCAAAAATATCGCAAAGTCTAGTGATGCCAACTATAAGGTTTTTATGGCTCACCTTTTGATTGATATTCCTTTAAGTTTTACAAGTGAGGTTGAAATTTTTAGTCTTGACCCGAGTATTTTTCAGGATAATCCTTATAACTATGTTGCGTTAGGACATGTTCATAGGTTTTCAAAGATAAATAGACTTGATAATATCTATTATGCTGGTTCTTTATTGAGACTTAACTTTGGAGAGAAGAATGATGAAAAAGGTTTTATATTAATAGATACATCTTCTAATTCTGTAAAGTTTATTCCAGTCCCTGCCTGGGGTATGCAAGAGGTAGAATTAAATGGTGTAAGTAGTCTCTTAGACTTAGAAAAAATGATTGATATAGAGTATAAAGATAAGACTATTTATAAGTTCAGGATAAGTTACAAGAGTCCTTTGACATACAGTGAAATTATTGACTATCTTAAGAAGAATTATGGTAATATGCTTAGGCTTGAGGCAAAACTTGTAAACAGAGGATATGATAAATCAGACTTAGATATTTTTCAAATGGATGAAAATGATATTATTCTCAATTTTTATAAAAGGTATAAGGGTGTTGATGATGATAACCCACTGCTTATTGAATTTAAAAATAATCTATTGGAACTGCTAAATGAGAATTAAGAGTCTTTCTATTCAGTATTTTGGACCTTTTAGAGAAAAACAAGAAATAGACTTTGAAAACCTTGACTTCTTTTGCATAGAAGGAGAGAATGGGAGTGGAAAGTCAACAATAATAGACGCTATATACTTTTCTCTTTGGGGTGAGTCTCTTAAGGGCATAAAGAAAGAAGATATTTCTTTTAAAATGGATAATAAAAACTATCTTGTTTCTATTAACTTTTTTGTTGAAGGTAAAGAGGTTGAGATTACACGTTCAAAAAACATAAGTCTAATGAAGTTTGGAGGGGAAGAGTTTAAGGGTAAAGATATAGAGAATAAACTTAATCAGTTTGGACTCTATAAAGATGTTATGAAAAAGGCTTTTATAATAAAGCAGGGTAGTTTTGAAAATATACTAAGTTCTGGAAAAGAGGAGTACAGGGCACCAATAATTAACAGTATTTTTGGTAATATTTTTGACCTTTTGGAGGAAAAGATCCGTGAAAAAGGAAGAGAGGTTGAAAAGAAAGTTAGAGAGTTGGAGGGAAGGTTTAGCCAAATAACTAATTTTGATATTGAGACTTTTGATGAAGATTTTTTTAAAAAAGAGATTGAAATAAGGGAAAATGAGGTTAAAGAGATTGAAAAAGACCTTTTGTCTACTAAAAAAGTTTTTAACACAAAAACAGATGAGGAGAATAAACTTAATAGCAGTCTTAAAGACATAGAGGTTATAATAGAGAAGATTAAGGAGATTAAGGATTATGAAAACAGGTTAAATACCTATTTTAAAGACTTTGAGTTTATAAGGTCATCTTATCAGTTATATTCTTTGTATAAAGATGCTATCGATAAGTTGACTTATCTTAGTGATGAGATAAAAAATAAAGAGAGTATTTTTTTAAGTTTAAGTGAAAAAAAATCTGATAAAGAGAAGGAAAAGTCTTTTTTAGAAGATAGTTTATATAAGGTTTTGAATCTATATAACAGTAAAAAGCAAGAGTTGGTGTCACTTCAAAATGAACTGGTTGCTATAAAGAAAGACATTGATAATAATAACAAGAATAAAACTGAGATTGAAAACAAGAGAGAAAAGATTGAAAAAGAAATAAGTGAAATTAAAAACAGTATTGATGCTATAGAAAAAGAGATAAATAGACTTAAAGAGGAAGAGGGGAGAATTAAAGAAGAAATATCTATTTATGA
>Ga0308407_1001338_pt1 | contig 13428 bp, 13 predicted proteins | sample HotsprSampleMSe2_FD_203476 | JGI IMG/M metagenome (GOLD analysis project Ga0308407, IMG submission 203476) | Hot spring phototrophic mat microbial communities from Mushroom Spring, Yellowstone National Park, Wyoming, United States - 20060911_MSe2 ...
TCAGATTAAATTTTATTTTTATTAATTAAACTGGAAATTTTTATGAGCAATACAGCACTTAAGTTTAGGCCACAATTATTTGAAGAGTTTATAGGACAAGATCATATTGTTGAATCTCTTAAAAATGCAATAAAGAACAACAGTATATCTCATGCTTATCTCTTTTCAGGGCCAAGAGGTGTTGGGAAGACTTCAACTGCAAGAGTATTTTCTAAGGCTATTAATTGTGAGAATGGGCCTACTGTTAATCCATGTAATAAGTGTAGGAACTGTGTTGAAATAACAAAGGGAATTTCTCCAGATGTAATTGAGATAGATGCTGCATCAAATAGGGGTATTGACCAGATAAGAGACATAAGGTCAAATGCTCAGTTTTTACCTTCTTATTCAAGGTATAAAGTATACATAATAGACGAGGTGCACATGTTAACAGATGCAGCATTTAATGCACTGTTAAAGACTTTGGAAGAGCCACCTTCCCATGTTGTTTTTATACTTGCAACCACTGAACCTCATAAGGTTAAACTTACAATAAGGTCAAGGTGTCAGCACTTTAGATTTAGACCATTATCTATAAAAGATATCAAGGATCATTTAAGCAATGTCTGTGAAAAGTTGGGTATAAAGCATGATGATGCATCACTTGAGATTATAGCTAAACTCTCAGATGGGTCTGTAAGAGACTCACTTAGCCTGCTTGACTTGGTTTCTATATACAGCAACTTTAATATCAATGAAAAAATACTTAAAGATATTGTAGGTTTTATACCAGATGACTTGATAAATGACTTTATTAATGGGATTGTAGAAAAAGACTTTAAGAAAATTTATTTTCTTATTGAAAAACTGTATAATACTGGTATTGACATAGGTTTTTTTATTGAAGAACTTATAAATGCTTTTAGGTATATCTTGTTGTCAAAGAATAATATACAATTGTCTGATAAATATGTTCATTTTATTTCATATTTTGAGAATTATCAATTGCAGAAAATAATAGATATACTATTTAGTCTTTTAAAAGAAATAAAGTCTATGGATAAAAATAGATTCCTGGTTGAAAATAGTTTTTTATATCTTATGAACTATAGAACTTTTGTTGACCTTGAAAATGTTTTAAATAGGATTGAAAAACTGGAAAAAAGATTGGGTATTGAGTTAAAGAGAGAGGCTGTAATTCAACTTATTGATACAAAAGAACTTGAGACCAATAAAGAAGTCGATAGAAAAGTTACTAAAGATATTAATATTAATAATATAGGAGAAAAATTAGAAAAATCAGAAAAATTGGATGTAGAAACTTTATGGAAAAAACTTAAACAAAAGATAGCTGAAAAGTCTCCAAAATGGATTGCTATAATTGATGATGTTAAAGATATTAAGTACAATGATAAAGGTAAAGAGTTATTATTAATTTTTTCTAATCCTTATGAGGAGGGTTTTTTTAAAAAAGAGGGTGAATTGAATAAACAAATAATAGATTTTTTTAATAAATTTGAGTTTAATATAAAAAAAATAAAAATAAGTGTTGAAAAAAAAATTAAAGAGAAGGATGATATTAATATTGTTGAATTAATAAAAAAAGAGTTTAATGGTAAGGAGGTTTAAAATGGATGATATTTTTCAAAAAATATTTTCAAGTCTCTCAGGTTCAGGATTTAATCTTGAGTCTTTACTTAATAATCCAATAGTTGCGAATATAAATAAGAGTATGAAAGAAAGTCTTGCTAATATAGAGGTTAAGGGAAGTTCAGGAGGGGGAATGGTTGAAGTTATCGTTAAGCCAGGCCCTAAGGTTCAAAAACTGTTTATATCTGATGAAATTTTAAAGGGAGAAGATAAGGATATGCTTCAGGAATTGATAATAGCTGCATTTAATGATGCTTTTTCTAAGCTAGAAGATGCTGTAATGAAAGAGACACAAAAACAAGCAATGAATATATTTGGTAATTTGAGATTCAAATGACATATCCCCAAGCAATAGAAAAACTTATTAATAACTTTAGGAAACTACCAGGTATAGGACCTAAGTCTGCAGAGAGGATTGCATTGTATCTTATAGACTCTAAAAAAGAGTTTTTGAAAGAGTTTGCTGATAGTATATTAGGAATTATTGGTAATATTAATAAGTGTAAATTCTGTTTTTCAATAAGTGAAAAAGATGTTTGTAATATATGTTCTTCTGAACTAAGGAATAAAGAAATACTTTGTGTTGTTGAGACATATAAAGACATGTTGATGATTGAAAACATAGGTGAGTATGATGGTTTATATCATATACTTGAGGGTAGACTGTCTCCTGTGAAAAATATAAACCCAGAAAATATAAGGATTATGGAACTCATAGACAGACTTAAAGAAGGTAAGATAAAAGAGATTATAATAGCAACAAGCCCTAATCTTGAGGGTGATGCAACAGGATTTTACATTGCACAAGAGATTAAAAGAAATAACATAAGTGTTAAAATTACTCGTCTTGCTAAAGGCTTGCCTGCAGGAGGAGATATTGAGTTTGCAGATAAACTTAGTTTATTAAGTTCATTAAAAAACAGAGAAGAGATAAAGATATGAAAAAGACTATTTTATTTATGTTGATAATTTTTTCAACAGTAATAACATGTAAAAGAATTAAAAATATGGAACAATCAGTGGTTTATATTGTTCCTCTTGAGAGATTAGAGGTTTCAGATGATATAAGGTCATTTGCTTATTTTTATAATGAAAGACTTTATATTTCTATACCTCAAAAGGGTATTGTTGGTATTGGAAGGAATGATATATTCTTGACAATAGGTGAAAAAAATAAAGAGTATAATATGCCTGATAAACTTAGCTGGGAAAATGAGTTTATCGAGTTTTTAAAAAATGTTACAGGTGAGGAGATTAAGACTGAGGTTAAAAAAACTGAAAAAAGAGTTTTTGTAGAATATAAGTTCTCTAAAGTAGGAAAAATAGTAGTAGGTAATGATAAGTCTATATTTGTTGAACATATTAAGGATAATGGAAAAGAGATACTAAAGTTTTCTGAAAATGGTGATTTTTTATATAGACTTGGGCGTGATGGTAGGGATGATCAAAACCTTTTTAATTTAGATACTTCAATAATTAAGATGTATGTAAATAAAGAGAATGGCCTATGGATAAAATATGTACTTAATGGCATGGTTTGCTTTAAATATTTTAATAAATATGGTAAAAACTTGTTGGCTTTTGATGAAAATATTATAAATAGTTCACTTACTCCCTACATACCACTTAAAGAGGGGGACTATTACCAGGTAGAAGATATTTTTCCTCTTATGGATTCAACTAATATAGGTGTTATTGTTAATGTTTATCATAAAAATGATAGGTATCATATAAAGGATAAGATATACATAGAACTTAATAAAAATCTTTCTACTGAGTCTTATTGGAAGTTTAAGAAGAAAGACTTAGTTTTCTTTGATATAAACTCATCAGACAATATGGTGTTTTTTTCATATTTACCTGAGGAGAATTATAACCTTATATATATGATAGATAAGGGTGGTAGTATTATTTTTGAAAAAAAGTTTGTCTTAAGAAAGTTTAATGCTAAAAAGATTTCTCTTTTTTTAAGTTCAGAAGGAATATTAACAGGTGTTTATAAAAAAGATGATAATCTGGTTGTGTTACAATGGAAATAGTAATTGATTCTCTTTTGGCAAAGACTATTGATAAAAAGGCAACAGAAATATTTGGTATTGATCCATTAATATTGATGGAAAATGCTGGTGAAAGAATATACAAAGAGATAGTAAAAAGAGGGATTATTAAGTCTAATAGAGTTAATGTTATATGTGGGAAAGGGAATAATGGTGGTGATGCTGTTGTAATATCAAGAAAACTTACGGAGATAGGCATTTATCCAAAGATCTTTATTTTTTCAAGGAGAGAGGGTGTCTCAGACTTATTATCTAAAAACTTGGATATTGCTTATAAAGTTGGGATAGATATAATAGAAGTTAATGATAAAAATTATAGTGATCTTATAAAAGACATACTTGAATGTGACGTTATAATAGATGGACTTTTAGGTATTGGTATTACTGAGCCTGTTAAGGGTATTTATAAAAATGTAATAGAAGATATAAATCAATACTTTAATGGGATTGTTGTTTCTATAGATGTACCTAGTGGAATTTCATTAGGCAAAGGTTTTTTTTATCCTATTCTCAGAGCAGACTATACTTTTACTGTTGAATACGCTAAGATAAACATGATAGATTATCCAGGTAGAGACTACTGTGGAGAAATTATCCCAGTAAAGATTGGTTTCCCTAAAGGTTGTTTAGATACTTCTAACTATTTTTTAGTCAAAGAAGAGGATATAAAATTACCTAATAGAAATAATAACTCACATAAAGGTAGTTATGGTCGTTTATTGGTTATAGGTGGATCAAGTGCTTACAGTGGTGCTCCTATATTGTCTTTAAGAGGTGGCATTGAGAGTGGTTGTGGTTTAATATACTATTTTGGTTATTCTGAAAACATAGTTCGTGTTAAGTATCCTGAAGTTATCATATTGGATAATATTGAGTATTTACCATCGTTTGATTCTGTAGTTATAGGTCCTGGATGGGAAAAGGATAAAAAAATATTTCAGACACTTATGGAAAAGTATAAAGGTAATCTTGTTATAGATGCAGAAGGTATAAATTTAATATCTGAGGATGAGACTGTTCTTAGGAATAGAAAAAATATTCTTATTACTCCTCATGTCGGAGAGTTTGCAAGGCTTATAAAAAAAGAGATAAAGTGGGTGAAAGAGAATAAGATAGAGGCAATAGAGATATTTGCTTCCAAGTACAACAGTGTTATGATTCTTTTAAAAGACAGTGTTTCTATACTGTATTCTGGGGGAAAGTTCTATTATCTTGACTTTGGTAATGACCTTCTTGCCCGTGGTGGAAGTGGTGACTTATTGGCAGGACTTATCGGTGGTTTAAGTGCATACAATTCATTTGAAGAATCTGTTTTTATTGCTCATTACATTATAGGTAAGGCTTCAGATAATGCAAAAAAGATGGGGAAGATTTCTTTGTCTACAGAGTTTTTAATAGACTATTTTTATCAATAGGAGATATTTTATGAATATCAAAATAGCAGGGATAATAGGCATTTCTCTTATAGATTATCCCGATAAAGTTGCAGGTGTTATTTTTCTTGCGGGGTGCAATTTTAGATGTCCTTATTGTCATAACATGAATATTGTTGAGAATATTGAAAGTATTGAATTGCTTGATGTTTATTTTGTTATAAATGAGTTTAAGAGGAGAAAAAAACTTCTGGATGCTGTTGTTATTACAGGGGGTGAGCCGACCATATATAAAGACTTACCATATTTTATTAAGGCTTTTAAAGACATTGGTTATTCTGTTAAGTTAGATACAAATGGATATGAACCAAAGGTATTAAAGTCAGTAATTGAGGAAAGGTTGGTTGACTTTATCTCTATGGATATAAAGTCTGCTTTAGATGAGAAAAAGTATAGTGTAGCTGCTGGTGTTCGTGTTGACATAGAGAAAATAAAAGAATCTATAGATATCATAAGAAGTTCTAGCACAGACTATGAGTTTAGGACAACTGTAATAGATGGTTTTGTAAGTCTTGAAGATATTAGAGAGATAGCAAGTTATATAAACCCTTCAAAGGTCTATTATCTTCAGTCAGCAAACAAGGAGTGGAAAAAATTTACATCTCCTCAAGAAGTAGAGATGAAAAACCTTATTGAAGAACTTAAAGAAAAAGGTATTAATTTTATAAAACTTAGGTGAATGTATGGATTTTAAAGATATAAAAAGAGGATTTTTAGAAGATAAAGTGTCTCTTATTTCATTAATAATAATTCTTTTTATTGGATTTTTTGCTATATATGCCCCCATAATCGCTAACAATAAACCTTTTTTAATCTATACTGATTCGAGGGTAATATACCTTGACTTTCTTGACTCTGCAACATCCACATTAGAGGTTATTTCAAGGTCTATTAAAGATAATAAACCTATAGACAAAAAGTTTATAAAATGGGCTGTTTATTGTTTTGATGAAGCAATAGACTTTATGGACTATTCTGGAAAAGAAATACCTAAGTTCGATGACTTTAACCTGAATGCTTATGTTAAAAATAAAGATATAAAAAAGATAGATGATGCTGTCTCTATCTTAAAGACTCTTAATGATGTCCCTCTTAAAAAAAGGTTTTTTACACCTCTTTTTAACTCACTTACTTTTTTAGACTATTTTATTATGATCTTACCTCTAGTTTTTTTTCTGTTGAGGAAATTTTATAAAAAGGTTTTAAAAAAAGAAATAAGAACATTCAGGACTATATTATACTCATTGATTTTGACTACTATTTTTTCTTCTATAGTTTCTATTATAAAGGTTGACTTTCCATACTACAACTATAAAAATCTTATAAAAACTTCTAATTCTATTGCTTTTTTCCCGATTATCCCTTATGGTGAGAACGAAAATATAATTACTGAGTCAAAACAGGTTCCAACATTTTTACTTAAAAATAAGTCTAAAGACCAACATTTCCATTTGCTTGGTACAGATACAAACGGTAGAGATGTATTAACGAGAATGATATATGGTGCAAGGATATCTATGAGTATAGGCTTTATTGCTGTTGGTATTGCAGTTATTATAGGTATTATTGTTGGGGCTGCTGCTGGTTACTATGGTGGATGGGTTGACATATTCATATCAAGGTTTATGGAGATTGTAATATGTTTTCCTGTTTTTTTCCTAATATTAAGCATAATGGCATTTTTAAGACCTAACATATTTAATGTAATGGTTGTGATAGGACTTACAGGATGGCCGTCTGTTGCAAGACTTGTTAGGGGTGAGTTTTTAAGATTAAGGGAGTTTGATTTTGTTAAGGCTGCAAAGGCTTTGGGTGCAACTGACTTAAGAATAATAATAAGACATATATTGCCTAATGGTATTACTCCTGTATTGGTTTCTGCAACTTTTGGTATAGCAGGTGCTGTTCTGTTGGAGGCAGGGTTAAGCTTTCTTGGTTTTGGGGTTCCTCAACCCACAGCAAGTTGGGGGGATATACTTAATAACGGTAGGGATGATATATATGGTGCTTGGCACTTGACACTTTTCCCAGGTATAGCTATATTCCTTACTGTTACAGGCTTTAATCTTATTGGGGAAAAATTAAGAGACTTGCTCGACCCAAGGAAAAGGTAGGGATTATGCCTTAAAGCCTTTAAAGGTTTAGTATTTTAGAAAAATTTTATAAAAAATTTTAAAATTAAAATTTTATTTTTTTAAAGAACTTTCTTATAGTCTTTTATAGATTATCATAGATTATAAATGCCTTTTAAATAAAATACGATTATATATTTCTTAAGCCTTCAAAAGGAGAGTCGAAATATTTTTTTGAAAAAACTGATATTTCAAGTCCTAGAACCTCCCCTAATTTTACTAAGAAATCAGATAAAAAACTTGTTTCAAATGATAAGACATACTTTTAAAAGGTTGACTATTTGTATAAAAACCTTTTTATCTTTTTTGTTGGTGTTTTCTCAAAAGGCTCTTTTACTATTTCTATTTTTGATATTTGTGAATATGAAGGTAATTGTTTGTTTACTAAAACTCTATTTTTCTCCATTATTTTTATTAAAAAGTTATCAACTTCACTCTCATTTATATTAAGAGAGCCTACTGCTTCATAATCAGGATAAATAAGTGCAACTAATTTTCCTTCCCTCTCGAGCACAAGGCTTTCTAGTATAAAATCCATATTGTTTAGTTTTGACTCTATTGCTTCTGGATATATGTTTTTACCAGATGGTCCTAATATGAGGCTTTTTATTCTACCTTTTATGTATAAGTAACCATCTTTGTCTATTACACCAACATCTCCTGTGTGCAACCAACCGTCTTTAAGAGTTTTTTCTGTTTCTTCCTTGTTTTTATAGTATCCAACCATAACATTTTCACCTTTTACAAGGATTTCCCCAGGTTCATTATATGGGTCACTTGAGTCTATTTTTAGGTCTAAGTAATTTATTTTTTTGCCTACTGAACCAACTTTATAGTTTTTATAGTCAATGTAACTTATAAGAGGCCCACACTCTGTCATACCATAACCTGCAGTATAAGGTAAATTTATTTTTTTTAGGAAATTATCTATTTCAGTGTTTAAAGGTGCTGCACCTATTATTATTTGTATAAAGTTACTACCAAATGCCTCAACTAGTTTTTCTCTTATTTTTGATAGTATTACCTTTGATAAAGGTGTTCTTAAGAGATATTTAATAGGCATTTTGTTTATTTTTTTTAGAATTATTTTTTTGTATATTTTTTCTATTAATAATGGTACAGTGTTTATGAGTCTTGGTTTTATCTCTTTTAAAGCCTTAAGTAGTATAGATGGTGATGGAATTACTGGTAAGAATACTATATGTACACCCTTAAAAAGTTCTGTAAGCATATCAAAGCTTAAGGCATATGTATGTGCTACTGGTAAAAAGGATAATACTTTATCACCTGGCCTAAGGTCAATGTTATCTATCCCAAACTTTATATTAGCCCATATGTTGTTGTATGTCAGCATTACTCCCTTTGTGTGACCTGTAGTTCCAGAAGTATACATTATCAACATAATATCATCTTTATTTATGTCTTTTTTTATAGTAAAGTCTTCTTTTTCTATAGTTATTCTTTCATTTATTTCTTTTATGTAATACTCTTTTGCCTTTTCTTTTTTTGAATAGAGTACTTTTTTTATATCATTTAGTGATATTATTATTTCTATTTTTTTTCTATTGACTTCTATTGTTTCATAAATTTCTTCAGCAATAAACAGAATTTTTGCATCTGAGTGGTTAAGTATGTTCTCAATATCTTCTTCTTTAAAGTCAGGTAGTACTGGTACTGCAGTACAATATGTTGATACTGAGAGGAATATAGTGCCCCAGTTTACCGAGTTTCTGCCTATTATTGTAATTTTATCAGTTTTTTTGATCCCTATTTGATGAAAAAACCTATGAAACTTAAGTATTGTCTCTGCAACTTCTCTATATGTTAATGTGTTTTCTATTCCCTGCTTATAGTCTGAGAATAATGGATAATACCAATATTCTTTAAACTTTTTTTCAATCTCTTGTAAAAAATGCTCTTTTAACATAAGATTATCCTAATTTTTTTAGGAATTAAAATTTAATATTTTTTAATTTAAAGTATGACTAATCCCTCTAATTTAGTAAACTATTATAAGTTCAAATAAACTGCTTTACACTAAATTAACGAATTAGTAAATATTTTCTAAAAATTTTAAAAATAAAACTTAATTTTTTGATAGAGATTATATTTTTTTGTAGCATTTTGTAGGTATAAATATACTTCAAATAAAAAATTCTCATATCTTCTTTTATTTTGAGTGTTTAATTAGAGATTTTTGTATTAAAGACTAATTCAAATCTGATAGTCACTTTCTTGTATACTGAAAGATAAAGAATATAAACCTTAGAGTAACTAAGACTAATTTTTAAATACTGAAAACATGATTTTTAAGGGTTAACAGATTTTGTTAACCCTATTTCTAAAGATTCTATTTAGAACTTTAGTTTTTTAGACTTTCTAGCGGAATTGAAGTGTATTTTGTCCACGTTTATATAGTTAAAGGTTTTTTTATTATCTCCATCATTAATAGATACCTGCTCTAGACTCCCCTCTATTGTTAATGGTGTCCCAGGTTTTATTGATTCTGATAGTTTTTGACTTAGACTTTTCCAGTAGTAACCTTTTATGAAGTTTGTTTTTTTCTCCCATTTTCCTTTTTCCTTAAACACAGTGTCATATGCTATTACCAGTGAAAAGTATTTATTACCTTTTTTAGTGTTTTTTGTCTCAGTCTTTACCACTCTTCCTTCTAGTATTAATTGGTTAATCATATTATCCTCCATTTTTTATAATCTATACTATACTTAAACAAGTATTTATTCAGTTTTTTCCTAAACTTCCGAAAAAAATATTTAATGAAAAAATTTTTGTTTATTTGTATATTATATTTTTTACCATTTTTTACCTTGGGACAGTGGGAATATAAAGAGGATAAAAGACTTTTATTATATAATAATCAGCCATTCCCTCCCTATTCTGTTATAACACCCATAGGTTTTTATTGCTTTGAACGTTTTGGTAGTAATATTTTTAACACCTATGGGTGGTTTAAAAAGATTCCTTTAAAAGAAACATTTGATAAAATAACACCAACAAGAGAACAGGATGAAAAAGGTTTTTTTGTCTATGAGGGTAATCTTGACTATCCATATATTGATGGTTGGTTATATTTCCCTGATATAAGGTTTTTTTCTAAGCCAGAGGTTTTCTTTAAGATTTATAGGTTATGGAACTTTTTTTATTTCAATATACCTAAACTTGATATCAGTATATACAATAAAGTTATAAAACAGTTTTATAGACTTGAAACTCCTTATCTTAATAATGATGTTACAGATGTTAAGGTTTCTTCAGATGACTTTTTGGTTTTAAACTCTAAGATGGAAGTTAGGAATATAAAAAAATATGTTTTTATAGTTTATCCTGTTTTTAAAAAGAGAAAAGACTACTACTCAATAAACCTGCTGTATTATAAAAATGACACTATTATTAAAAAAGAGACTTTAAAATGTATCGAATAGATACATTTATCTATTATGTGTATCAATAGAAGCCATTAGGTTTTTTATTCTTTTATAGTGTTAGTTAAAAAGAAACAGTCTATATTGTATTTTTTCCATATTTCTAGGGTTTTTGTATTAAAATTTTGACAAAAACCTTGATTTTTATCTAAAAATAATTTTTTAATATTGGCACGAAAAATGATATATATAATTAACCTAGAAATAAAAATAATAAATAGGAGGAATGGCATGGATATTAATGCTAAATTACAAGACCTTTTAAAAGTTTCAAGAGAAAGCTACTTAGAAAGTATAAAGGCTCTTTCTAAGTTACAAGAAGAAACTGAAAAGATAATAACTACAATGACTCAAAAAACTACAAGTTTCAGGGATGAAAGTATGAAACTTATCCAAAACTGGATAGACTCTTCTAATAAGATAAGAGAAGAGTTCCAAAAGATGGTTGAAGAAAACCTTAAGAAAGGTGCTGAATTAATACCAGATCTTCAATCTATACAATTCCCTTACAAGCAACAATTTGAAGATATGTACAAAAAGATAGAAGAAAATGTACAAAAATTCTTTGAAATGTTCAAGGTAAAATAATTTATCTTGTCTTTTTAAAAGCCCTTCTTGGGCTTTTTTTATAATTCTTAGTAACTCTTTAAACTTTAGTCGTAAGAGTATAATATAATGAATTTTTTTAAAAAAATTTTTAAATAAAATTTAGTCTTTTAAAAACCCTACGTCTTTTGTAGTATTTACATAAAGATGAAAACATATAGGAATTAAATTTCTTTTGTAAGTCATAATGCATATAAAAAATTTTAAAAACTTCCAAACTCCCAAGTCCTAATTTATTTAAATAAACATATAAAGATTAGAAGGTATTGATCAGGAGAAGAATAAAACTTTTAATATATATTTTCTCATAAAATCTAATCTTTCAAATTCTATAAGCATAATTCCTCGTACATAAGAAATTAAATAAAACAAATATTAAAATGATTAAAAACAGTTTTTTAAATGTTAAATAAGTATTTATTATATTTATATTCTCGTTTTATTAAATTATTATAAGTTTAAAATTTTAAGGGGTTTAAAGATTGATAAAACTTGTTTTTACTGTTTCTTTGCCGATAGCGTTTTTAGATATTATTACTAAAAAAATAGTTAAGAGTAGTTTCCAATATGGAGAGTCAGTAAGATTATTAGGCAATTTTTTAAGATTTACTTATATAGAGAATCCAGGTATTGCTTTTGGACTATTTTCAGATCATCACCCATTAAAAAATATTTTATTATTACTAATAGGTTTGGCTGCGGTTGTTTTTATTTTTTTTATGTTAAGATCGTCTAAAAATACTTTTCAAAGAGTATCACTTGCTATGATACTTGGGGGTGCTTTTGGTAACATATTGGAAAGACTTTTTGGGTATTTAATATATTTTGGAGAGTTTAAGATCTTTTATGGAAGAGTAGTTGACTTTATAGACATAGGCATTGGGGATGCAAGGTGGCCATACTTTAATGTTGCTGATTCTTTTATAACTATTGGTATAGTTTTATTAATAATTTATTCTCTATTTTTCGAAAATAAAAATAAAAATAAAATAGAGAATTGATGTGGATAATTCAAACTTAATAGAAAAAATAAGTCATTCTTTCTTGGTTAAAGACACTATAGATAAGGAAGAAAGAATATTCGCATATGAGATTATACCTTCTGAGTTTGTGTCAAATGTTTCAGTACAAGATTATATAGAGTTTGTAAATGAAATAATATCTTTCAAGGCTGGAGAGTGGGTTAAGTATATAAAAGAATATCTTTTTACTAATAACTTGTTTTATAAAGACAATGCAAGACTTCTTAAGGATGAGATTATTTTTTATAAAAAGTTTCTTTCTTTTCTTAATGATAGTATTAAGAATATTGAAGACATAGATGATAAGACTAAAAAAAGATTGTTATATGTTATAAATAAAGTTGATAAGTATCTTGAAAAGTATATGGGCTATACATCTTTATAAGACTTTCTTGCATATTATTTTTATAAAGTCTGATTTACTACATTAATAACTTAAGAAATATTATTTTAGTTAAAAATTTGAAAAAAATTTTTTAAAAAATTTTGAAAGAAAATTTACTTTTTTTAAAAAACATTTTATTTTTGTCTTTGGATGTATATAAATCCCTTAATATAATATAGAATAAACATGTCTTATTTTTTTCTTAGCCTAAAAAAGATAAATAAATAGAAACTTATATTCTAGTAAAAACTAATTTATTGAATATTAGGCATATATTTTTTATAGGATAAACTAAAGGATATAAGACTTTTAAATAATTAGAAATACTTTTTAGTGATTAAAGACATACTTTTGAAGTCATGACTATTTATCTTCTCTTCTTTTTAACCAAGACTTATTCGAAAAAAATATTTCTTCCAACATTATAAGTGTGATTGTAAACAGTATTATGTTGCTTATTATATTGTTATTTAACAATGACAGACATATTAAAACTGTTTCTATCTCTATGCTCTTTTGAATAGTATCAATGATTATTATTGCAATGACGACAAGCAATAAAGGATCTAATATTATATTATTTATTGATAATGCTATTATTATGCCTATAACTACTGGTGAATAGTTTGAAGTATCATATTTTTTGTTTTCTATTAAGTTGAACTTTAATAACTGATTACAGAATAAACCTAAGAAATATATTGGAGTTTTTATAAAGTAT
>Ga0308407_1001346_pt1 | contig 13342 bp, 9 predicted proteins | sample HotsprSampleMSe2_FD_203476 | JGI IMG/M metagenome (GOLD analysis project Ga0308407, IMG submission 203476) | Hot spring phototrophic mat microbial communities from Mushroom Spring, Yellowstone National Park, Wyoming, United States - 20060911_MSe2 ...
TTAACGAGCTGGAACTCGCTGAAAGACTGAGGGCGAGCCTTGAGAAGAACCCGACGGTTCTGAGACGCCCGGACCTTGAACCCGGTGAGTTGTTTGCTGTGCTCAGCTTGCCTGACCTTCATGTCGGCATGCTGGCCTGGCATCGGGAGGTGGGGGAACAATACGACACGGAAACTGCCCTCGAGCGCATGAACGCCATCGCTTCCAACCTGCTCTCCAGGCTGTCTGGCCGCAGGGTAAGTGAGATTGTATTTCCCATAGGGAACGACCTCTTTCACGCTGACACGCACGAGAACACCACCACAACAGGAACCAGGGTAGACGTGGACTCCCGCTGGCAAAAGGCCTTTCAGGTGGTGGCGGAAGCCCTCATCAAGGGGCCGGTGGCCTGGGCTGCCGAAATCGCACCGGTGCGCGTTGTCGTTGTGCCTGGCAACCACGACTACCAGCGGGCCTTCTACCTCGGCGAGGTCATGCGATGGTATTACGAGGGACGAGGTTTGTCGGTTGAGGTGGACAACTCCCCAAGGCTCCGCAAGTACTACCGGCGCGGCGACATCTTGCTCGGCTTCACACACGGGGCCTGGGTAAAGACGAACCAGCTTCCCCTCATCATGGCTGCCGAAGCGCCACAAGACTGGGCGGCCTCGGTGTGGAGGGAGTGGCTGCTTGGGCACTTTCACAAGAAGCGTGAGATGGCCTGGAACTCCACGGAGGAGATGGGGGGCGTTAGGTTGCGGGTGCTGCCCAGCCTCGCGGTGCCCGATGCCTGGCACTATCAACAGGGCTTTGTTGGCGGAATCAAGGAGGGCACGCTGTCCCTGTACTCCAACGCCGGGCTTTGGGCGGATTACTACGCCCGGTAGAGTATAATCAAAAAGGAGGTATCTCATGGACTTACTTGGTATCCTTGGCATGATTCAACTCGGGGCCAGCCTAATCGGTGGCTTCCGTTCCCAACAGGAAGCCAGTCGGCGCCAGGCCCTTATGGACGCTGCCCTCGCTCGTCAGACCGATGCCGCCCTATCCGCAATCAATACCGCCATGCAGCTCGCCAACAAGGACTTCAGCGGCAAGCTCAGCCCCTACGCTTCTATGTTGGAGGGGCGCAGCCTTCAAGCCGCCCGCGCAGCGGCTGGTCAGGCTGGCCTGGCTAACTCCGGTCTGGCTGTGGCAGCTGCGTCCGACATCTCTTCCCAGGTGCAAGCCGACCTGTTGAGGAACCTGGCTCAGCTTGATGTGCAAAAACTTCAACCCCTGCTGGTCGCTCAGACCAACCTGGCGCAAGTCCTTGGTAACCAGGCACAGCTCCAGGGCCAGCTTATGGACTACTACGGCAAGATGGGGCCTGACCTCTCCTGGCTGCCCACGCTTCTTGCTGCTAAGCCAGACCTGTTCAACGTCAACCTGGGCAACATGTTTGGGACTCCAAGACCGGCGGGCACTCCGGGGGTTCCACTAAACATGCTTCCCAACACGCCTAACCGCATGTTCTCCTAGGAGGTAGTATGGACGCCTTCTCCCGGCTCCTCTCCTCTATCGGCCAAAGCCTCGGTAAGGGGCTTGGCCAGGTAGGGCAGTCTGAGCTTGAGCAACGCCAGAGGCTAGATACCCTTGAGGCCCAGCGTAAGGCTCAGGTCTCCGGTCAGCTTCTGCAGACTTTTACTCAACTTTTGAACACCCAGGGCATCCAGGAGGTTGACCCTGACGGCATAAAGACCATCCAGCAGGCCGTAACAGACCTTGCCTTAGGCAGGATTGATAGCCCAGCCGTCCAGACAGCCATCTCTGTCTTCCCTAAGGTGGCCGACAGCGCCAACAAGATTAGCGTCTACAGGGAGCTAGCCACCAAGGACCTTGACGCTCTTTCTAGGTTAGTTACCAACACCAATCCCGAGGAGGCGCAAAGGTTTCTCAAGGCCGTTGGCCTTCAGGGAATGTATGAGGGGTTGCGCTCTAGGGGCGAAATCCTAACCCAGGCTGACCAGCTCGGCTTGCAGCTCACTAAGGAGCAAATCGAGAGCCTGGCCGCTCAGCGGAAGGCGCTTTTGGCTAAGCTCGAGCCTGAGATAGAGCGGATGAAGGCGGAAACTGCTTTGACCAACGAGCAGGCCAACGCCTTGCGTCAGAGGCTACCGCTTGAACTCACCAACCTACAGCTTCAGGCCCAAAGGCTGGGCATTGACGTTGCAAAGGGCGAGAAGGAGCTTGCCAGGTTTGACGAGTTGCTTGATTTGTCCTTGCGGAAGCTGGCGGCAGAAGTCGGGCTTACCGAGGAGCAGGTCAACTTCCTCCGCGAGCAGATAAGGACCGAGGTCTTGCGGCAAGCCCAGATTGAGGCCCAGACCAAGCTCACGGAGGCGCAGGTTGAGGCCGTGAAGGCCGAAACCGAGCTGACAAGGGAAAAGACCAAGCTCGTTACCGAGCAAATCGCGAGCGAAGCGCAAAAGCGCAACATAGAGCTAACGAGATCGGCCCTAGAGTGGCTTGATGCAATCAACAAACTTGCGGTTGAGCTGTCGGCGGACACACCGGAAAAGGCCAAGGAGTTGCTGGGGGCGTTCGGTAGCTTCTACAACCTGCGGGAGGACTTCATCAACTTCGTTGCCAACCAAATAGCGGTTGCGGTGAAGGAGACAAAGGCCGATAAAGACCTTCAGAGAACCGGCGCTCTCGCTGATGTTGTTGGCAAGGTCATGAACACGGCTATAGCCGCCGAGAGCCCTGAGGCCGCTAAGAAGGTGGCGGACGCATTGCTGCCTCCGTCGGTAAGCCCGAAGTTGCGGGCATCCGTTGGCAACATGGCCTATTACCTGAAGACCCTAAGGCTAGGTAGCGATGTCGCCGCGATTGTTGAGCCCTATATGAAGATGCTTCCTCCCTCGCCCGAGGATGAGAGCAGAGTCTTGCGCGAGCTGTATGACAGCTTCATCAGAGCCAAGGGCGATAATCCCGAGAACCGACGCATCGCCAACGGCATCGCCAACACCATCAAAGGCCAATGGGCGCTGACGAGGACACTACAAAGCCTTGAGCGGGAGGGCAAGAAGGCCGACATTGACAAGGACAAGGCCATGACCGCCCTTTACAAGACTCAGGCCGCCCTAGCCCCCAAGCAGTTCGGCCTTGAGGAACAGAAGCTGGCCTTTGAGCGTGAGCAGTTTAGCTTTGAGAAGTGGTACAAGACCGAGCAGGTCAAGCTCGGTTGGGCGAGGCTAGAGCTTGATAAACTCATCGCTCAGGCCAAGTCAGCCGGGGCTAGTGAAGACATCGTTAGCGCGCTCAAAAACCTAGCAAGCGTAGCAAAAACAACTGATGACCTCGCTACCAGGGCACTCGCTAACCGGTTGCGCGAGCTAGGCAAGGATACCTGCGCTCGGAAGCTGGAGAGCAGCGGCTCTATAACTATCCTAGAGGCCGTTCGCGCTGATGACACAGAATGCAACAGGGTGATTCAGCAAGTGCTAACGGACAAGGGCGACCCGAGGAACAGAGAGGTGGCGGAGCAGGCCGAGAGGGCCGTTGAGCTTGGGCGCTTCGTTACCAACCTTGCACTAGGCTTCGTTGCCGGGGGCACTCCATCTGGCTCCGACTTGCCTAGCAACGCAACTCCTGGACTTGCCATACCGGAGACCCCAGGCACCGGTGGCAGACCCTTTGGTACCGCCGCACCCGGTGGTGCCACCACTTCGGGCAGGACAACTCAGACCGGCAGCGCTCCATCCGGCGCGGCCAGGGGTGCCCTGGGTAGCGACTTCGCCTCGGGCGCAAAAACCGCGTTCAACAGGATAAGGCAGTTTGGGACTCAAATCCCCAATGACCCCAAGCTGGCCGGGGCTATGGTCTTCGTCTACGGTACCGAGTTTGGGCCTTGGTACAACCCGTTCCAGGTTACTAAGGGTGCCGGGGTGCCTATGCAGACGATAACTATTACCAAAGAGAATGGGGTGGAGGAAAAGGTGGAGGTACCGGTTGGGCCGGACAAGGGATTCCAAGGGGTCATTGACGCAGATAAGCCTGGTACGCGCAAAAAGGCGCTAGCTATAGATTCTGCTATTGCTTTTGGTTCTGCCTGGATATTCCCGAACGAGACCCCGAAGCCACGCATGCTGGCTAAGTACATACGAGAGGACTTTAGGAGGGACAACCCTGGAGTCTTCAGAAGGGCCGACTACTTCAAAAACGAAAGGGGCGAGGTTGACATGGTGTCTGTGGCATCTGGTTACGCCGCTATGTCGCTTGAGAGGCTCGGGGTTCCGGTTCAGTACAACAGAACGTTCACCACGCTCTTACGCACGCTAGCCCAGAACGACCTTGAGATACTTGAGATGAGGAAGCCGCTACCGCCCGAGATGGCAAAAGAGCGGTACCTCAACCTGGTGAGGTACAGATATGAAAACGACCCCAAACTGATTGAAGACGCCAGAAGGCAGTATGACCTATCTGTTGACGCGTCCAGGAACGCAGTGATTAGAAGAGTGCTCGAATCGGCTATGATGCTGTATGACGCTACCCGTCTAAGCAACATAGGTAGCCTTGTCCTCGGGGGTGGAAGGTGAGCAATCCCTTTGACATCTTCTCGCCTAACTCGCCTCTGTTTCGTCAAGAAACGGAGGAAGAGAAGAAAAAGAGAAGGGCGTCGTCTACTGCCGGGCAAAGCCCAACGTCGGCGTCCGGCATTCAGAACCCATTTGACATCTTCAGCCCCTCATCTCCACTCTGGCGAGGTGAGCAGGTGCCACCTAAACCCGGTTACGGCAACCTCCCCCCAGAAGCCGAGAAGTTCATGGCAGACCCCACCGGGATACCTGCGAAGACGGAGCAGATGTCCTTCCTTGAGAAGGCGCTCACCATTCTGGACCCCCTCATGCTTCCTGGCGATGTGACCAAGGCGTTTGTCTATGGCCTGGCCACCGGCGGTATCAAGGGCGGTTTGCGCCTCGCTAAAGAACAGATAGACCGGATAGGAAGCTACCTGCCTGGCGGCAAACCAGCCGACCCGGTGGTGCGCGGTGATGAGCTAGCCTATCTCATTGACCCCAACTACGAACAAAGGGGCGCGGTCGCTAGGTTCGGCCTTGGCTTACTCATGGACGTGGCAGTAGACCCCCTCGCCGTTTTTGGCATCGCCAAGGCGGGGTTGAGCCTGACCGCTTCAGGCGCAAAAGCTGTCAAGGCTGCCCCGGTAGCCGAGGTCATCTCCAAGGGAGCCGAGTTAGCGGGCAGGGCCGATGTGTTAGCACAACGCTTTCTGAACCCCTACGGTGTGGCTGTAGGTGCAACAAAGACCATTGGCGGCCCCGTTATAAACGCCATCGCCGAGCGGGTGGAGCCGATACTGCAGACCAAGCTCTTTGAGCGCACCGTGTACGGCCCGCAGGGGGAGAAGATTAGGCTTCCCGTGTACATCAAAGACCTCATCTTCCCCGGCTTCACGCCCACCGAGCGCAAGACGCTTCTTGACAAGCTACCCTCCTACCTCGGTGGGCCTGAGACCGGCCCTGGCATCGTGCGTAGGGTCATCGCCGAGGCCCAGGAAAACATCCAGGCCAGCGTAGCCAGGATTAGCGTGTTGGAGAACATCCTTGCCGAAAACCTCGGGCAAAAGGTGTTGCCTTTCAGCGCCAGGAAGGTCATCCCCAAGGGGACTCCCCAGGAGGTTCTGGCCAAGGAACTCACAGCAGACACCTGGAACATCCTGGACAGGTACGGCTGGGCCGTGCCGGATGAGGTATTGAAGACCACCACGCAAAAGCTAGGGGGCCTTGCCAGGACTCTAGGGCTTCAACCCGAGGTGGCGGTAAAGACCTTCCAGGACTACCTTCGCGAGGCTCGCCTGGCCTTCCTGGACATCTCCTACCGGGCAACGGGGATGCCCACCTATGAGCGCATCTACAAGGCGACCGCTAAGGAGATGGGCCTTGACCCTGAGCTCGCCTGGCAGAGGTATCTGGGCGAGCGAGCCAGGTTCATGCCGAAGCTGGACGAGCGAGGGCGGCTGGTGAACCTCGAGGAAACACCGGGCGCTCTCTTTCAGGCCCCTAAAGCACCCCAGATTGATCTGAACGACTTGATGAAAGAGGGGATGGCAGGTTACCGCATCCTCTCCGAGGGTCCTGACGCACCCGGAGCCCTGAGGATTTTCTACTCTATGCCTGCCACGGCGCAAGAAGTTTTCCTGAAGAACGCTCCCCAACTGGCGGAGCGGAACAACCGGTACATTCAGGACATACTCATTGCAGCTGGCGAGATGGACGAGGTCCTTGATGTCTTCTTGCGCAAACTCAGGGATGGCGATTTCCTGCGTTACTTACCAAAGCAGGACGCCGAGGATGCCAACAAGATTCTGGGTAGACTGAGGGCCGCCACAAGGAGCGACAACCCCTCTCGGCTGGCTCTGCAACTTGGCGAAGCCACACAAGCGCTGAGCGGTGAGCGGGTAGCGAGGATGCTGGCCAGCAAGTCTCCCGTGGAACGGGGGCTTGGTTATGCTGTCCTCGGCACGGCGTTAGAGGACATCGGCATCCATGACCTAGCTTCCATTGCCCATTCTATTGCTGCCACGAACCTGCTAAAGGCCGAGAAGAAGGCGACGGCTCGATACTTCTACATGTCAGGTGGGCACGTCTTGGATGGCGAGCTGGTCAAACAGCTCAAGGTCAAATACGGCTTTGAAGCTCCTACTGGCGCTTTGCCTCGGGTAACAGAGGAGATACAGGACATCCTACGGAGCGCTACTACGCTAGACGGCGACACCGTGCAGGCGGTCTACGGCTGGATGACTTCCATCCCTGCCGGAAACAGGATGCTCCTACAGGACGAGCTGGCTAAGATAGAGACTCCTGCGGGGCTTCTGGCTCAGGTTCTCGCCAGGGGCGACAAGGAGGGCTTCAAAAACTTGCTGGTCAAGTCCCTCAGCGGCGTAATACCCACGGACGCCGACGGGCTTGAGAGCATTCTCGGCCTCGCAAAGAGGGTTCTCGGGGAAGAGGGGGTGGCCAATGCCCTGTACAAAGCGGGCATCATTCCAACGGCAGACCTGGCCCAGGCTCGCACCATCTTTGCCGACAACCTGATGGCAGTGGAGAAGCGGGCCATAGAGCGCTTCTGGGCTGAACACCCCAGATGGATGGGAGCTGCCGAGCGCAAGGCGCTTCTCGGGAGCTTTGAGGACGGCAAGTGGGTGGGCTACCCCTACAGTCCCTTGCAATGGATGGCTGACGTGCGTCAGGGGTATGCCCGCAAGGTCTACCTCGGCAACATCAGCCCCGAGGCCGCCAAGAACGCCATCACCGCTGGTAGGCTTGCTTTGGTTAGCGAGGTGGAGGCCGACAGCTTGCCTCAAAGGGCGGTAGAGTATCTGAAAAAGATTGGCCGCACCGGGGATATTGCTAAGGCTGAGAGGGCCTTTCAGGAGCTGGCCGAATACATCAAGGCTTCTGACGGGCGCTATGTCTATACGGCAGAGGCTTTCGCCAAGATACTCAAGCAGCACTGGCCCGATATGGACAGCGCCACCTTCAACGCCCTGCTCCACGACGTCATCAACGGCCCCGGCAAGGAGTACAACACCTACCTTGCCCTCTCCAAGGCCCAGTCCGGCCTGAACGTAGATGTCGTAGGAGCGCCCATCTCCCAGGGCGTTCCTGGCACCATGAGGGAGAGGTTAGCGGAAGAGCTAACCCGGCACCTGGTGCAGCTCTACGACGTGGAGGGCTCTTTGGCAGAGTTCGCCAGGTACACCTCCCGCCAGCAAATCGCTGGCCACATTCAAGACCAGTTGTTCAAGGTTCTCAAGGAAGCCAAGCTGGTGTATGACGATCCGCCGATGGAGGTAGTGCGGAGCGCGCACCTGCGCTTTGTGCAGGTGCCGGAGGCCACAACCCGTATGGGTGAAGCCGGTGAGAGCGCCTACGTGTGGGGGCCTCTGGCAGGCAAATGGATTCCTAAGGCCATCTACGAAGACCTGAACCGCACCCTCTCCGTTGACCCCACCAGCGGCACAGCTTTTGCCGCATTTCTGACCTTCTGGCGCAAGAGCCTCCTGAACTCACCTGACACCGTGGTCAGGAACTTCCTGGGCAACATCTGGCTCACCTGGCTCACTACCGGCCCCGAGCAGGCGCTAATGAGCCTCAAGTACCTGCCCAAGGCCTTCAAGGCGCTAAGGGAGTACGCCGAGACAGGCCGCATCACCGAGCTTGGCGAGGGGGCTATCTACATGCTGAAGGACTCTTCGCTCACCGCCGAGCTTAGAGAGGTGATTGAAAACGCTGCTAGCAGGATAGCGCAAACCGCCCAGGGGACAATATCCGGGAAGGGTGTCGTCCAGCGCGTCATAGAGACCCTGGACAAGGTTCTGAACGACACCGGGCGCACCATCGCCAGGTACTTTACCACCAACCCTGACGCCTCACCGCTTACCAGGGCGCTCTCTGGCGTAGAGATGTTCGCCTACCTGGAGAACGCCCAGCGCCTGGCCAACTACTTCGCTGCCAAGGAGCTGGCTAAGGCCGCTGGCAGGGCTAACCCCGAGGCATACGCCATGTGGGTGGCCATGAACGCCACGCACGACTACCGGTCGGTACCGTTTGCGCTGAACATCGTCAAGAACTACGGCATCGTGGCCTTCCCCAGCTTCATGTACCTGACGGCGGTGGCGGTGGGCAAGGCCCTCACGAAAAACCCGGCAGCCCTGACCATGCCGACTAAGTTCGCCAGCCTGAGCTTCTACACCAACACCGACGGCCCGGAAGACCACGCCCGGATAGCGGCGTACATGCCCGACTGGTTGGCCTCGGCTATGCCGGCGGTACTACCGGTGAGGAGAAGCGATGGGAGCTATATCGTGATGCCGCTCTCTTACGCTACGCCGGTGATACCCGTTGACCCGACCTCTCTGGCCACCGAGGTGGTGGGCCTGGGCTTCTTGCGGCCTTTCATAGAGGCCGCCTACGGGCTCATCCGGGACGAGCCAACGCCCGTCTTCTCCGCTCAGTACGGGCGGCGACTCTTTCCCGATGTCGCTACGCCCACCGAGAAGGCATTTGGCGTGGGGGCCTACATCACGAAGTCTTTTACCCCGAGATGGATTACCCGCTACTCTCCTCTTTCTGACCCCGAGCTACTCCTTAGGGATTTGGCGACAGACCAGAGCGCCCTACAAACCCTGGACAGCGTGGTGGGTAAGGTGTGGGTGCAGTACAGGCACCCCGCCATCGTGGACATGATGGAAAAGCGCCTGGGCAAGCAGCTCGGCATGACCGGCATCGAGGCGGCCACCGGCCTGGTGGCCACGCCTCGCCGGGTCAGCCCTAACCCACTCGGTGTAGGCTCCAGGGCCACGGTTGGGGAGCTCGAACGCATGGAGAACAAGATTCGACGGGACTTCACCGAAGCTATCAAGCGCGGCACGGAAGTCCAGGAAGCGGCAGCGAAAGCCCGAAAGGAGCTTGAAAAGTTGGCCAAGCGAGCCCAGCCCTTGCTTGAGCTGAACGAAATCTTTGGGCCTCCGCCCGACACGCCAGGAGGTGCGTATGGGTCTCCGTAGGACGAGCAGTCTAAACGTCATTCGCCTCGGGTCGAACCTGGCCCCTGATGGGGCAGCCGTGTTCAAGGTGCAGTACATAAGGGAGACTCCCAGCGGAGCACCGGTGGAGAGCGACCCCGACACGATAAGGGTAGAGGTGAGACGCCCGGATGGGGTGCAGATGGTATCCAACTACCCGGAGGATGAGGGGGACAGCGAGCAGGTGTCCATAACCAAAATCTGGGCGGGCAACTACGCGGTGCAGGTGTATCTTGGGACGCTAACTGGCCGCTGGCGGATGAAGGTTATCACCAACGGCGGCTATGGCCCAACAGAAGAGGTAGAGTTTCAGGTTGCGCCCGCGACGTAGTCCTCGATAAACTCTCCGTGAGCGGCTGCCCAGAGGCGACGCAAGGCCCGCTCGTCCATGGACAGCACGACCTCCAGCGCAAAGACCAGCGCGTCGTTGGTAGGAACAGTTGTCCCGGCTATGTCGGACAGTTTGGCGGCGAGCTCTTTGATGAGTTTGTGGGCCTCGGGGGATATGGAGACAACCGCAGAGGTAGGCGGCAGGTCAAGCTCTTTGCGAAGCTCGGAGACAAAGGTGGAGTCGCTCAGGTGGCCAAGCCGCTCGAGAAGCGCGATGTCAGACACCTTTTGCTTGGCCATGTAATAGAGCTTGGTTCTGCTCCACCTGGCAAGGGTATCTGGCGAGTAACCGTGCACGGCTACCCACCAGTGGTAGACGGTGGCTAGGCGATGTAGCCACGAGTAGGACACGTCCAGGTTGCGCTCAGCCAGCATGCGGCCCATGTCTCGCCAGGAGATTTTGAGCTGGGAAAGCTCGTAGGCCAGCCGACCGACCTCAAACTCGTTTCTGGCCTCCCTTGAAACGATTTCGGCCAGGCGTTCAACGGTTTCCCTAATTAGACGCTCAGTTTCTTTCTTGAACTCCATACTTCAACATTCTACAACACCCTCGAGCGCAGGCGCAGCTTGATAGCTCGAGGGCTCCAGAACTCAACCACGCCAGGGCCAACCTCGAAGGGCTTACCGGAGTGCTCTGTCACCTTACCGCCCTGGCGAGCGGTAACCCGGATGGGGGGGAACCACCCCTTGACGACGTGGGGCAGGTCAAAGCGCACCACCACCGGCACCTTTGACGGCAGGTGGATGATTGGGTTTGGGTATGGCGTGGCCAGGGACAGACCGGTGATGGCCTCGAGGCGCTTCCTGTACTCCGGCCACTCATCCCCAAGGGCTTGCCGCCATCGGTCTATGGCGGCATACACCTCGTAGAGGGTCAGGAGCATTTCGGTTACTTCATCCTCGGCGTCAAAGGGGTAGCCATACGAGCGCGGTATTGGCAACGGCCCGGAACATACCGATTGCGGCGGAATGTCGTACAGAGCTGCCACAGCGTCGGCGATAGCCGGTGTGAGCTGGGCTTCACCCCTTTCCAAAGCTAGGTAGCGGCTAAGCTTCAATCCCAAGCGCCTGGCTGCCTCCCGAGCCGATAGCCCGGCCAAGAGCCTCAAGGCAGCCAGGCGCTGGTGACAGTTGGTCATCTCAGGTAGCCGACTCCTCCTTTATGGCCTCGATGAGCTTGGAGGCCTCCTGGCGGGTAAGCTCCTTCAAGCTTTGGACATCGCGGCCAAGAATCGCCGAGGCGTACTCGTGGATGTTGTCTCCATCAGCTGCGAGTTCCTTCCAGAGCTTATGAATGTAGCGAAGCTGGGCCTCGGTGACGCCACCAGGCTGAGGGGCGCTGGCGTTGTCTTTGGGTTGGGGCCTTGCCTCTCGAGCCTGCGACGGCCTTTCCTCACGAGGAGGGGCGTTGTCAGCCTCACTGCCCAGGAGCGAGCGCTTGACTGCCTCGGGGTTCTTGATGTTGCCCTTTTCGTCCAGGTCCACCCACACCTTAGGCAGGCGGTAGAGGTAGCGACCAACCCCAAACTTGACGGCAGCGCGCTTGAGGGCGTCAGAGAAGGCAGCCTTGAGGGAGTCGCCTTCACCTACGTCCTCCTTGCTGATTCCGAGGACGGTGAGGGTGCATTTGACCTCTACCAACCTGGACACTTCTTCTACGGTTTCTTTGGTCGGGGCGTTGGTTCCGTTGGTGAGCACATCGTAGGTGTCGCTCCAACCGGTGGGGCCGACCGCCTCGTCCAGGCGGTCTAGAACCGTGCGGGCGTCCACATACGCCACCACCTGCGCCCTGGTGCGGTCTTTGTTGACTGACTGAATCTTGACCTCGACTTCCTTCGGGTCAAACGGCCTGCTTAGAATTTCTAGCGTTTCTTTGCTTAGCTCCATGATGTTTGCCTCCTATTACCTGGTACATCTGCCTTGAAATTTCGAGAAGCTCCGCCCATTGGTGAGGACTTATCCACGTTGCGGGGATACTGTTTCTTACAGAAACAGCGAAGCCGAACGCCGCTACCACGTGCGGTATTTCTATGTCCTGCATCATGGTCAACAGCTTGTTTGCACCTGACCTGCGCTCCTTGCGGTACCAGCTCTGGCCCGATGGTGGGTAGCGGCGGATGCCGATAAAGCCGGCGAGTTGGGCTGCCGCTACCCGGTCTAGCTCTATGGACTGATCCGTAGCGCACTTGTCGCAAAGTCCTACGGGCACCAAGGATAGGTCAAGGATTCGCGTAACCTTAGCGCCACAGGGACACTTCTGAGAGGCTAGCCATTTGGTGTAAAGTTTTGCGGACGGATTAGCCACGGTGCCTCCACAGGGTCAATCTTATCCACGTGGCCTAGGTGAGCGATGGCGTAGGGTACCCACACCTGGCCCGTGCGGTAGTAGTAGGCCACCTGCCAGTAGTGGTCCAGGATGAGCTTGGCCAGCCAACGCAGGGTGCGGGCCTCCACGTGCGAAGGCGGAATCATGGGTAAGCCCTGGCCGCCTTCAGCCACCAGCTCAACCGGCTTTTCGGGATTCTTGACTTTCAGATTGCCGGCCAGCCAGAGGGCCACCTTCCTAAGGTCCATCATCCCGGAGGCCCACATGTAGGCTGAGGTGTTCTTGCCGTACTGCTTAGCGCCACGCAGGGCTACCTCAGCGTTTTTGCCCTCGAGGTTCTTGCGCCACTCGAAAAGCTTACGACGCTCGTACCAGGGGCGGTAGTCACCACCCACCATCAACTGAGACTTGGCGAGCTTATAGGCCAGGGCCTTGAGGCGGCGGTTATACCTATGGTTCTGGCCCTCTCGGTTGCCCTTTTCCGGGGTCAAACCGGCGTAGGAGAACAGGTGCCCTGGGTGAGGAAACTTCTCAGCCGGAGCGAGACCCATGAGCTGGGCTGCCAGACTGGGGCCGATGCCCTTGACGCTCGTGAGCCACCGGTACACCGGGTCGTGCCTGACAGAATCGGCTGCCACCTTGATGGCCCGCTTTTCCAGCTCGTAGAGGGAGTTGAATAGGCGAATCAGCCCTTCGGAACCGCCCTTCTGCCGTATGTAGTGGGAGATGGCGATGCGCTCCCGCTGAAAAACGTGGAAGAGCTTGACCACGTGGCGGATTTCGGGAGCGTTCAGCATCTCCTCGCTTAGCCCGATGTCTTCACCAAGCTCAACATCGTCAAGGTCAACAATATCCAGATTCGCTTCCTTCACATCTCCCTTGAACCTACTCTCTTTCATGGCTCACCTCCACAAAACGCATTTGCTTTTGCCAAAACCTACCCCGGCCCACAGTCAACCTAGCCAAAAAACACATGGCCCGCGTGCCCTCTGTGAACAATGACTTCTTGGCCCGCATCTTCTTTTGCTCAAAACGTCTACTGGCCTGTATGTTCCCCG
>Ga0308407_1001357_pt1 | contig 13253 bp, 10 predicted proteins | sample HotsprSampleMSe2_FD_203476 | JGI IMG/M metagenome (GOLD analysis project Ga0308407, IMG submission 203476) | Hot spring phototrophic mat microbial communities from Mushroom Spring, Yellowstone National Park, Wyoming, United States - 20060911_MSe2 ...
ACCTATGATAAAATACTTTGACAGAGTGTCTTCTTATAATGCAAGGGTTGACTTGTTAAAGATGGATCTTGAAAAATATAAAGACTATAAGTTTATTATTTCTTGTAGTGATAACTATAAACTTAAGGCAATATTTCCTGATGCTGTTTTTGTTGAAGCAGACATTGAAGAGGGTTTTATTGATAAGGTAAACAAATGCTTTTTTATTACAGAGGCTCAGATATTTGGAAAAAAGTTTCTTACTAAAACAAAACCTCTTTTTTTCTCTTCAAGCCCTATAGAGTCTTTTTCTGAGATTACAAGTGGAGAGTATGTTGTTCATATAAACTATGGTATTGGAGTTTATAGAGGTATTGAGACATTGAATGTACTTGGTAATAAAAAAGACTACATAAAGTTAGAGTATGATGAGGAAGAAATAGTCTATATACCTGTGGAACAGATATTTTTAATACATAAGTATATGGGAAAAAGGAATAAACCTGATAAACTGGGGGCTAAGAACTGGGTTAATAAGAAAGAGAGAGTTAAGAAAAGAATGGAAGAGATAGCATCAAGTCTTGCAATTCTTTATCAAAAAAGAAAGACTTTAAAGGGTATAAGACATGTGGAAGACAATGAGATATATAAAAACTTTGAAAAAGGATTCTTGTATCAAGAGACACCCGATCAGTTAAAGGCAATAGAAGATGTAAAGAAGGATATGGAGTCTGATTATCCTATGGATAGGCTAATATGTGGAGATGTTGGATACGGTAAGACTGAGGTTGCAATAAGGGCTGCTCTTAAGGCTGTTATAAGTGGAAAACAGGTCGCTTTCATATGCCCAACAACAATACTTGCTGAACAACACTACCAGACATTCATTGAAAGGCTAAGAGACTTTCCAGTAAATATACAGATGTTATCAAGGCTTACCCCAAATAAAGAACAAAAAATGATAATCAAGGGTTTAAGAGATGGAGATATAGATATTGTGATAGGGACACACAGGTTGCTTTCCAAAGATATTGAGTTTAAGGACTTGGGGTTATTGATTATTGATGAAGAGCAGAGGTTTGGTGTTTCTCATAAGGAGAGGATAAAGCAGATGAAAGCAAATATAGATGCATTAACTCTCACAGCAACTCCGATTCCAAGGACTCTTTATATGGGGCTTTCAAATATTATAGATATGAGTATAATAAACACACCACCTATTTCAAGAAAACCTATCAAGACGCATGTATTACCTTTTAATGAAAACATACTAAAGACAGCCATACAGAGGGAGATTGATAGAGGTGGACAGGTATTCATTATTCATAACAGGGTTGCAACTATACAAAAGTTTGCAAGTTTTATAAAAGACTTAACAGGTGCTAATGTGTGTTTTGCTCATGGACAGATGGACCCAGTTGAACTTGAGTCTATATTCCTTGATTTTATTCATAAAAAATATGATATTATGGTCTCAACGACTATAATAGAAAACGGAATAGATATCCCTTCAGTTAACACTATAATAATAGATAAACCTGAGACATTAGGCTTATCAGAGCTCTATCAGTTAAGAGGTAGGGTTGGGAGGTCCGATGTTCAGGGCTATGCTTACCTTTTTTATGATCCAAAGAGGGGACTTACTGAAGAGGCTATGCAAAGACTTAAAGTAATAGAAGAAAATACAGAACTTGGCTCAGGCATAAAGATAGCATTACATGACCTCCAAATAAGAGGGGCTGGTAACCTTTTAGGTAAAGAACAAAGTGGTTTTATAGATGATGTTGGTATTGAACTTTATACAAAGTTTTTACAGGAAGCTATATCCAAGGTTAAAGAAGATATAAGAGAGGAAGAGATAGAGCCTTTAATAGATATTAGTTTTAATGGTTCAATCCCTAATACGTTCATTGAAGATGAAAAAGAAAGGTTTGCTATCTATAAAATGATAATGAGGGCAACTAGTTTTTCTGATATTGATGATATAAGAGAAAAGATAAAAGAAAGGTATGGGCATATAGTGAAAGAGTTTCATAATCTTTTAAGAGTAAGTAGGATAAAGATAATTGCAAGAAAACTTGGAATATTACAGATAAAACAAGAAAAAGATAATATCAGAATGACTGTGAGTGGAAATAGACTTGATCCTAAAAAGATAGTTGAACTTATAAAAATAGGAAAGATAAGGGTTGAAAAAGACTCTATTGTTTTTAAGGTTAAGGATGCACTTGATGATGTTGAAGATATTTTAAATAGGATTTTTTAGGTTATCTGATATAAATTTTAGAGATTCTTATAATCATAGATTTTTCTTTTTAGCATGATGTTTAAAATACATTCACTCTTTAGTAGAAACTCACATTTTTAAGACATATAATAAAAAAACCTAAAAAGTTCTTACCTAAACTTATTTCATTAAATTTTAAGGTTTATTATTTTTAATATGATCCTTTTTAATTAGGACTAACTTTTTTTAAGAAGATTATAAGCCTTATTAAAAAATACTGGATTATCTTAATTTTAAATATTTAAATAACTATATATAATTTTAACTAAATATGATTCAATTTAAAAGATCAATAATTTTAAAACTCATATATAGTATGACTAAAACTATGAGAGATAATTCTTAAAGCACACCCTTAAATGGGTGGCTCTATAAAATTTTTAGATAAAATTTTATTCTATTATTTTAACCTCTTTTATTTGTATAGGTTCAATTGGCTTGTTAAGATTATTTACTCTAACTTCCATAATTTTTGATAACACATCATTGCCTTCAACGACTTTTCCAAATATAACCTGATGTTCTTCTAATTTAAGGTCTTCTTTTCCTGTATAAATTGAGAAAGCACCGAAACCTTCATTCTTAGGATTGAACAATATTTCACCATATGAAAGTTTTTTATTTTCTGGATTTACCTCTTTACTAAAGTCTTCTTTTATGTTTGGATCAAAAGCCTTGCTGTTAAAACCTATGTTTATAAATTGTTCAAAAAACATTACTTCATCTACTTGAGTGTTATTGTACTTTCCATTTTTTATAAAATTAACGAATAATTCTGCAGCCTTAGGAGCCACACTCTTATAAAGTTTTATTTTTATTTCCCCAAGGCTTGTTAATATCGAAATAACAGGTTTATCTTCTAATTTATAAGACTTTCCACAGCTTACAATGATAAACAATCCAAGTATAGAAATTGCAATTTTTTTTATCATATGAATCTCCTTTATATTTTTTTTTAAAAAATTTAATTCAATAAAACTTTAAAAACCATTAATAAATTAAAATAAAATCAAAAAATTTGTCAAGAAAAAGTTAATCATATTTTTTGCCTTTATAAAAGAAGTCAAACTTAAAGTTTGCTTCTGCTTTAAGACTTGATGTGTATATTTTTAGAGAAAATATTATAAAATTAAGTTTAAAGTCTTCACTTGTCTCATCAATCTTTATATAAGAAAATGCTCTTGCAACAAGTCCATTCATTGTTGGTGACTTAAATGGTGTAATAAAAACAACATTAAAATTATCATCTTTAAAGTATAGACCAATAGTTCCCGATATTACACCATTCTCAGAGACAATAAAACCATTTGCTATCTGCATTCCGGGGGTAAAGTCCAAGACTCTATAAAATATTTTTTTTGCTATCTTTATAAGGTAATCAGCATACTCAAAGCTCTGTGCATCAATCGAAATATTGTTGTTGGAGTCAATATTAATAACAGCTTTATCATGTACATAAAGATTAGGTAGTACATCAACTAAAGATTTCTTAGGATTGTCAACTCCTTTTTCAAACTCCAAATTTTCTTTGCTATTAATATTCGAATTATTATCCAAAGTGTTATTTAAAGACTCTAATTCAATCTTATCTTTTATCTCACCTATAAACCTTACATCATTATAATAGCTATATCCTTTTTCCTCTGTTATTTTACCTGATGCTTTACTCTGAAGTTTTGCAAGGTTTTTGGTTTCGTTCTCTTTCTTTTCCTCTATAAATACCTCAACAAGCCTATACTCATCCTTTTTATTTAAGTTCATTTCTTCTTTTTTCAGTATTTTATCAATTATACTAAAACTTTCATTTTTAGGTAATACAACTATTTCTGAAAAAATAAGATTATACAAAAAAAGAGAAACTAAAAAAAAGTATAAAACACCTCTCTTTTCCATATTAATAAATATAATAATCTTCTAATAATTAAGCAATAAGTTATGTTTTTTTAATTCTTATACAACTTTGATTTCTGGGTAGGTCTCTATAATTTCATCTTTATCCATAATATTATACCATATACTTACACCTGCAAAATTATCAGAAGATATAGAAGACACAGTCTTTAATACTTCTAAAGTATTCTCAAAAGTTTTTTCTTTAGACTCAAGTTTAGTAAAAACAGCAATAACTATAGTTAGTATAAAAACCTCTTCTAAGTTTTCCTTTATATCTGATGTCTCTTTTTTTACATCTTTAACATTTATGACTTCCTCTTCATCATATTTTGTCCTCTCTTCTTCTCCTATCTTACTAAAGCCAGATTCAAGTTCCTGATCGTTTGAAAAGTTAGTTATATCAAAGTTATACCATCTTATCTGCTCTTTTGCTCTCAATATAATTACTGAAATCTCCCTTAATGCTATATAGCATGAATTGACATCGTTAGGGTTCATACCTTTTATTAGTTCTTTTATCTGGTTCAAAAGTTTACCATCTCTTAAATAAAAACCTAATTGAATATTAGCAAGGCTTGACTTTGTTTTTTTCTTTACAACATTTCTTAATATACTGAGTGCTATCATTCCAAAAACAAGGAATACAATAAATCCTCCACCGCTACCGATATAAATAAATCCAGGTATTGATACTGAGGTCCCACCACCTGTAAAGCCACCAGAGGAACCTAAAGAACTTCTGCCAAAGAATCCACTTCCACCGCCACCTCTTCTTGCAAATATGTCAGATGAAGATAAAATAAGAATAAGCATTAATAAAATAATAACTTTTTTCATTATATACCCCTTTTTTAGTTATATTTATAAATATAAATATACAAAATAACAGTTTATATAAAAAAACAACTTGTTTTTTTTAAATTTTTAATAAATTTTTTTGAGTAGTGAAGTAATAAATGAAATAATGGAGGTTTATTTAATGTATACAGAGAATTTTGATAGAATAATGAAAACATGGGAGTCAACTCTAAAAGAAATAAATGACTTGTATAATGAGGGACAAGAGAGATTCTTAAGATCAAGTAAGAGTTATTTTGAGAGTATGAAATACTTTGCAGAGCTTACAGGTAATGTTGCATTGGGGAATTTGTATAAGACATTGATAGAAACAACTAATAAACTTATAGATAAGTTAATTGAGCAAAACAAAAAATAAATTATTATTCTTAATTTTAAGTATTTTTATATTATCTAAAACCTATGCCCTTGAATTAGAGATAGGTTCAGGCATAGGGTATGAGTCTTTGCAGAAAAACTCTTCATTTTATGAAATAAACTCTTTTATAATTACTCCGTATTTAAAAATTCCATTGAGACTTAAGAGAATAGTATTAAGTGGGACTATAGGATATACGTATTCTAGCCAGATTAGATACCCTAAATTAGGCGTAGAGTTAGACTATCTTTTACATCCAGACTATATGCCATTTATAGGAATAAAAACAGAGATAAAAAAATATGATATGATTATTGATGATAATAGGGTAGAAAGCGTTTTTACACTGTCTTTTGTTGGCGGTAGCAAGATAATAAAACTTGATAACTCGTCTTTATGGCTTAAAATAGATTACACAATAACCAGTTTTAAAAAGAATATTGTGCTTAACAGTTTTTCCTTGGATATAGGTTATTCTTTTAATATTTAGAACTGAATAGATTAACTTTAATCTTAAAGTTCAAACTAATTTTATAAAAAAGTATATGACTTTATAAAGTTTATATTTTTGTATATTCTTGATCTTATTAAAAAGCCTTTTCAAATAAATTAAATTGAACATACATCAAAAACAAGATTAAACATAATCACTTCAGGAATAATTAAAATATTATTTATTAGTAAAAATTATCACTAAAAAAATAAAAACTGTATTTAATTTTTAATAATGAAACATTAAAAGGGTTAAAGAGGGGGAGTATGATTGTTAAAAAGAATATAGTTGTACTTTCAAAACCATTTAGGACAGAGTCAGGCTTTGTTATAAAAAAACCTGAAGTATGTTTTGAGGAATATAGCAACAAAGGGCCTGTTGTAATAATAACTCATGGTGGGCTTTCAAGTCATCATGCTGCAGGAAGATATACTGATAATCAGATGGAAGAACCTGGGTTTTGGGATGGTTTGATAGGAGAAGGAAAGGCGATTGATACGAACAAGTATAGAGTAATATCAGTTAACTCACTTGGGAGTATGTATGGTTCAACAAGCCCAATAAGTATAGATCCTGACACAGGAAAACCTTATGGCCCTAACTTTCCATTTATAACTATGGTAGACATGGTAAACTTTTATAAAGCATTTCTTGATGAGATTGGGATAAAAGAAGTTTTTTTAATAGCAGGACCTTCTATGGGTTCAATGCATGCTCTACTTATGGGTGCATTGTATCCAGATTTTATAAAAAACATAATATCGATTGCAACAGCTGGTAGAATAACACCAGGAGCAATGGCTATTCATGAGTTCATAATAAGTACTATAAAGAAAGACCCAGACTTTGATAATGGAAACTACATATATAAGGGCAAAAAACCGACTCTAGCATTAAAAATAATTCATGAAATGGCAAGAATATATTATACTCATGAAGAAACCCTCAAAAAGATATGGGAAATGCCAGAAACAGAAGATGTTCAAAAAAAGAGGGCAGAGGCTATAAGAAATTATTTGACGTTTATGATAGATAAACAGGTAGAAGACAAAGATCCTAACTGTTATATATCTCTACTTAACGCTATTAACACATATAACTTAGGTACTAATCTTTTTAAAGGAAGTTATGAAGAGGGTGTAAAAAGAATAAAAGCAAATGTCCTTGTTATGAATATTGAAACTGATTCAGAGTTTCCACCATACTGGGGAAAAGAGGTGGTAGATATACTAAACTCAAAAAGGAAAGGTCAGGCAACATTTTTCTCAGTCCCTTCAATATGGGGACACATAGGGTGTTTAAAAGAGACTGAATTCTTAGGTAATAAGATAAAAGAGTTTTTAATGAGAGTTAGCTAAAAAAACATAAAATGCCCGAGAAGGGACTTGAACCCTTACAGGATTTCTCCAACATAAGCCTGAATCATGCGTGTCTGCCAGTTCCACCACTCGGGCTTATTAATATGTTTTAAAATTTAATTTTTAGAATTTTATTTTTTAAATTTTATAAAGTTAATTTTGGGGCTATAGCTCAGTAGGATAGAGCAGCAGTTTCCTAAACTGCGTGCCGGAGGTTCAATTCCTCCTAGTCCCATTTAAAAAAACATAGAATTATGGAGAAAATCATATTCGATCTTAGCGATCAACTAAAAATACTTAAAGCTATTTCAAACCCTATAAGACTTGCAATAGTTAACTTATTGTATGAAGGTGAAAAGTCAGTATCCGATATAATAAAAGTTCTTGAAAAAGAGGAAAGAACAAAGATATCTAAGCACCTTAAGATACTTAGAGAAAATAAGATAATAGACTTTAGAAAAGAAAAACAAAAAAAGATCTATTTTTTAAAACTTAATTGTGTTATTGAATCATTACTTTGTAGTTTGAAAATTGTGAAGAAATAATCCCTACTATTTTGTCAAAATAAATCGATAAAGAAGATAGTAAAGTCATTTAAGGAAGTTTAAGAGATGAAAGAAACACCAATGATGATGCAGTACAAAAACATAAAGGCAAAATATCCCGACTGTATAATATTTTTTAGACTTGGTGACTTTTATGAGATGTTTGGGGAAGATGCCGAGATAGGCTCTCAGATTTTAGGTATTGCACTCACAAAAAGAAATGAAGAAAAAATGTGTGGGGTTCCTTTTCATGCTGCAGACTCTTACATATATAAACTAATAAAGGCAGGTAAAAAAGTTGCTATATGTGAGCAGATAGAGGAACCCTCAAGAAATAAAATAGTAGAGCGAAAAGTTGTTGAGGTAATAACACCTGGGACATTCTTGGATGAAACAAAACTTAACACAAACAAAGACTCTTTTCTTGTTTCAATTTTAATAATAGGTAATGAGTTTGGAATATGTTGTATAGATGCAACAAGTGGAAAGTTTATAATAATTGAAAACAAAAAAGATATTGACTATATAAAGACAACACTAAGAATAATATCTCCCAGTGAGATAATAATAAGTGTAAAATACCCCGAACTTGAAAATATACTAAAAGACTTCTATCATAATATTGTCCCTGACTACTATTTTAGCCCCTCTCTAAATGAAGTATTTTTATTAAATCATTTTAAAGCAGGTACACTAAAGGGTCTTGGAATAGAAAAAGAAGTATTATTAGGGCCTGTTGCAGCAGGATTAAGGTATTTAAAAACAAATCTTGGAAGGGAAATATCTCACCTTAAAGACTTTAAGATAATAAGAGAGGGTGAATACTTATACCTAAATGATTCAACAATAAGAAACCTAGAAATATTTGAACCTCTGTTTAAGAGTTCAAGAGACACAAGTCTTTTTACAAACATAAACCTGACAGTAACACCTATGGGGAGTAGACTCCTTAGAAATTACATTTCTTATCCGCTTAAGGATAAAAGAAAAATAGAAGAGAGACTTGATAAAATAGAGTTTTTTATAAACCATAAGGAAACACTAAAAAACATAAGGAGAAACCTTATAAGTTTTGATATTGAAAGACTTTTTGGAAGAATAATGCTTAAAAAAGCAGGTTATTTCGATATAATTAAGCTTGCAAACGGTCTAGAAGCAATAGAGAATATAAAAAAGATTGAAAACCTAAAGAATAAACCTCCATCTTTAAGTCATATAATAAAAAAGATAAAAGAGACCTTGGTAGATGAGAATGAAAGAGAAAGTGGTATAGTAAGAAGAGGAGTTGACAAGGTACTTGATGAATATAAGGATATAGAGAGTAAGGGGCTAAACTATATAATAGAGATAGAGAATGAAGAGAAGAAAAAGACAAATATAAACAGCCTTAAAATAAGATACAATAAGGTTATAGGATATTATATAGAAGTTACAAAAACACATCTTGACAAAGTCCCAGAGTATTATATAAAAAAACACAGTCTCTTAAACTCTGAGAGGTTTACAATACCTAAATTAATAGAGTATGAAACAAAAATAGAAGAAGCTAAGACTAAAATAGAGGAAATTGAGCAAAGTATTTTAAATGAGATTATAGAATACATAATTCAAAGTCACGAGTTGATAAAACAGAATATAGAGTTCTTAAAAGAGATAGATGTTTTCACCAGTCTTGCTCAATTAGCAATAGAAAGAAATTATATAAGGCCAATAATTGAGGAAGAGACAGTAATTGATATAAAAGATGGCAGACACCCTGTGGTAGAAATTTTTGTTGAAAACTTTACACCTAACTCAGTATACCTTGATGAATCAACAAGATTTATACTCTTGACAGGCCCTAATATGGCTGGAAAGTCAACATACATAAGACAGACTGCACTTATAGCACTACTTGCTCATATTGGATCTTTTGTACCTGCAGCATATGCAAGGATTGGTATACTTAATCAGATATTCACAAGGGTGGGGGCATCAGACAATATAGCTGAGGGTGAGAGTACTTTTCTTGTGGAAATGACAGAGGCAGCGTCCATACTAAGAAGGGCAGACTCAAAGACTCTGATAATAATGGATGAAATAGGTAGGGGTACAAGTACTTATGATGGGCTTTCAATAGCATGGGCTATTCTTGAATACTTGGTTGAAAAGAAAAAAGGGCTTACACTATTTGCAACTCACTATCATGAACTTACAAAACTTGATAGGATAGGTATAAAAAACTATAGAATGGCAGTTAAGGAATATGAGGATGATATAGTGTTTTTACACAGGGTTGAAGATGGAGCAGCTGATAAGAGTTATGGTATACACGTTGCACAGATAGCAGGACTACCAGAAGAGGTAATAAAAAGGGCAAGTCAGATACTCTCATCAATACAAATGATAGGTGATAAGGAAGAAAAAATAATGTTTAATAAAAATACTGATATTACTCTATTTGAAGTTAAAAAGACTGATATATACGAACCAATAGTATCAAAAATAAAGTCAGTAGATATAAACAGAACAACACCTTTACAGGCACTTTTGATGTTACAAAAGTTACAGGAAGAAATAAAAAAGATAAAATAGTATCCTAAAGATCAAAAGTCTGGTTTATAAAAGAAAAATTTTATAAAAAAATTTGTTAACTAAAATTTTTTTTAAAAAACCTATAAGAAATATATAGTATTATTTCAATAAAAATACGATGTTTTTATTTCTTTTAAGCCTAAAGAACTTAACTTGTAAAATTTCCTTACTAAGTACTAATCTAATATAAATAATTTCTCATCCTTGTATAGAGAAATAAAAGATTATTGCTTTTTACAATGATTGGGACCACTTTTTAAAGATTAGAAACATAGCCTTTAAGTTTAAGTAATTACTATGAATATTTTTAAAATTTTAGTGGGACCTAAAACAAGGTTTCTGAAAACACTTTGGCTTTCTCCTTTGCAAGTAGATCACATCTTTCATTAAAAATATTATTGTTGTGAGCCTTTATCCATTCAAATCTTATATTCGATCCTTTTATATCTTTAAGTAATTGACTTATCTCTTGCCATAATTCTTTATTGCTGATCTCTTTCTTGCTTGCATTTTTCCAGTTATTCTCTTCCCAATTTACAAGCCAGGCATTGAGTGTGTTGTTAACATACTGGCTATCTGTATAGAGAATAGCGTTAAAAATGTTATTGTTTTTAATATACTTTAAGGCTTCAAGTACTGCTTTTATCTCCATTCTGTTATTTGTTGTATTAGGTTCTCCACCAGAGTCTGAATAAACCTCATTTTCATCTTTGACAACAATAAATGACCAACCACCAGGTCCAGGATTACCAATGCATGAACCATCTGTATATATCTCTAATTTTTCAGTGTTATCATATTTTTTATTATTATCATTAATTTTTTTTAGTAATACAACAGTAGAAGATGCAATACCCTCAAGGTTACCTATTGGCCCCATCTTCTCTGTAGTTGTCGCTTTAAGTCCTATATTTTCACAAGGTATATTTATTAGATAAGATAGATTTTTGACTATCAATTCTCTTTTATCTTTTATTTTAGGCCTTTCAGCAATAAGAGTAATATCAATATTTTCTATGTCAAAGCCTTTATCATGCATAGATTCAAGTACTTTTTTAAGCATAATACTGCTTTCAATACCTTTTAAAGAAGAGTCTGTATCAGGAAAGAAATAGCCAATATCAGGCATACCTAAAGCACCAAGTATTGCATCCATTATAGAATGAATTATTACATCACCGTCAGAATGAGCAATTATTCCTTTTTCAAACTCAAGTCTTACCCCACCAAGAACTATATAATTCCCTTCCCCGAACCTATGAAAGTCAAAACCTTGGCCAATTCTATACATATTTTATCCTTTTTTTATTAAAGAAAAAACTCTTGATATAAAACTATAATTTTTCTTGAAGTTGTTATTGTCTAAAAAATCAAGAAGAAGATTATTAAACTCTTTTGGTTTCTCAAGTTGTGGCAGATGTCCCGCCTCATTTATTTTTACAAGTTTTGAGTTTTTTATTTTTTCATGAAACTTATTAGCATAATATGGTGAGATAAACTTGTCATTAAGCCCCCATATTATTAGAGTAGGTACATCTATTTCTTCAAGCAAGTCATCTAATGGTCTTTCTATCATAGCTTTCACAGACCTTTCTAGTGCGTGACAGTACTCTTTATATTCTTTACTATTGTGATACTCAACCTGTTCATTAGCAAAATACTTAGCATTCTCATGTCTTGGGTTATGAAAAAGGGTTATTGGGAATATGTTTATAAGGTATTTAAAGAGTTTATCAAGGTTGTTTTTATCAAATGCTATGTTAAGCAATATCTCTTCAATAAAATTAGGGTTATTAAGCCCCGAGCTGTTAACAAGGACAAGACCTTTTAGCCTTGACTTATATTTGGCAGCATAAAAGGAAGAGATATGACCGCCCATTGAGTTACCTATTAAAATAGGATAATCTGGTAAGTCAAGACTTACAACAAACTCTAAGAGTATTTTTGCATAATACTCTATTGAATAGTCTATGAAAGGCTTATCGCTCTTGCCATAGCCAGGAAGGTCTATACCTATTGCCCTGTAACCTTTGTCTTTAAAAAAAGTATAAGACTCCTTAAAATTATTTAAACTCCCACCAAGCCCATGGACAAAAATTAATCCCTGTCCCTTGCCATAATCCTCATAATGAACTTTAATATCATATTTTTTTATTTTTAAAAACTTACCCATCAGTCACTTATTCCCAAAAAAGTTTTTGCAACAAGTCCTATGCCAAAACTTATAGCAGCCACACTAAGTCCAATAAAAAGCATTTCAAAAAAGCTCTTTTTAAAGTTTTTATCCTGAGCAACAGAAATATAATAGTTAAATATAAAAATTATAAATATTACTGATATCAGGCTCAAGATAAAGGCAATATATACATTATGAAAAAGAATATAGGGCAAAATCATTATAAATACAGTAAATACATAGGTTATGCCAGTATAAAAGGATGCTACAAACGGTGTTTTTGCACCTTCTGACTTTTGAGATAGGTACTCTGATGCAGCCATAGAAAGGGATGCTGCTATGCCTGTAATTATACCAGCGAGTGCTACAATCTTTGAGTCTCTTATTGAAAAAGTAAGTCCTGCTAATGTACCAGTAAGTTCAACAATAGCATCATTCATTCCAAGTACTATAGAACTTTTGTACTCTAACTTTTTTTCATTAAGCATGCCAATAAGCTTTTTTTCATGCTCGTTTTCTTGTGTTATTATAAACTCAATACCTTCAAAATAATTCTTAAAGTCAGCATAATTTATCTGTGCCCTTTCTTCTCCCCTCTCCATTAGTTTTATTCCAAAGTTTAAACCAAAAAACTTGATAAGTATATAGTAGAAAAATAGTTTTATCTTGTTTACTCTTACCTCCTTTTTTGTTATATTTTTCCAAAAAAGATAATGGGAGAACTCATCATTT
>Ga0308407_1001395_pt1 | contig 12987 bp, 17 predicted proteins | sample HotsprSampleMSe2_FD_203476 | JGI IMG/M metagenome (GOLD analysis project Ga0308407, IMG submission 203476) | Hot spring phototrophic mat microbial communities from Mushroom Spring, Yellowstone National Park, Wyoming, United States - 20060911_MSe2 ...
ACTAAAATAACTTCTTAGTTTACAGGAATATTTAAAAAAATAAGTGTAGTTATCTATTTTACCTCTAAGATTATTAAAATACCTGTAAAGCTTGCTCCAATACAAAAAGTCTATCTTTAGCCTAATCTTTTATTTCTGATTAAAAAATATATTCCAATTCCCTTAATATCTGTTCAAAATGCTGTTTTCTGACTTTGTTCTTAACCGGTCTTTATGGCACACTTAAGCCTGCAAAAAATAATGCTCTTACTATATCATCCAACATAAAAGTAACCCTTTTGCATTCGGGTATTATAGATGGTTTAAAATTTCCATCTCTTGTTCAAGGTATAAGCTCCATATCTCCAAATATCGTCTTTGGTGTCCTTCTATAGTATCCGTTGCCTCTTGCCTTAATATGATCTTTTAAATATGCTTCCCTCTTTTTTAACATTATTTCTTGTATCATCCTCCTTGAAATATTTGGATAATTGTTCTAAAATTATATTGTCCATTGCGAATTCCTCCTTGATAGGTTTTTTTGTCTAATTTCTTGTAGTTATATATAATACAACCCTTCAAGAGGAATTTCAATAACACAATTAATTATACACTACCTTTAATTAAAAAAGCTTATATTAAACAATCACCACTTTTTTTTATTTGAGGCTTAAAAAAACATATAGTTTTTTTATTCAATTACTTTTGTTTAGGTAAAAATAAGAAGTTTATTAGATAGACTTGGTCATAAAATAAGAAAATTTTAATTTAGAGTAATAAATATTTTTACTTAATATAGATAAAAAGTTAAATTTAATTAGGCTTTTAATTCAAAAAACACTGGAGTTTTATTTTGTTCGACTTTTTTCAAAAAGTATTTTTATCATTCTTTTTTGAAACAAAAGAAAAGAATAATTTTGTTAACCAAGTTACACTCTATGTAGTAAAAGAAATAACATCATATATAGAGACCCCCGAAGGTAAAGTAAAAGAAGTAATAAACAGAGTAGAAAGCCCAAAAGTACTTATATATGAAGGAAAAGTAAAAATAAATCCTCATAAAATAAGACAGATATTGAATGACCCAATAAATAATCCACAAAAAGACCCCAAAATACTTGAAGACTCAATCACATTTGAACAAAAAGACATGATTTCAACAGTCTATGATATGATAAACAATACACTTGAGAACTTCACAACATCAAGTAAGCTACTTTTAAACTCGTTTGGTATCTTTTTAGACTAATTTATAATAAGTACACAATCTTTAAAAAGTTTTTCTAATAATAGGTTATTGTTTAAATTAAATCTCATTTAATAAAAACTTGATTTTTTAAATTGAACATTTAGTAAAAATTGTTTTAAGTTATTTAAATCTTTAAAAGATCAAAATTAAAATAGTAATCTTTTATAAAAAAGTTAATTTTAATTAAAAAGGTTTATTTTAAACAATCAGATAATAACTTTCAACAGTTATATTTTTAATTTTGGTGTATAAAGATATAAAGTATATATGGGATATAAACCCGAAATATTAGTTCTGAGGAAAAAATATCTAAAATAATAAAAGCATTATCTATTCAAAGTATATTTATATATATAACAGTATAAAAAACATAATTTTCTAAAAAACTAAATTTTTTGTTTAAAATCTTCTTAAAAAATATTTATCTTATAAAGTCTTCTCAAGTTTTTAAAGGAATTTTTTATAAACTTCTAATCTAAAAAAACTAGTCTTTTTAAGTCAAGTATTGATAATATTACAATTAAATACTTAAAAAAAATAAATAAACAAGAGTATTAATTATAGTCATAGGTATTCCTATCTTTGCAAACTCAAAAAAACCTACACCTATACCAATTCTTTTTTCAGCATTATGAATTATGATTACATTACTTGCTGCACCAAGGATCGATAAGTTACCTGCTATAGTACTACCTGCTGCAAGTGCAATAAGTTCTTTTGTGCCACCTAAGTCAAGAATTATAGGAAGTAAAAGGACAACCAAGGGAACATTTGATATAAATTGACTTATCAAAATGCTTAAAAGTATTATAGCAACTTTAGAAGAAAGATCAATCCCAATACTTTTTACTATAGACTGAAAGAATCCTGTATTCCACACACTCTGCATTAGTATAAACATTGATACAAAAAAGATCAATGTGTGCCAATCAACCTTTTTTATTATTTCAATCCTTCTCTTGCTAAAAATAATCAAAGGAAGACCAGAAAAAATCACTATATATATTAAAGGTATATTATGGTTATTATCGATTATTCCAATAACTATTTTTAAAACTGTAAAAAACACTAACAATATAACTGATATTCTTGAAACTTTAGCAAGATTAATATCTTTTATTTCCTCTTTCAAGTCATTTGTATCTATTTGACCTTTAAAATCGTTCTGATAAAAAAGTCTTAACATAAGAAAACAGATAAAAAGATTTATAAGCGTAGGAAGAAAAAGGTATTTAAAAAAGTAAAAAAAGGGGTTTATCATCTGTGTTGCAATTAAAAAGTTTTGAGGATTACCTAATGGACTTGTTAGACTACCGATTGTGATTGAGAAAGCAAGTGATAAAAGTAATAGTTTTATATTAAAATTAAACTTATTTGACAAGTGAATTAAAATCGGTGTCCCTATTATAGCAATAGTATCGTTCATAAGTATTGCAGATAATAGTCCCATTACAAAAATCAATGTTAGAATAATTTGTTTTTTATTCTTTGCCCTCTTAAAAATATGAAATGTAATATACTCAAGATAACCACTCTCTTCAAGCCCAACACCTATAACAAACATAAAAAACAGGAACAATATTACCTCAACATTTATAGCTGATAATGCATCCTTAAAACTTATTTGCCCCGTCACAAGAACTATTAAAGCACCTAATGACATTGTTTCCCATATTTTAAGTTTTATATTACTTACATCTCTTATTGCAATAAGGACAAAAACTATAAGTAAAACTATAATAGATACCATACTAAATCCTTAAAATTTTATTCCAAAATTTTAAATTAAATAGTGTATAAATAAATTCCATGCTTTTTTAACCAGTCTTTAGCCTCTTTAAACTCAGGATAATACAATTTTACCTTATTCCAAAAGTCCTTATAATGATTAGGTTCTTCAATATGTATAAGTTCATGAATTATGACATAGTTATATACATAAGTAGGTGCCATTATTAAACGCCAGGATAAGTTTATATTTCTATTTGATGAACAACTACCCCATCTTGTCTTAGTATCTTTTACACGTAGTCTATTAAAACCTATATTAAGTCTTTTAGCCTCTTTTTTAACTAAAGCCTCAAACTCTTCTTTAGCTAATTTTTTAAGTTTTTTCTTTATAATATTCAAAATATCTGAAGAAACCCTATATTTAATAATAAAAGACTCCCCATTAAAATAGACCCTGTTTATTGATGCTCCTTCCTTTATACAAGGAGTTTTTTTACCTTTAAACATAACAAATCCAGTCTCAAAAAGTTTTGCCAGATTAAGAGGGTGTTGATTATAATTTTCAAACACATTTTTTATCCAGTTTAAGTTTTCAATTACGTAATTCTTGACTCTTGATACATTAGGAGTTCTTATAATTAGGACATTATTGGGCGTGGGAATTATACTTACTCTATTTGTCCTTACTTTTCTTATAACAAGAGTTATGTTTTCCAGCCCTAAGTTCTTTAAAAAATCTTTCATTTTTGATTCAACTTCTCTTTTATCTTACAGACTTTACAAACCTCAAGATAAGAAGGTGCTCCACAAGTCTTACAATAAGTAACATTTTCAAGTTTTGTTTCTTCATTCTTAGATCCAAAAAAATTATTTAAGAAAAACCTTAATATTCCCGGGTGTTTATACTCTAACATACTAAGAACTTCTTTATAAGAAATACTTGTGGCTGTCTTAGAATATGGGCACTCTTCTCTTATATAGTCTATACCATTAACAATAGCATACATAGCAGACTGTCTTTCAGATATAAAAACAAATGGCTTTATCTTTTTTGCAAGCAAGTTATTTTGAGGCATCACAGGATATTGCCTCTTTAGATAATCTTTATCCCATTGTATAAGATTTCCAAATAATGTTGTAACCTCATCATCCATATTATGCCCAGTTGCTATAACATTAAAACCTTTTTCCAAACATATCTTATTCATGTAATATCTTTTTATAGCACCGCAGGCAGAACAAGTCTTCCTGTAGATCTTGCTTATCCTGTCTATTGACTCGAGTCCTTCATCCTCAAGGTCCACTATATATAATTCAATCCCTGTTTTGTTACAAAAGTTAACAACCTTCTCTCTTGATACACTAGAATATTCTGCATGTTTAATCTTAAGGTCTATATACAAAGCAGATACATTATAGCCTAACCTTTTTAGAACCTGTATTAATGATAGGCTGTCTTTACCACCAGATACTGCAACAAGAACCTTATCATCTGGCTTGATCATATTAAACTTTTTTATTGTCTTAGATACTTGTTTTTCTATCCAAGAAGGATAACACGTCTCACACAATGCAAGTCTATGTTCTCTCAAAAATATACCAGTTTCTTTTCCACAAAACTTACACTTTCTCAATTCTATCCACCAGAGACAACTTTTACTATCTCAATATTATCTAGATGAGTAATCCTTTCATTTTCTTCTACTATTTTCCCATTTTTAAGGATTAATACTGTTGTTGGGATAATTTTAAGTCTTTCAAGAACTTCTTTGACAGTTTTTACATCACCAAATTCAAAGTTTTTGCCATTATAAGAGACTATCATATAGCCTCAGGCCCTCTCTCACCTGTCCTAATTCTTATTACATCTTCTATTGGATAAATAAATATTTTACCATCACCTATTTTACCATTTGGACCACTTTTTGCAACCCTAAGTATGGTATTCACAGTTGGCTCTAAAAAGTCATCATTAACAACTATCTCAAGCTTTACCTTTCTTATAAACTGTATCTCGTATTCCTGTCCTTTAAATATCTCGGAATGACCTTTCTGTCTTCCAAAACCCTGAACATCACTCACAGTAAGTCTATTAACTCCTATTTCTGATAAAGCTTCTTTTACTTCCTCAAGCTTAGAAGGCTGGATAATTGCTTCTATCTTTTTCATACAACCTCCCCAATAACTTTTGGGCTACTGGATTTTAATAAGTTTAATGTAGCATTCATATCATCTCTATCAACTATAAATATTATTCCTATACCTAAATTAAAAACTCTTCTCATCTCTTCTTCTTCCACTTTTCCTTCTTTTTGTATAAGTTTAAATATGAATGGCCTTTCCCAAGAATCCCAGTCTATTGATAGACTAATCTCTTGTCTTAAAAGTCTTTTAGTATTACCCTCTATACCACCACCAGTTATGTGAGATATCCCTTTTAACTCTATTTTATCCTTAAGCATGTTAATCTCTTTAAGATAAGACCTATGAACAGCAAGTAGGGCCTCACCTATAGTAGAATCAAGTTCTTTAATATAAGTGTCAAGACTAAACTTTTCAAGAAGTATCTTTCTTGCAAGAGAAAAACCATTAGTATGAAGACCAGTAGAAGGAAGACCAATAAGAACGTCACCTTTTCTTATCTTGGAACCATCAATTATTTTTGACTTTTCAACAACACCAACAATAGTCCCTGCAATATCATACTCTTTATCTTTATAAAAACCCGGCATTTCAGCAGTCTCACCACCAACAAGAGCAACCCCATTCTCACGACATGCTTTTGCCATACCTTTTATTATTTCCTTATGAACACTTCTGTCTAACTTACCAGTTGCAAGATAATCAAGAAAAAATAATGGTGTAGCACCAGAGGTCGCAATATCATTTACACAATGATTTACAATATCTTCTCCAACACTATCATGTTTATTCATCATAAAAGCTACTTTAAGCTTTGTTCCAACACCATCAACACTTGAGACAATTACAGGTTCTTTATAACCCTTAGGTAACTCAAAAAATGATCCAAATAATCCAATACTCTTTAAAACATGAGGATTAAAAGTAGATTCTACGTCTTTTTTTATATCTTTAACAAACTCATCACCTTCATTTATATCAACACCAGTAGACTTATAATCCATTTTCACCTTCCAGATTTTTTAAAATCTTTATAAACATAAACTAAACCAATTATACCTATTAATATCATAGGCAAACAAAGTAAATGGCCCTTTGTAAGCCCCAAAAAGTCAATCTTATAAACATCTTTTAAAAACTCTATAAAAAACCTAAAAAGACCATAAAGAAGAACAAAAACCCACATCATTATACCATTTTTCCAAGTAGGTTTAGAAAGGTCAATAGTTTTAGAAGAATAAACCTTTTTATATATATAAAGGAGTATGAAAAATATTATAAGATTTTTTATACTTTCCATTATTTGAGTTGGATATCTATACAAACCAAGGGGATCTGTTCTAACAAACTTTACAGCATACCAGGGAGGTGAAACCTGATTGTCCACAGGTATACCATACAACTCACCATTTATAAAATTAGCGATACGGCCAAAAAAGAGGGAAATAGAGCCTATTAAAGATAAAAAGTCAGACCATATTCTTAAAGAAATATTGTTTTTTTTGCAAAAAAAGAAAGAAACAACTAAAACACCAAAAATACCACCATGAAAAGAAAGTCCACCCTCCCAAACTGCAAATATCTTTAGAGGATTGAGAATATAATATGATGGTTCATAAAAAACAACCTCAAATAACCGGGCACCAACAACAACCCCTATTATTGAGTAAAATATAAAGTCATCTATCTGTTTTTTAGTAATGTCTATCTTTTTTGACTTTGAAAGACTAGATATAAAAAAATAAGCAATCACAAAACCAAGCATATAGAGGATCCCATAATACCTGATTGATATAGGACCTATGTTAAATATAACTGGATCAATATTATGTATCATGACTTACTCTTTAAAATAAGATTTTAAAAGAACTACTTGTTAATTTCTTGATCTTTTTGTATTTCTTCTAATGTCTTTACTTCTACTTCTTTTTCTTTTGTTTCAACTTTTTCTCTATCAAGCCTTGCCTTAAGAACACTTATTGAAAAAGTACTAATCATTATTATAGTCATAAGTATTGCTGTTGTTCTTGTTAGAATATTCCCCTTTTGGCTCCCAAAAACCATATCAGCACTACCACCAAAAAGACCTAAGTCTGAGCCTTTATTTGACTGTGCTAAAACTAAGAGTATCAATAATATAGCAGAGACAGTTATAAAAATATAAAGAAGTGTTATTATAAATCCCATATTCTACCTCTTTTTATTGATTTCTTGCTTAAACTGTTTTGAAGTTTTAAACTTTACATCAAAATAGTCTGAAAAATTCACAATTTCTCCTGTCTTTACCTTTCTACCTTTTTTGCCTTTTCTCTTAACCTTTTTAAAAACACCAAAACCTCTTATCTCTATAGTTTTACCTTCTTCTAAAGACTTTTTTACAAACTCTATAGTATTTTCAATAACTTCTTGAAGCTTCTTTAGCCTAACAGTCTTTGTTATCAATTGAAACTCAGGCATATTATCATACAATTCTTTATCAATAAATGATATAATCTCTCTTTTTTTAATCTTACCCATTTAAACACCTATTTACTTAATAAAAAATTTTTTATCTTCTTATTCATTCTTGACTTTTTTCTTGCAGCATTGTTCTTATGTATAATATTCTTTTTGGCAGCCTTATCAACAAACTTTGTATATTCTCTGTATGCTTCCATAATTTCTTCTTTAGATCCACCTATTGCAATAAGTTTTTCTATTTTCTTCCTTGCTTTTCTTATATTAAGCTTATAAACTAGGTTTCTCTCTCTCCTCTTTTCATTTTGTCTTACATTTTTTATAACTGAAAGACTCTTACCCATAATTCCTCCATTAGTTTTAAAACTCCATAAATTAGACAATAAATTTTATAAAAAAAACACATAAATGTCAAGTAATTTAGAAAAAATATTAGAGGCAAAATAGTTACTAATTATACATAAAATAATTTTAATTCTTAAAGGTCAGTTTTAATCATCCTAATCTTCATATTTTTTAATTTTTTGAGTATAAAAGTATATTTTAAATTAGAGGAGATTGGTTTTTAAGATAAAAATATATTTAATTACAATGATTAAAAAATTTTTTTCAAAATTTTCAACAACCTATAAAGTCTTTTTAAAAAATCAGATTTTCTTATTTTTTAAGCCTTATCTAATTATTAAAATCTGCCTTGAAAACAGACAAGAATGCCTCTTGAGGTATTTCAACTTTACCTATCATCTGCATTCTTTTCTTACCTTCTTTTTGTTTTTCAAGCAATTTTCTCTTTCTTGTTATATCCCCCCCATAACACTTGGCAGTAACATCTTTTCTCAATGCACTTATGTCTTCTCTTGCAATAACCTTACTCCCAATTGAAGCCTGGATAGGTATTTTAAACAAGTGTTTTGGTATCATTTCTTTTAGTTTTTCAACAATAGTTTTAGACTTTTGGTAAGCACTTGATGAATGAGTTAAGAATGAAAAAGCATCGACCTTATTCTTATTTATATAAATATCAACCTTAACTATATCAGCCTCTTGAAAACCTGTTAATTCATAGTCAAAAGTAGCATATCCTTTCGATATAGACTTTATTCTATCATGAAAGTCATATATTACCTCTGCTAAAGGTATTGTATAAACAAGTTCAACCATCTTATCATCAACATAGTGCATATGCTCTTGAATTCCCCTTTTTTCTTGACATAGCGTTATTACATTACCTATATAATCCTTTGGCGAAAATATTGTAACTTTAGATAAAGGTTCAAAAATCTTGTCAATTGTTGATGGATCAGGGAACTTTATAGGGCTTTCAACAAGTATTTCCTCACCATTTTTGAGTACAACCCTGTATTCAACTGTTGGAGTAGTTACAATAACATTAAGGTCAAACTCTCTGTTAATCCTTTCTTGTATTATCTCAAAGTGTAAAAGACCTAAAAATCCACACCTAAAACCTGCACCTAAAGCAACAGATGTTTCAGGTTCAAATGTTAATGCAGCATCATTTATTTTTAATTTTTGAAGTGCATCTTTCAGTTTAGCGTATTCTGTGGAATCAGAAGGATAAATACTTGCAAAAACAAAAGACTTTACATCTCTAAAACCAGGTATAGGTGCATCTGCTGGGTTTTCCACAGAGGTTATAGTATCACCTATTTTTACATTCTCAAGTGCCTTAATGTTTGCAATAAGATAACCAACCTCACCACTTGAGAGTTCTTCAGTTGGGACATTACCAAGTCTTAAAAACCCAACCTCTTCAACATCATGCTCAAATCCTGTCTGCATAAATCTTACTTTCATTCCTTTTTTTATAAAACCATCAAAGACTCTTATAAGTACAACAACTCCTCTATAGTCATCATAATAAGCATCATAGACCAAAGCCTTTAAAGGAGAATTTATATCTCCCTTAGGTTCTGGTATTTTTTCAATTATAGCCTTCATAAGATCTGGTATGCCTATACCCTTCTTTGCTGAAACCATAACAGCATCATGCCTACTAAGAGCAAGTTCTTTTTCTATCTGATTAAGTGTCCTCTCTATATCAGCATTAGGTAGATCAATCTTGTTTATAACTGGCACTATTTCAAGATTATGTTCAAGTGCTGAATAAAAGTGTGCCAAAGTCTGAGCCTCTATACCCTGACTTGCATCAACAAGGAGCAATACTCCCTCACAAGCCATAAGTGCTCTTGAAACTTCATAAGAAAAGTCAACATGCCCTGGAGTATCAATAAGATTTAGTTCATAAACATTACCATTATAGTTATACTCTAATTTTATTGTCTGAGCTTTAATAGTAATACCACGCTCCCTTTCAATATCCATAGTGTCTAACATCTGCTCTTTCTTTTTTCTCTCTTCAACAGCACCTGTGATTTCAATAAGCCTGTCAGCAAGAGTAGACTTTCCATGATCTATATGAGCTATAATGGAAAAGTTTCGAATAAATTTCTTATCAATCATCGATACCTCAGAAAATAAAAAACAAGTTTAACAAGTTTATAAAAAATAAAAAAATATATTTATACTTAATTCAAAGACAATTATTAAGGTAATAGACCTTTTGCTTTTAATTTTCTTATCTTTTTCATAAGTTTTCTTTCTTTTGCTTCTTTCTTTTTCTTTTTCAACATAGAAGGTTTTTCATAAAAGCTTCTCTTCTTAAGTTCCCTGCTTATACCTTCTCTTTCAATAATCTTTCTAAATCTTCTAAGAGCTTCTTCTAAGTTTTCATTATCTCTAACTTCAACCATTGCCATTTAATCTACCACCTCTTTTATTTTATTTATTTTTAATAAATTAAAATTTATAAAAAATATCAGTATTTTTAAAAAACAATTTTTCTAAAAACACATAAATTCCATTATGAATCAGTTTTAATAGTAAATAATAAAAATTAATTAGTCACTCATTAAAAAATAGGTGTCAGGCTGTTATTTAATATAATCAATTTTAGTTAAAACTGATTTTTTGTCTTAGATTATAAATAATTTCTTAATAAAAAGATACTAGATTATCTTAGCTATTCTAATTCTTCTTTTAAACACTTAAGTAATTTAATACCGTAATTTATCTTACTTAAATGTTTCCTAATTTAGACAATCACCTAAGATTTTTTAACAAGCTTTTATAAAACTCTTATTTCCTAAATTAATACTTTGAGTTTCCTAAAGACTGATTGAATTGTATTTTAAAAATTTTAAAACAAAATTTTAAAATTCATATTATACAAAGAAAAAACTGTTTATTATTCAAAAAGAATAAAACTGATCTAAGAACCTTATGTCATTTTCATAAAAAAGTCTAATATCAGGTATTCTATACTTTATCATTGCAATACGCTCAATCCCCATACCAAAAGCATAACCTTTATACTTGTTGTAGTCTATACCAACATTTTTAAAAACTTCAGGGTCTACCATACCACAACCCGCAACCTCTATCCAGCCTGTACCTTTACACATAGGGCAACCCTTACCACCACAAGAGATACAGGTAAATGCGACTTCTGCTGAAGGCTCAGTAAATGGGAAAAAGTCGGGTCTAAACCTTACTTTAGTGCCTTCTCCAAACATCTCTTTTGCAAAAAGTGTTAATACCCCCTTTAAGTCAGAGAATGATACCTGGGTATCAACAACAAGACCTTCAATCTGATGAAAAATAGGAGAGTGTGTTGTATCAACATCATCCTTTCTGTAACACCTACCAGGTGATATTATAGCAATTGGTGGTTTCTTTTTCTCCATCACCCTTATCTGTACACCTGAAGTCTGAGTCCTTAAAAGTTTTTTATCTTTGATATAAAAAGAATCTTGATCATCCCTTGCCGGGTGAAAGTCAGGAATATTTAAAGCATCAAAATTGTAGTATTCATCTTCTATTTCTGGCCCCTCTTCAACACTAAATCCTAATTTTGTAAAAATACGTATCATGTCATTTATGACAAGACTTAAAGGATGGGGTCTTAAAGGTTTATAATATTTACCTGGGGCAGAAACATCTATCTTTTCTTTATTTAATCTCTCATCCCTTACTCTTTTATCCAACTCATCCTTTTTAGACTTTAAGAAAGCCTCAATCTTTTCTTTAAGTTCATTTATTTCTTTACCTAAAGTCTTTTTTTCTTCAATAGAAAACTCAGATATTTTATTAAGTGCCTCTCTTATTAACCCCTTTTTACCCAAAAACTCAATTCTAAAATTTTCAATTTCCTCATAAGAGGAACAAGAAGAGACATCTGACAAAACATCTTCAGCTATTTTTTTAAGGGAGTTTATATCCATAACCAGATAAGTTCCTTTATTTTAAAACTTCTTTTACCTTATTTATAACTTCTTTAAAACCTTTAGGGTCATTTATAGCCATATCTGCTAACATTTTTCTATTTATAACAATACCTGATTTCTTTAACCCATAAATAAAAGTACTATATTTTAGACCTTCATTTCTTACTGCAATATTTATTCTTATATTCCACAATCTCCTTAAGTCTCTCTTTCTCTGTTTTCTTCCAAAAAATTGACTTACCCAACTTCTATAAACAGACTGATTAGCGATACTAAATATTTTACTTCTTCTGGCATGAAAGCCTTTTGCTCTTTTTAAAACCTTCTTTACCCTACTTCTTCTTATTGTACCATTTACTGCTCTTGGCATATTTTCTCCTTAAATAGTTATTTTCAAATAATTAATTTTTTAATTTATTGATAAGGTAAACACTCTCTAATTCTGTGATAAGAACCTTTATCAACTAATGCAGGACTTGAAAGTCTTCTCTTTCTTTTTCTAGTCTTATGGCCTAACAAGTGACTTTTTCCAGATTTACTTCTCTTAATTTTATTTGAACCTGTCACTTTAAATCTTTTTTTAACAGAACTTTTTGTCTTAATTTTATACATATTAAAACTCCTTGTCTTACTTTTTTGGTGCCATTACAAGAATCATATTTCTGCCCTCAAGTTTTGAGGGTTTTTCAACAATCCCAACATCTTGAAGGTCTTGAATAAATCTATTTAAGACCGCCTCTCCTTTTTCGGAATAAGCAATCATTCTACCCTTAAACTTTACAGTAAGTTTCAACTTATCTCCCCTTTCCAAAAACTCTCTTCCCTTTTTAAGCTTAACTTGATAATCATGCTCTTCAATAAGAGGTGTAAGGGTAAGTTCTTTTACTTCTATAACATGCTGCTTCTTTTTCATCTCTTTTTCTTTTTTCTTTTGCTCAAACCTGTATTTACCATAATCCATTATTTTACATACCGGTGGTTCAGCTTGAGGTGCAATTTCAACAAGATCAAGATTAAACTCTTTAGCTTTTTCAAGTGCTTCTTTTATATCAATAACCCCTAATTGGTTACCTTCAGGGTCTATTAATCTTACCTTTTTTGCCTTTATCTGGTTATTAATATTAA
>Ga0308407_1001399_pt1 | contig 12965 bp, 12 predicted proteins | sample HotsprSampleMSe2_FD_203476 | JGI IMG/M metagenome (GOLD analysis project Ga0308407, IMG submission 203476) | Hot spring phototrophic mat microbial communities from Mushroom Spring, Yellowstone National Park, Wyoming, United States - 20060911_MSe2 ...
GTGAGCCTACCGGGTACCTGCTGGAAACTGCCCAGGAGCTAATCAACCGGGTTCTGCCCCCGCCCGGCCTGGCCGAGCTCGAGCGGGGCCTGCAAGACCTGGCCCGCCGGGGCTACACTGCGGTTCATCACATGGGCTGGTGCCACTATAGCCTGGCAGAGCAACTGGCGGCCTCTAGCCGGCTTCCGCTGCGGCTGTGGTGGGCCCTGGACCGCGACCACTGGCGCGAAACCCAGCCGGGCTGGCGGGGCGATCGGCTCGAGATTGCCGCGGTCAAGTTTTTTGCCGATGGGGCCCTGGGCAGCCGCACCGCCTGGATGGTGGAGCCCTACCCCGATGGTTCATATGGTCTTGCGCTCGACCCCCTTGAGCTGATCGAAAGCGAGGGCCAGGCAGCCCTGGCGGCGGGCTTTGGCCTGGCCGTACATGCCATTGGCACCCGGGCGGTGCAGGGGGTGTTGGAGGTGTTTCACCGTTTGCAAGCCCGAATGGAACAGACCGCTGGCGCGGCTGTTCACCGAGCTTGGCGCATTTTCCGGCTCGAGCACGCCCAACATGTGCGCGATCAAGAGTTGCCGCGGTTTGCTGGGCTGAACCTGGCGATTTCCATGCAGCCCATGCACCTATTGGGCGACGCCGAGCTGGTGCGCTACCACCTGCCAGCCCGCCAGCACGAGGCCTTCCGCCTGCGCGATCTCTGGAACACCGGCCTGCCCCTGGCTTTCGGCTCGGATGCCCCGGTGATGAAGCCGCTGTACGAGCTGAACCTGCAGGCTGCCACCCAGCACCCCCTGAACCCGGCCCAGCGCCTGACCCCCGCCGAGGTTTTGTGGGCCCATACCCGCGGCGCAGCGCTGGCGGCAGGCTGGCCCCAGCACGGCCAGATTCGCCCTGGGGCCCCTGCCGACCTGACCTTGTGGGCGCAGGGCCGCCCCGTGGGGCGGGTATTTGCCGGGGTGCTCGAGCTGGGGTGAGATGAACCCCGGGCGCTGGCATCTGAGGGGTTTAAGACGGCTTAGTGCTTATGCCTTCCTGGAGAGTAAGAACTGCTCTAGGGCCTGGCCCGCGTTGCGGACGTGGGTTCGCATGGCAGCTTCCGCATCCTCGGGGTCTTTGTTGCGTACTGCCTGCAAGATGGCTTCGTGCTCGGCGCGGGACTGGGGCAGGCGTCCTGGAATGGCCGCCGAGCTGCTGATGAGCATGCGAATCTGGCCGTCTATAGTCTCGGCAGCGGCCAGCAGGCGTTTGTTGCCCGAGGCCTCCCAGAAGGTGCGGTGGAAGGCCAGGTCGAGGTCACCATAAGCGCCAATATCCTCCTGGTCGGCGGCTTGACGTTGCTTGCTGAACAGGCGCTCGAGCTTCCTCAGAAGGGCCTTTCCGTTGTTCTCAACGGCCAGCCGGGCTGCCAGTCCCTCCAGCACCTCGCGCAAGCTATAGATCTCTCGCACGTCCGCAAGGCCCGGCTCCAGTACGAAGTAACCCCTGTGTGGCACCGCCACCACCAGCCCCTCCCGCTCCAGCGCACTCAGGGCCTCCTTGACGGGGGTGGGGGAGAGGCCTAGGTTCTCGGCCAGTACCCGTACCACCAGTTTTTGCCCCGGGGGGATTTTGCCTGCCAGGATGGCTTGACGCAGGGCTTTGTAGGCTTCTTTGTTCAGGGTTGTTCGTGTCAGGGCCATATATTTAGCGGGTAATTCTAACACGTTGACCGCGCAAGATTTTAGATATAAAATCTTGCGAAAAGCAAAGGAGGATGCTGTGGCGCACAGGGCACTGGCGCACAAGAGCACCGATGACGTGGCGATAGCCGTTGCCGATCTGAAAGCGGGTGAGGAAGTGACCGTTCATAGCCTCGAGGGGGGCAAAACGCACAAAGTGCGGTTGCTGGAAGACATCCCACTGGGGCACAAAATCGCCCTCAGGGATTTGCCAGAGGGCCATGTGGTGATCGAGTATGGCGAGAAGGTGGGCCGGATGATCAAGGCCGTCAGGAAGGGCGGTTACGTGCACGTGCACAACATCCGTACCTTGCGCTGGGATTACGGGCAAGCCGAGGGCAAGGTCCGCAAAAGGGCGAGGGGGGGGCACTGATGCCCGAAAAAACGGCTGTCAGGAGCGTTCAGCTAACCGGCTACCGCCGTTCCAACGGGGCGGTGGGCGTGCGCAACCATGTGCTCATTTTGCCAGTGGACGACCTCTCCAACGCGGCTGCCGAAGGGGTGGCTCGGCTGATTAATGGTACCGTAGCCCTGCCGCACCCTTACGGGCGCTTGCAGTTTGGCGCGGACCTCGAGCTTACCTTCCGCACCCTTTCAGGCCACGGAGCGAACCCCAACGTCTACGGGGCGGTGGTCATCGGTATCGAACCCAAGTGGACCGAGCGGGTTGCCTCGGCCATCGCTAGAACCGGTAAGCCGGTGGAAACCTTCTCTATCGAACGCCATGGCGATCTCAACGTGATCAACGCTGCCAGCCGGGCAGCCTACCGATTGGCGCAGGACGCCTCCGAACTCAAGCGCGAGCCAATCCAGGTATCCGAGTTGGTTCTCTCCATCAAGTGTGGCGAGTCCGACCCCACCTTAGGCCTAGCCGGCAACAAAGCCCAGGGCCGGGTGGTGGATTGGCTGGTGGATATGGGGGCTTCGGTGATTTTTGGTGAGACCTCTGAGCTGACCGGTGGCGAGCACCTTATCGCAAACCGCTGCGCTACCCCAGCCCTCAAGCGCAGGTTCATGCGGATCTACAACGACTACATTCGGATGATCGAGGCCCAGGGAGTAGATCTGCTGGGTTCCCAGCCCACCGAGGGCAACATCCGCGGCGGGCTCTCTACCATCGAAGAGAAAGCCCTAGGCAACATCCAGAAGACCGGCACCCGCCCCATCAACGCAGTGCTGGACTACGCCGAACCGGTTAAGCCTGGTCAGGGGCTGGTTTTCATGAACAGCTCTTCGGCAGGGGCAGAGCAGGTGACGCTTTGCGCAGCAGCGGGCAGCGTGCTGCATTTCTTCACCACCGGCCAGGGCAATGTGGTGGGTCATCCGCTTATCCCTGTCATCAAGGTCTCGCCCAACCCCATTACCTGTGCTACCATGAGCGAGCACATCGACGTGCAGCTACCGGATCTGTTGTTGGGCGAGATCAGCCTAGACCAGGCAGCCCATCGCATCCTGGAGGTGTTTGAGCGTACCGTCAACGGCCGCCTGACGGCTGCCGAGCTGCTGCGGCATAACGAGTTCGTAATCACCAGGCTTTACCCCAGCGCCTGAAGCCCTACCTCTATGATCATCGTTAGCGAGTACATCACCCCAAGTGGCCTCGAGCGCCTGAAGCAAAGCGGTCTGGAGGTCTACTATGACCCCAACCTCTGGAAAGACCGCGCGGCCCTCAAGGCCCGGCTGGCCGGGGCCACCGCCCTCATCGTGCGTAACCAAACCCTGGTGGATGCCGACCTCTTGGCTGCGGCTCCCAGACTCAAGGTGGTGGGGCGGCTGGGGGTGGGCCTGGACAACATCGCGCAGACCGAACTCAAGGCTCGAGGCGTGCAGCTTTACTTTGCTCGGGGTATCAACGCAGGTGCGGTGGCTGAGTACGTGCTGGCGGCCATGCTGCACCTAGCCCGCAACATTGCGGGTGCAGCGCTCCATGTGGCCCAAGGCGGCTGGAACCGGACGGCCTTCGGAGGCTTCGAACTGGCCGGCAAGACCCTGGGGTTGGTGGGCCTGGGCGAGGTGGGTTTGCGGGTGGCCAGGCGGGCCAGGGCCTTTGGCATGGCGGTTGTGGCCTCCGACCCTATGCGCCTGCCCTGGGAGAGCGCGGTGGAGGACCTGGAAATTCGGCTGGTCTCCACCCCCGAGGTGCTGCGTACGGCGCAGTTTCTCTCGCTGCATGCCCCCTTGACCCCCGAGACCAAAGGGCTGATCCGGGCCGAGACCATCGCCACCATGCCCAGGGGCAGTTACCTGATCAACACCGCCCGGGGTGAGCTGGTGAACCAGGCCGACCTGGTGGCCGCGCTGCGCTCAGGCCACCTGGCCGGGGCCGTGCTGGACGTGGTAGATCCCGAACCCCTGCCCGCGCAGCACCCGCTGCGGGGTGTGGAAAACCTGTGGATAACCCCTCATGTGGCGGGTCTGACCGCCGAGGCCCAGGAAGCGGTGGGACTGCGGGTGGCCGAGGGGGTTTTGAACATCCTGAGGGCGGCATGAAGGTTCCCTACACCGAGCTCAAACGGGCAGTCTCGAGCCACTTCCAAGGCTTGGGGATGGCCTCCCATCACGCCGCCAGACTCGCAGAGGTGATCCTCGAGGCCGAAATGGAAGGCAATGTGGGGCATGGCCTGACCCGGATTGCCCAGTACACCGCCCAGCTTCAAGCCGGTGGGCTCAACCCCAAACCGCAGATGCGCCTCGAGCGCACCCGGCCCGTGGTGGCAGTGTTGCACGCCGACAGGGCGCCGGGGCCAGTGGCCGGGCTGTTTGCGCTTGAAGCCCTAGTCCAGATGGCCCAGGAGCAGGGCAGCGCTGCCCTAGCTGTGCGCGGCGCTGGGCACGCCGGGGCCTTATCGGCCTATGTGGGCCGGCTGGCCCAGCAGGGCCTGGTGGCCCTGGCCTTTGCCAACACCCCACCTGCCATTGCTCCGGGGCCGCTGCTAGGTACTAACCCCATCGCCTTGGGTGCGCCCGCAAAGCCCCGGCCAGTTGTCGTCGACACTTCTATTTCGGTGGCGGCCCGGGGCAAAATCATCGACGCGGCTAAGAAAGGGGAGCCCATCCCTGAGGGCTGGGCGCTCGATAAGGAGGGCCGTCCTACCACCGATGCCCGCGCGGCCCTGGACGGTTCCTTGATTCCCATTGGGGAAGGCAAGGGCTTCGCTCTGGCAGTGCTGGTGGAAATTCTGGCCGGGGTTCTGGCGGGCGAGGTGCTCTCGCTCGAGCTACCCCTGCCCTGGATGTCCCCGGAGCAGGCAGCCAGGCCTGGGCTCTTGTTGCTGGCGCTCGAGCCTACGGCATTTGGTGCAGGATACACAGAGCGGGTGAACCGGCTTGCTCAGGCTCTTGAAGCGGTCGGCGGTCGGATTCCCGGAGCGCGCCGGGCTGCTTTGCGGGAAAAGGCGCTGGCTGAGGGTTTGGAGGTAAGCGAGTCGCTTCAGGCGGAACTGGGTAAACTAGGCTTGCATCTAAAAGGAGGAGCTCTATGAAAAAGCTTTTTTGGCTATTGGTGGCTGTCTTGGTGGTTTCGGTTGCGATGGCACAGCAAACCCGCTTGCGGGTGTTCGTGGGTGGGCAGCAGCGTCCGGATGTGATGCGGAAAATTTTTGACCTCTACCAGTCCCGCAACCCTGAGGTGCGGGTGGATGTGGAGGTGGGAGGTGCCACCTCAGATCAACAGCAGCAGTACCTCACCACGGTGCTGGCCTCACGCGATCCCAGCATTGACGTCATCCTGATCGATGTCATTCGGCCTGCGCAATACCTGGCCAGCCGTTGGGCCGACACCATCGACAAATACCTGCCTGTTGCCTCACGCCAGGCTTTGTTGCGGCAGTACCTGCCCGCTTACTCGCAGGCCAACGTGATCAACGGTCAGCTGGTAGCGCTGCCGGGCTTTGCCGATGCCATGTTCCTCTATTACCGCGCTGACCTGCTTGAAAAATATGGCTTCAAACCGCCTGCTACCTGGGATGAGGCCATCCAGCAAGCCCAGACCATTCTCCAGCGGGAGAACAACCCCACCCTCAACGGAATTGGTTATATCGGCGCTCCTGTGGAAGGAACGGTGTGCACCTTCCTGCTGCCCATCTGGGCTGCTGGTGGTGATGTTACCAACGCACAGGGCCAGTTCAGCCTCACCGTGGAGCAGGCCCAGCGCGCCTTACAGTTCTGGGTGGGCCTGATGGATCAGCGGGTCTCGCCACCCAACATGGCCGAAAAGCCCCAGGATACCATTCGCCAGGAGATGCAGGCTGGCCGCTGGATTTTCGGCACCCTGTTTGCCTATGCCTGGAACAGGTTCCAAAATGATGCCGACAGCCAGGTCAAGGGCAAAATTGGGGTGGTGCCCCTGCCCGCTTTTGCTGGGGGCCGCCAGGCCAGCTGCCTAGGGGGCTGGCAGTGGGTGGTATCGGACTTTAGCCGCAACAAAGCCCAAGCCCACCGGTTGGTGCGTTTCCTGAGCAGCCCCGAGGTCTCCAAGATACTGGCCATCGAAGCCTCTAACCTGCCGGTTTTCCCTGCGCTCTACCGCGACCCCGATATCCTGCGGGTCAACCCCTGGTTTAGCCAGGCCTTGCCGGTGGTGCAAGCGGCTCGAGCTCGCCCACAACATCCCCGCTACTCCGAGATTTCAGAGGTTATCCGCGTAACCACCAACCAGGTGCTGGCCCGGCAGAAAACCCCTGAGCAGGGTGCGAGGGAGATTGTGACCCGCCTACAGGCCATCTACGGCGGCAGGTAAAGCGCCTTCTCCACGGGAAGCCCTCCGGCCCCGGGCTTCCCGTGGATGACAAAGCACCAAAGGATGTGATCCATGACCCAGCCAGAGCCCAGAATCCGTCGTGGACTTGGCGACCTGAGTGAGCGCGCACTGGCCTTCTGGTTGCTGACTCCGGCGGCCTTACTCCTGGGGCTGGTTGCGCTTTATCCAGTGGGGCGACTTTTTTATACCAGCCTGTTCCGCCGCCGGCTGACGGACGAGACCGGCAACAGTCCGGTTTTTGTGGGCTTTGAGAACTTTGCCCAGGCTTTTTCCGATGAACGTTTCTGGACGGCGCTATGGAACACCCTCCTGATCGTGCTGGTGACGGTGCCAGGCGCGCTGGTGGTGGGGCTTTTGCTGGCCCTACTGGCCAACCTGCCCTTCCGGGTCAAGTGGCCGGTGCGGCTGGGCTTGCTGCTGCCCTGGGCCCTGCCGCTGGTGTTTGCAGGCCTGATTTTTAGGTGGTTCTTCGACAGCCAGTACGGCGTGGTCAACGATGTGATCGTGCGTTTGGGGGGCGAGCGTCTGTTCTGGGTGACCACCCCCGAACTGCTTTTTTGGGCCGTTTGCCTGAGCATCATCTGGAAGAGCAGTTCTTTTGTGGCGCTTATTTTGCTGGCGGGTTTGCAGGTCATTCCCAAAGAGCTTTACGAGGCAGCAGCAGTGGATGGGGCCAACCGCTGGCAGAGCTTCTGGCGCATTACCCTGCCGCTTCTGCTACCGACCATCTTGGTGGCGGCAATTTTTCGTACCATTGCAGCTTTTCAAACCTTTGACATCCCCTTCGCTATGCAGAACGGGGGTAGCTCTTTTGAAACCCTGGCCATGTACGTGCGCACCACGAGCATCGAGAATCTGAACTTCGGCTACGGCTCGGCACTGGCGGTGCTTATGTTCCTGGTCAGCTTGGCAGTGACGTTGGTTTACCTGCGCTATGTGAGAGGGGCCGATGACTAGGGCAGGTTGCCTACACGGGTTTCTCGCCTTGCTGTGCGTATCATCGCGGTTTTTGTGGCCGGAGGCAGTGGCAAGCTGCGGCCTTCAAGAGGATAGCAGCCAGAGTGCTCCTGCTCGAACCCGGAGGGCTGTATGAGATGGGATAATCCGCGGATATGGCTCTGGATTGCAGCGGGCATCGTGATGGTAAACGGATTTTTCCCTACGGTCTGGATTTTGCTCACCTCATTCAAAACCGAGGGTGAGCTTACCCGTATACCCATCACCTGGCTGCCAGAAAACCCGACCCTGCAAAACTACGTGCAAATATTCACCAATACCCCCATTGCGCGCTACTTCCTCAACAGCCTGATCGTGGCCGCTGGGGCCACCCTTTTGTGCGTGTTTGTTTCAGCGCTGGCAGCTTATGCCCTGGCCCGTTTGCGCATTCCCAACAAAACCCTGATCTTTTCGCTGCTGGTAGGGGTCTCGATGTTTCCCACCGTGACCTTGCTGCTGCCCTTGTTCGAGATGGTGCTGGCGCTGGGGCTGCGCAACAACTACCTCGCCCTGATTCTGCCCCATGCGGCGCTTTCGATTCCGGTGGCTACACTGGTGCTGGTGAGCTTTTTTCAGGGTATCCCCCAGGATTTGGAGTCTGCCGCTATGGTGGACGGATGCTCCCGCGTGGGGGCGCTGTGGCGTATTGTGGTGCCGCTTTCGGCTCCGGGGATGTTTACCGCAGCTATTTTGGCTTTTGTGAACAGTTGGGATGAGTTTTTGCTGGCCCTGACCCTGATGCCCTCTCAGGCCATGCGAACCTTGCCGGTGGGCATTCAGTTTCTGCAGGGGGAGTATACCTTCCCCTGGCCGCTCATCTCGGCGGCGTTGGTAGTGGCCCTGGTGCCGTTGGCGCTGGTGATTGCGCTGTTCCAGGAGCGGGTGGTGAGTGGTTTGACCCAGGGTGGAGTGAAAGGATAGCCAGGTTGTTAGGTTACCGGGCTGAAAGAGCGCTGATTTGCAGCAATCATCGACAATATGCAAAATCTCAGAATTGGACTGGTCCCCATTGTGCGCTCCCTCTTTCGAGGCTCGAGGTTCGGCCTCGAGCACACCAGCCGCCAAGCCCTGGAAGCCCTAGGCCCCAAGCTGGGCTTCGAGCTGGCCTATGTAGCGGAGCCGGTGGCCGACGCCGCCCAGGCCGAGGCGGCTGCCCGCGCGGCCCAGGACGCAAAGCTAGACTTGCTGCTGGTCCAGCACGTTACCTTTGCTACCGGCGATGCCTTTTTGCCGCTCCTGGAGCTTCCCATCCCGGTAGGGCTGTGGGCCCTGCCCGAGGTGTGGGAGAGCGGGCCCCTGCCGCAGAATGCGCTCTGTGGCCTCAACCTGGGGATTTCGCTGGCGCGAAAACCCACCAAGTGGTTCTACGGGGCGGTGGAGGATACCTGGTTCCAGGCCCGCCTGAAGCTCAGCCTGGATGCCCTGCGCGGCGCGCGGGTGCTGCGCACGGGACGGGTGCTCTGGCTGGGCGGCCATGCGCCCGGCTTTTTTGCCTTTGGGGCTCTGCCCGAGACCGGCCTGGTGGTGGAGAGGGCCGACCTGAACGAGCTGTGGGAGGCGCTGGCTGGGGTAAGCGAGGCCGAGGTGGCCGAACGGGCCGCGGCATTCCACGAGCTTTCGGAGTACCCGCTGGAGGCCTTGCGGGAGAGTTTTCGCCTCGAGCTGGCCCTGGAAAAACTGGCCCGGCCCTACGACGGGGTGGCCCTGCGCGAATGGCCGGAAATTCCCGACAAAACCGGGGTGATGGCCTATGCGGCCATGGCCCGCCTGGCCGATGCGGGCTACACCCTGGCCCCCGAGGGCGACGTGATGGGACTGGCCGGTATGCTGGCCCTGAAGGCCATCTCAGGTAAGCCAGCCATCTTGCTGGACATCGCCCACATCTCCTCCAAAGGACTGATGCTCTGGCACGGGGGCGAAGCCCCCCAGGCCTGGGCCGATGGCCCCACCCGGCTGGTGCCGCACTTCAACCGCAACCTGCCTGCCGTACGCGACATGGCCCTGCGCCAGGGGCCCATCAGCGGCCTGCGCCTGCTGCCGGGCCGCAAAGCCGTGGTACATGGGGGTATTCTGAGCAGCGAAAAAGGCTACGACGGGGACTCGGGGCACCTCACCCGCCCCACCTGGGCCGGCGAGCCCCTAACCCCCCGGCAGTTTCTGGCGAGCTGGCTCAACCACCGCATCCCGCACCACCTGGCGGTGGGGATGGGCACGCATGAGGAGGCCCTGCTGGAGATGTGCGTCTGGCTGGGGCTGGAGGTGCTGCCCCCACGACCGGAGGAGCGCAGGCTGGTATGAAGATACTGACCGTGGGTTGGGCCAACCTGGATCAGCGCTACTACGTCGAGGAGTTCCCACCCCGCGCCAGCCGCACCGGGGTGCGGGCCTACCGCGAGACCGTTGGCGGCCCGGCCGCAGTGGCCGCGCTGGCGGTGGCCCGGCTGGGGGGGGAGGCCCACCTGCTAAGCCGCCGGGGCGATGATGCGGCGGGCGAGCGCCTGCAGGAGCTGCTCGAGGCCGAAGGGGTCAAAACCCATTTCCAGTTGGGCGCGGCTACCCCGGTCTCGGCGGTGCTGGTGACGCCGGAGGGGGAGCGCTTTATCTTTCCCTACCGGCCTGCCCTACCCGAGGAACTGCTGCTGAGCCAGGAAGACCTGCTTGGAGGGGCGGGGGCGCTGCTTTTGGACGGGCGCTGGGCTACCGCCGGGTATGGGCTGGGCCAGGCTGCCCGGGCGCGGGGCCTTCCGGTGGTGCTCGACCTGGACCGCGACCGAGAGGAAGACTGGAGGCTTATTCAGGTGGCCACGCACGTGGTGGCCTCGGAGGAACTGGCGGAGCAGAAGGGTGGGGTGGAGGCCCTCCTGGCGCAGCTTCAGGCCCGGGATGTGTTTGCTGCGGTCACCCTGGGCGCAAAAGGGGTGGCCTACGGCGCCGGGCGGCTGGCTGCCCACCCGGTGCCTGTGCGCGATACCACCGGGGCGGGCGATGTGTTTCACGGTGCTTTTACCCTGGCTTTGGCTGAGGGGCAAAAAGAGCTCGAGGCGCTCGAGTTCGCCTCGGCGGTAGCGGCCCTGCACTGCGCCAACGCCACCCCCCCGCGCCGCGACGAGGTGCAGGCCTTCCTGGCTTCGCTGGGGTAGAGCCCGCCTGCTCCCGCAGCCGGCAGTGGATGCCCCGTGTCCCCACCTGGATTAGCTTTAGCACGGGCCCGGCTCCGGTCATCTCGAAGCAGGCCTCGGGCACCGCGGTCTGAAGTGCTCGGTCAGGCTCATCTGCCGGTCAAGCGGCCCGGGTATTTTTGCGGGTAAAACTGCTATGCGCCCACAAAGCCGCTGGCCTGCGCGTGGCTGGAGCCATGGATGGCATCGCAGTTGAAGCTGAAGCTATGCGCGCTGCGTTCCACGTTCATGCGGGTATACGCCTTGCGCTGTCCTCGGCAGGGGCTGTTTTCGAGAACCTCGAGGGTCTGCCCAGCAGCGGGGGCTACCGGGCGGTTCTGGGTAGCAAACAGCCCCGTTGGGGCCTTGCGGCACTTCCGTAGCGAGCAGCACTGCCACCTCGCCTTTGGCCACCCGCACGAAGCCCCCCTCGGTTGGCGACCCGGCCGTTGTTGAAGCGGGTGGTGGGGGAGGAGATGGCGTAAGGGCGCAAAAGGGTGCGTCGAAGACCAGGGTACACCGCTCTCGAGGAGGTGGCGAAGGCTAGAGCCTGAGCGTGCGCTGTCCAGGTGGTCTATAGGTACCCTAACCCGTTCTCCTTGAGCAGCTCCTTCACCCACACCTTTTCCCCCCGCTTTACCGACTCCTCTGCTGCTACCCCCACCACCACGCTCCAGAAGCCCTCTTCGGCAGTGGCCGGCTGCACACTTGAGGCAGGGGTGTTGGGCTTAGCGTCCATAGCCTTGATCCAGTACAAGTGCTCGATGTAGGTGGAACCATTATGACCGCTTTCCTCGATGAGGGCGGGGTAGCTGGGGGTCATGGTGCGGGAAGTGCGGTCAGGCAGGCAGATGACCTCGAGGTAGTTCTCCCACTTGGAGTAGGCCTGGCCGTTGACGCCCTCGCTGGCCTTAAGGCGGCCCTCGTCACCGCAGATGACCATTTCCTCGTAGACCATGGGCGCGAACATGCACAGGTTGAAGTTGGCCCGGATGCCGTTTTCGTACTCCACGATCACGAAGGCGTTGTCCAAGATGTCTGAGCGTTCACCACCGTACTCGAAGTCCAGAAAGTTCACCGCCTGGCTGCCCGTAGCGTACACGCTTACTGGGCGCGACTCGGCGAAGAGGTTAAACAGGTCGAAGTGGTGGCAGCACTTCTCCACCAGGGTGCCGCCGGAGTACCGGGAAAACTTGTTCCACTGTTTCACCTTGTCCAGAAAGGGCTCGCGGTGCTCGAGGATGGTCAGGGTCTTGATCTCCCCCAGGCTCCGGCGCACCTTGGCCTCTTGAATGGCCTCCACGTAGATGGGCTTGAAGCGGTACTGGAGACCGATCTGCAGGACTTTTGGATAGTTTTGCGCGATCTGCCAGATTTGGTAGGCGTCTTTTATGTTGGTGGCCATGGGCTTCTCTAACAGGATGTGCTTGCCCGACTGCACTGCCACCTTGAGCACCTCGAGGTGGGTGTGGTTGGGGGTGCAGATGATCAGCCCGTCTACTGCAGGGTCGTTGCAGGCGGCCTCGAGGCTCTCGTAGACCACCAGGGGTTCTTGGCTGAACTGGGCCTTGATGCGCTGGGCGGCCTCCACGCTGCTTTTGTTGGGGTCGTAGACACCGTGGATGGTGCAGCTACCCTCGAGCAGCGTCACCCGGATGTGCTCCTGTCCGTTTACCCCTGCTCCAAGCACGTTGAAGCGGTACTTGAGGGGACCCGGATCCATCAGAAAGCGGTCTTCTTTGGGGAGGTAGGCAAATTTGGGGGAAAGCGCGTGGAGGCGGTTGGCGAACTCTTTATTGCGTTTCATGCTTTTTAGATTATAAATCTAAAATTTCGCTATCTGGCTAACCCGACCGCCCTTTCTAGGGGCAAACTTACCCGGCCCTATTTGAGGCCGGGGCCCAGGCCGCTGTTCCTGATATGCTGTTTCCATGCGACTGCCTCTTGGTTTTCGTGCGGGCGCAACTCAGGCCGGCCTCAAGCCCTCAGGCAAGCCGGATCTGGCCCTTATGGTTGCTGCAACGCCTTGCAACTGGGCTTTTGTGGGAACCCTCAACAAAGCTGCTGCGCCCTGTGTGGCTCGAGGCCGCAGGCTGCTGGCTTCTGGCCGAGCCTTGCAAGCTGTGGTGGTCAACGCGGGCAACGCGAACTGCGCTACCGGCGAACAGGGGGTTTGGGCCGACCAGCGGATGGCCGAGCTGGTGGCGGCGCAGCTGCAGCTTGTACCCGAGCTGGTTTTGACCGCCTCTACCGGGGTGATAGGCCAGCCCTTGCCGGTGGAAAAAATAGCGGCTGCGCTACCCAACATTCGGCTGGGCCCAGACATCGACCCCT
>Ga0308407_1001400_pt1 | contig 12964 bp, 10 predicted proteins | sample HotsprSampleMSe2_FD_203476 | JGI IMG/M metagenome (GOLD analysis project Ga0308407, IMG submission 203476) | Hot spring phototrophic mat microbial communities from Mushroom Spring, Yellowstone National Park, Wyoming, United States - 20060911_MSe2 ...
CAAAATTTAATACCAATAATTCAGCCGTGAGGCGATATCTTATAGAAGTGGCTCGCTATTGGGTTGAGGAAGGAATTGACGGATGGCGTTTGGATGTCCCCAATGAAATTGATGATGATGAATTCTGGGGCGAATTTCGGCAGATCGTAAAGTCAGCAAACCCAAATGTTTATCTGGTGGGTGAAATTTGGGATCTTCTTGCCCGGTGGGTGAATGAAACTCACTTTGATGGGGTCATGCATTACCCCTTGCGCTCGGCGATTCTGGATGTGCTGAGAGGCGGCATTGGAATCAACGATTTTTACCTGCGCCTGATGCAAATTGAAGAGACTTATGGGCAGGATGCCTTATTCGGAATGTATCTGCTGCTTGGTTCTCACGATACGGAGAGAGTAAAGACCCTCCTAAATGGAAATGCCCAAAAATTGCGACTGGCTTATCTGCTGATGTTTGCTTTTCCGGGGACGCCGGCGATTTACTATGGGGACGAAGTTGGCCTGGAAGGTGGCAAGGATCCGGATTGCCGCAGGGCGTTTCCGTGGAATGAAAACGGGTGGGATCGCGATTTGCGCCAATGGATTCAAAAATTAATTCAAATCCGCCGCGAAACACCACTGTTACGGCGAGGAAAATGGAAATTGCTTGAACCCACGCAATGTGATGGAGTCGTTCGCATGGCTCGAGAGGGTGGTGGCGAGAAATTATTAATTCTGGCGAATCTCAATTCTGAGCCTTGCCGGATTTCATTACCTGCAGAAACGGAAAACCCTCTCCCCCATCAAACACTGCGTAATTTGCTGGGCGATCAATTTCCGATTGAGAAAAATCAAAATCATTGGGAAATTAGCTTACCTGGCCTGAGCGGCGGGTATTTTTCAACTGCTTTTTGATTCCCAATCAGATAGCCAACCGATCTCTTCCGCGGCCATGAACAGGTCGGTTGCCGTGATCATGCCGATCAGTTCGTTGTTTTCATCAACAACCGGCAGATGGTGGACGTTCTTCTCCTGCATTTTTCGGGAGCATTCCACGAGAGTCCATTCCGGATGAGCAACCTGAACGGGGGTGGTCATGATTTCTCGTACGGTGGTTTCCGCCGGGTTGCGAGAGGCTGCGATGATCTTGTCGCGAATATCCGTGGTTGTGACAATCCCATAAGTGGTGTTGTGATGATCTTTCAAAACAACAACCAGGCTATGAATATGGCGGCGGCGCATGAGGGTCATGGCAAATGAAACACTGCTGTCAGCATCAATGACCACCACGGGACTTGACATCCAATCTCGAACCAGATGAGACATCGCGAATTCCTCCTAACTAAAACGAAGCAGGTTTGGTATCTTCTCGTGAGCGGTAAATTTGGTCAGTTTTTGCTGCCATGATGAAATCGTTGCGGTGTAAGCCGTTGACCACATGTGTCCACCATTCCACCGTCACTTTTCCATACTCAATGGTGAGTTTGGGGTGGTGATCTTGCTCGTCTGCAGCCAGCCCAACAACCATGCTGAAATCCAAAGCATCTTTATAGCGTTTGAATCGAAAGGTTTTTTGTAATTTTGGCACCTCCTCGGAATCGATGACCATCCAGCCTTCTGCCATTGGCAGAAGTGTGTCAATCTCATTGTGGTTTAAAGGCGGGGTACCTTTTTGGGGTCTAACACACTGCTCACGACTTAATTCGCTCATGGTTCACCTCTAAGGAGTTAATTGATCCATTTCACTTAACCTATCCATTAAATTTGCAATTTGATATGTTGCAAGTTGTTCTGACTGCAGAATTTTTTGAGTAATTTCGTGGACGGCAATCAGGGTTTCCAAAATCGAGGCATGGGTGGAAGCGGGTTTTCCGACTTCGTTCAAAACTGCTACCCAGTTCATCCACCAGATGAAATCATAAAAGGATTCTTGATTGTACCAAAGTACATCCTTATAACGGTTGACTCCGATAAAGCGTTGAACTTCCAGGTCAGAAAGCCAGTATTCCATGATTCTGGAAAGCGAATACGAAGACCATTTTTCATACCATTCCTGCTGATTTATCAGGATGCGCAGGGTTGGGGAAATTCTCCAGGTCACTGCCCCATCCACGCCAATTTGATGGGCGGTATCCATGACTGCATCCAATAACCGCCATTCCTCCATCCACGACAGGGTTTGGGATTGAGCGTCTTTTGCATCCTTAAGGATGCCCAATTTATGAATGAAGGGATAAAGAAAACCCACATAGGAAATATCCCTGGCTTTGTTCATTCCCTTTTGCAAATATTCAAACGCTTTTGGAGCCAGACCGCGAATGGGAACCGGTAAAACTTTTTGAGGGGATTGGAGATGCAGCAGGAATTCCAGTTGTTTTTGGAGAGTGGTTAGGATCAGATCCCGGTGGTTGCTGAAGCCGGTCATTTGAGTAACGCCATTCAGCAGGTTTTCCAGCTTTTGACTGGCTTCCGGTAAAAGATGTTCGGGTAATTGTGGTTGCTGCTGAGTGACCTGATGTTCCAGTAAAAAGCGGATGTAACCGGGGTTTACAATTTCTCTCCACGGACGAAGGATTGGGGCAAGCAGTAACTCGTGCAGGGCTTCCTGAACACTTGGGACACCCCTTCCAGCCAGATACTGCCATAGCGAACGATATGAACCAAATTCATCATCGCTGACTTCGCGGAAATCTGAAAATACATAGGCTTGATAGGCTGAAAGTTTAATATGCAAGCCTTTTTGCGCCAGTTCATCTGCCGGGCGGATGTACTCCATTCCGCTCAACAGGTCTCGAAAGATTATAAAATGGTCTTCCCGCCCGGATAAACCCAGACCCTCGCTGAGCGAACGCTGGGTAAGTTTGGTTGTTCCCTTTTCGCGGGACTTGAAACCAGCCGACCAGCGAATCCACCCTTCGGTTTCGGCAAATTTATTATGGTAGACGACCAGAGCACGCTCATTTTCGAGACGGTTGGAATAGGCAAAAACATCTTCGTTGACCCAGCCGCCAGAGGTGAAAAAGTCATAGAGGAGGAAATTATCAACACCGGCAAACAAAGCGCGCCGATGGAGCAGCGGGAAAATTTGGCGCTTGTGACGTTCCACCAGATAAGGATCGGGCTTTTCGTCCCAATAAGCACGCCGGAATTCCATGCCGTATTTTTCGGCAAAGCCTTCAATTTGCCCATGTCCAAACATGGGTAGGCCTGGAAGGGTGGACATCAATACACAAATGCCAAAATACTTATCCCCTTTACCGAATTGATCTACGGCGGTGCGTTCATCGGGATTGTTCATGAAATTGACATAGCGTTTGAGAATCTCCGGTTCAAACTCGATGGTGTTCTTGATCAATTTGCGGTAACCGGCGTTGTCCTCATTGCGCAGCATATTCATGAAAGCAGAGTTGTACACGCGGTGCATCCCAAGCGTGCGCACGAAGTACCCTTCCATCAGCCAGAAAGCCTCTGCAAGTAGGAGGGTATCTGGAGCTTCTCGGGCGACGCGGTCCACTACATCGCGCCAGAATTCGGTAGGGAAGGCTCGATCAAAGTCCTCTTTGGTCATGCCATGTTCGGCGCGGGAGGGAATTGCACCTCCAGTTCCGGGTTCGGGAAACCACAGTCGTTGGTAGTGTCGTTTTGTGAGCGTCATGGCGGCATCAAAACGAATGATTGGGAATCGGCGGGCAACCTCTAAAATGGTTTGAATGACAGCCTCACGTACCTGAGGGTTTAAATAATTTAATTGGGCGGTGTCATTCCATGGCATACTGGTGCCGTCATTCCCGTGATAAATATAGCGGACAGAACCAGTGGTGCGATCCGTGCGTTTGAATACAACGGCAGCATCCGTTCGTGTGTAGTAATGATCTTCCAGCAGAATTTCGACATTGGAATTACTGGAAAGATCCGGGCCGCTAAATGTGTAGGATGGGAAGGGACTATAGTCTAATGAGATAAACCAGTCGGGATGCTCGATAACCCAGCTGGAATCAATCCCCATGTGATTAGGGACCATGTCAGAAGCAAGACGGATACCGTATTTCCAGGCTCTTTCACGCAGGGTTTGATAGGCTTCTTCACCGCCCAAATCGGCGGCGATGGTATAACCTGCCAGTGAATAGGCGGATGCAATGGCTTCAGGGTTGCCGCATAATTGCTTGATGCGAGCGGAAGCCGGGCTGCGTTCCCATAAGCCAATCAACCACAGGCCGCTAAATCCCCATTCAGCCAGTTGAGCCAGTTCTTCTTCCGGGATCTGGTCAAGGCGGGTGATGGCGCGTTGATATTTTTTACTGAGTTGATCCAGCCAGACGTAGGTATTTTTTGCCATTAATACCAGGCGGGGCATCCATTCGCGGTCGGGGCTGAAGTTTTCTGATTCAAGCTCACCAGACAGGCGATCAAAAACTGGAATTTCCACCGGACCGGGACCTAAAAAGGGAATTTTCTCCTCTTCCTTTAGGAAGTCCAGGCTGCTCAGCAATCGGTAGAGATATTTCCCAATCAAGTCCGCCCATCGTTTGCGGATGAACTCCAATTGTTCAAACAAAGAATAGGGGTGAGCAACTGCTGGCGCGCGCAGCAAGTCCATTAAATTTTGCAAATCCGGCCCGAAAGGCGGCTGCTGGTCAAAATAGTTATATAACTCTTGAATGGCTTTGGGATAGACCGTTTTTTGGGAGAGATTCTCATCGTCAAAGAGTTCCAGGTAGGGTGAAACGGCCGGGTTTTTATTGTTGACCCACAGGAGCATGATTTCTTCGAGAGAATTGGCGCGGTTGGATGCGCCGTTCGTGGACTGTTTGAGATATTCTTCGGCACTCACTTCACCCCGATAGACCGCAACCGGCGGAAACTCCAGTGTAAACGCCAGTAGAAGTTCATCCACTTTTTGTTTCCCAAGGGCTTTTTCCAGTTCAGACAGCGCCTGTTCCATTACCTGGGGATTTTTTTGCTGACGGTAGAGAAAAGCGACTAAATGCAAGATTTCGTCAATCAAACCCAAGGCATTAACCTGACCGGCTTTAACCGCCCTCTCCGGATAATTGAGCAGGTCACGGTAGACATTCATTTTTTGAGCAAACTGCCGGGCGGCATGAAAATTGGCAAAAACTACATTGCCGTTGAAGGAAAACAGACTCTCATCAAACTGGTAGCGATCACGAGCCTGCCGGGAAATGTGGAATTCCATGGATTTGCGCTCCTTAGGGATGGAGGATGAAACTGAATGATTTTATTATACCCTCGGAAACAAGCAAGAAATACAATGAACAATCAGGAAAAGATAGGACGATTAGGGGGTTTGAATTAATGTCGAAAGGGCATAAACCGGCTCTTTCCTGTTTTGCAGCTCAATTTCTGGTTGGATGATATTCCGGCTCACGAGCAGTTGGAGTGTCCGCTGCAGATCCTCTTTTCGCCAGCCGAACAGACGTTCCATCTCCGCCGGTGAAGCTGCCCCAACCGATTCAAAGTAACATTGCAGGATTTCAAAACGCGCCTGAGGTTCGGAAATTGGGCGGGACTGGTCAATCAACTGAGGGTAATGACGGTGGACGAGATCGTACACGAAAGCATACCGCCATGCGCCAGCCTGTGCCACACCGACCGGTAAGACCTTAAACTCCATTTGGAGCGTATCTAAAGCCCGGTTAAAGCGCGAAGTACTCTCGGGACTCGAAAGACGGGCTGCTTTTCGAAGAGAAATTGTATCCAGCGCACCTTCACGAAGCAGTGCTTCGTAAACCTGTTTGGCTTCCAGGGTCAAAGTTCCACCATGATATTGATCCAGATAGTCCTGTTCGGGGTCACCGAAATTTGGGGAAAGAGCATAGAAATAAGGCAGCAGCCGTAAAGATATTATCGTGTTCTTGCGGCATAAAATTCTGGCATAATACCAGACCTTCTTCCCAAGCAATTGATCTTTCCATCCCCAGGTGATATGACCCGGGTCATCGTGTTCGTTGGCAACCGGCCGATCTCCAGCAGCGGCTACCCATAAACTGGGCAAATTGACTCGTTGAATCGGCCAGAAGAAAACAAAACCACGCTGATTGACGAAGTCTATTGCTTCTTCCAGAGTGCGCAGCCGATCTTCCGGCCGAATGCGAAAAATTTTTTGGCGGTACGAATCGAGTGTCGAAGCTGAAAGATGAGGCATAATTTTCCATCCCTGCATTGGTCAGGATGGTTCAATTGTATTCCTTTATGCCAAAAAATAAAAAAGCAGAGGAAAAAGTCCTCTGCCTGAGATACTCAATTCATTCGAGCCAGGATATGGGTAATGATGTTCGAGCCGCTTCCGCCGATGTTTTGAGCCATGCCAATGCGCGCATCTGGAACTTGGGTTTGACCGCATTCTCCGCGAAGCTGCTGCACAACCTCGACAATCTGATACATTCCGGTTGCGCCAACCGGGTGTCCGCGTGCCTTTAAACCTCCGCGAGTTTGGACAGGGATGCGTCCTTCGGGGCGGATTTCGCCATCCAGTGCTAATTGGGGCCCCTTGCCTTTTTCCGCAAAGCCACAGGCTTCAAGTGACAAGGCTGCCATGATGGTGAAAGCGTCGTGGAGTTCAAATACATCAATCTGATCAGGGCCAATACCAGCCTGGCTGTAAGCCTGCTTTGCCGATTTTTCAGCCGCGCTGAGCCACAGAGGAATTTTACGAGAGTGGACTGCCATTGTGTCGGTGGCAGCACCTGCGCCCAAAACTTTAATAACCGTACGAGGTGGAAAGCGGTTGAGCAGTTCAACCGGAACGAGAATCGCAGCAGCAGCGCCATCCCCAACCGGTGAAGCGTCCATTAGATTGATTGGTGGGGTAATCATTGCGGCTTTCAGATAATCTTTTTCGGTCAGTGGGGAGCGCAGGCGAGCGTTGGGATTGCTGGCGGCGTTGCTATGGGCGTTGATGGAGAACGGTGCAAAATGATGATGCTCCCAGCCGTATTCGTACATATAGCGGCGCATGATGAGGGCATTGATAGCCACAAAGGAAAGTCCCTGGCCAGCCTCCCAGTCAGCATCGGCAGCTGTGGCCAGTTCAGCGGTGATTTCTGCGCCGGGTGAATCGGTCATTTTTTCGACACCTACCGCCAGCGCTATGTCCATAAATCCAGAGGCAACAGCCATCAAGGCTGAACGAAATGCAGCAGCCCCCGAACTGCAAGCCGATTCAATGTGCATGGCATTCGAATAACGGACACCGATCCAATCTGCAACAAAGGCGCCTAATTGCTGCTGGCGGTTTGCCGAACCAGACATCATGTTGCCCACGAACACGCCATCTACACCGTTGATACCGGCGTCTTGAAGCGCTGCCAGCGCCGCTTCTCCGGCAAGCTCGCGCAAAGACTTTTCCCAATGTTCATCAATCGAGGTTTGACCAATTCCTAAAATGGCTACTTCACGCATGTCAAATTCCTTTTCCAAGTTGATTCAATGTTATTATAGCGAGGTTAACTGTCAATCTCTATCAAATCCAACATGTATAGAACCTTTGAGGTAGTATAATTGCCGCCGTGTTACCCCAAAAAACAATTTCCTTTCTGGTTGTGCAGTGTTTAAGGGTTGCGCTTGTTCTTGCAGGTATCCATGGCTGCACTCCTGTTCAGCCCGCCTCAATTTCGAGCGAGATAATCATTTCTGAAGAACATCCTGCAGCAACCCATTCACCTGCACCAATGTCGGAAAAACTCTCCTTATCTGCCGCAACCGCCACCTTTGAAAGTGACTCACCGGTTTACTTAAAGAGCGATCCGTTACCTGCGGCTGTTCAAACGAAATTGAATAATTTAGAGAATGTGGAGTGGGTTGACCGTGATGAGCTGGCAGACTATTCCCTAAAAATCAATCATTCAAATGAAACCGCTGGGTCAGTTTATATTCAGTGGGTTTATGCGGTTACTGCGGCTTTTCCAACCGTTCAGGATGAGATTGGTCTTGATCAAATAAAGGAATGCTGGCAGGGGGCAAGTAAATCGGATTTCCGGCTTCTCATTTCAGAAGAAGCGATGCCAATTTTCAGGGTGTTGTGGGGTGAAGCGGATCGAGAGAATGTAGAGGTATTTCCGGCAGAAATGCTGCTTCAAAAAGCCTGGCAGGAAAGGGACTTGCGGGCTATCATCCCCTTTGAACAAATCGAACCTCGCTGGAAGGTACTGCGAGTAGATGGTATCTCACCGTTGGATCAGGGTGTTGAAATGGATGCTTACGGTTTGACCATCCGATGGGAATGGCAATCCAACAGCCAAAAACCTTTTGATGTGATGATTGGTTCGCAGGCAGTCATCACCAATCGCCTGCCGGGAAAATTCACCAGCCTGATCCTCACGGGTACAACCGCTTTAGTCCGCCAGACAGCGGAACGAATGGAATTGAACGGCCTGGAATACCCCGTTGAGGATATTGGAGATATGCTGCGTCAGGCAGACTTTACTCATATCAGCAACGAAGTTTCTTTTTACGAAAATTGTCCGCCTGCCGTGCCGGTGAGGGGCGGACAGCGCTTTTGTGCCAACCCGCGATATATTGAGTTTTTGAAACTGGCGGGAGCAGATTTCATCGAATTAACCGGCAATCATTTGCTGGATTGGGGGAATGAGCCTTTCCTTTTTACGCTGGATTTATACAAGCAGAACGGTTTTCAATATTACGGTGGTGGTCGAAATTTGGAAGAGGCCCGCAAGCCGTTGCGAATTGAGCATAACGGTAATCGGTTGGCGCTGATTGGTTGTAATCGCGCGGGTCCAGAAAATATCTGGGCGTCAGAAGAGCAAGCTGGCCCAGCGCCCTGTGATTTTGAATGGCTGCAAGACACCATCCAAAATTTGGTTGAAGAAGGGTTTTTACCCATTGTTACCTTTCAGCACTTTGAAGTTGAGGATTTCATGCCCATGAACCTGACCCTGCAGGAATTTGAACAAACCGCCCAAATGGGAGCAGTGATTGTCAGCGGGAGTCAGGCGCATTTTGCTCACGGATTTGGTTTCTACCAAAACCACTTTATGCATTATGGATTGGGTAATTTGTTTTTTGACCAGATGTTTCCTCTGCACCGCCGCCAGTTTATTGACCGCCACCTGTTTTATGATGGAAAATACCTTGGGGTGGAGTTGATTACCACCCTACTGGAAGATTATGCCAAACCTCGCCTGATGACCGAAGAAGAACGGGCTCAAATGCTGGAAGAGTATTTTCGGGTGAGTGGATGGATGAATTCGGAGATGCCATGAAAGAAAAATGGATCAGGATTGTATGGTTTTTTATTTGGATTGCAGGTTGCACGGGTCCAACCATCAGCCCAGCTATTCATCTAACCGAGACAGTTTCCGCACCAACCAGTTCAGTAACTTCCATGAATACACCTGCACCAACAACGACACTACTCCCGTCTCCAACGGCGATTCCTCAACCGGTTGTCTGGTTAGATAACTCCCTGCCGGATGATCTGCTCAGGCAGCTTGCACAACAAAACACAGTTCCAGCGATCTCTCAAAAAGAAGAAGCCAATATCTGGCTCGAGCCAACCACGTCCGGACAGGGTCAGGTGGTGTGGGTATATGTGTTGGTGACACCCTTCTCATCGCTGACCGAGCAGATTAATTTTGACCAATTAAAATCATGGTGGCAAGGTCAACCTGATGAACAGGCACTTCCTATTCTGGTAACGGAAGATACCGCCAATGCATTGGAGCCCCTGTTGGGTAAATTTTCACCGCTTAATGTATCTATAGAGGCAGAAGAAAATCTTTTGAGTGCTGCCCGGACGAAGCGAGATGTGCTGGCGATTGTGCCCTTTGAACAACTGCAGCCTCGCTGGAAAGTGATTCCTTTGAACAACCAGTCTCCGATCAGCAATCAATTTGACCTCAATGCATATCCGCTCGCGTTACATTATGCCTGGAAAGCCAGCTCACTGGAAGTTGAGAACCTTGATATACCAGTTCTAACCCCAAACCGCGATGACAATCAATTGACCGTGCTGGTGATGACGGGTGTCACAGCACTGGTTCGCGCCACCGCAGTCCGCATGGAGCAAAAGGGAATGACGTATCCCGGCGAGGCAATCGGTGAATGGTTGAGGGAAGCAGATCTGACTCACATTAGCAATGAAGTGTCGTTTTCCCCGCGCTGTCCCGATCCGAAAATGGAGCCCTTCCCATTGGTTTTTTGTAGCAAACCAGAGTATATTGAATTGCTGGAATCGATTGGAACTGACATCGTTGATCTTACCGGTAATCACGGTGTGGATTGGGGGCGGGATGCGCTATCATTTTCACTTGATCTTTACCGTTCGCGCGGTTGGGTCTATTATGCTGCCGGAGAAAATCTGGCGGAAGCCCGGGATGCTGTCTTTGTGGAGCATAATGGGAATCGCTTTGCTTTTCTGGGCTGCAACCCGGCCGGTCCTGCCTACATTTGGGCAGGGGAAGATTTTGGCGGCGTAGCCTCCTGCGATTATGATTGGATCCAACAACGCGTTCAACAGTTAAGGGAGGAAGGCTACATTGTCATTTTTACTTTTCAATATTTTGAAACTTACCGTCATTGGGTTGAAGAGTTCGAGCAGAGAGATTTTCGCAAACCTGCGGATGCCGGAGCGGTTATTGTTAGCGGCTCACAAGCCCACCATCCGATGGCAATGGAATTTTATGGAGATTCCTTCATTCATTACGGGCTGGGGAATTTGTTTTTTGACCAGATGTGGGTGGATACGGTTACAATACCTGAAGGTACGCGAAAAGAATTTATTGACCGTCATGTGTTTTATAATGGGAAACACATTTCAACGGAGTTGTTGACTGCCTATTTGGAAGATTACGCTCGCCCGCGCCCGATGAGCTCGAGTGAGCGGTATGATTTTTTGAAAACAATTTTCACTGCAGCAGGTTGGGGACCTTATAATCCATAATTCTTAAGGAGGCTATAATGAAAATTTGGGATATTTCATTAACAATTTCACCGAATTTGCCTACCTGGCCAGGTGATCCCAAGGCGGTCATCGAGCGGGTCAGTGCAATATCGGATGGGGCAAATGCCAATGTGTCCCGCATGGATATGGGGTTACATACCGGCACGCACGTAGATGCACCGCTTCATTTTATTGACGGTAGCAGTGCCGTGGAAGCCATGAATCTGGAGGTGTTAATCGGACCGGCCAGGGTAGTCCAGGTAGCGGATGATGTGAATGTGATTGACCGCGAAGTTTTGGAAAAGTTGGAACTTCCCGCTGGTACAACCCGCGTGTTGTTCAAAACGCGAAATTCGAAATACTGGGCCAGCCAGGTGCATGATTTTCAAACCGATTTCGTTGGAATTGATGAGAGCGGTTCAAAATTTCTGGTCGAAAAGGGAATATGTCTGGTGGGCGTGGATTATTTATCGGTTGCGCCTTATAAACAATCACGCCCGACCCATCAAATTTTATTGGGTGCCAATATGGTCATTGTGGAAGGGCTTGATCTTTCTGCGGTGCAACCGGGTGAATATCAGTTAATCTGCCTGCCTTTGAAAATTGAAGGCAGCGATGGTGCTCCGGCGCGGGCAGTGTTGATTCAGGAATAAGGACGCAATATCATCCCGGCGTGATGAGCGTATAACCGCCGTCAATGATGATGACTTGACCGCGGATCATAAACGCATCCGGACTGCAAAGAAACACGACCACTTTGGCAACATCTTCCGGTTGGACAAGCCGACCTGCCGGCGTGTTTTGAATGGCCCGCCTAATCACCTGCGGGTCGGAAAGCGAGGCAAAATGCTTCAGTGCATCTGTTTCAACCAGGGAGGGGGATACAGCGTTAACCACAATGTTTAGGGGAGCCAGTTCCACAGCCAGATAACGGGTCAGCGCTTCCAGAGCAGCCTTGGAGGCGCCTACCGCGACATAATCCGGCAATACGCGCTGGCTGCCGGGGCTGGAAACGGCAACGATGAATCCGCCGCCCCTTTTTTGCATGAGCGGCACCGCCCGTTGAGTGGAGAACAGAAAGGCGCGGGCATTGACATTCATGGTGTGGTCCCAGCCGCTTTCTTTTTGCTGAAGTGCCGGGCGGTTGAAGCCGGAAGCAGCATTACTGATAAAAATATCCAGGCCGCCAAAATGCTGTTTGACAAAGTCGAACAAGCGTTGAATATCCTCAATTTTTCCGACATTTGCACGGAAAATTTCTGCCCGACGTCCCATCTGATGGATTTTTTGGGCAACTTCCTCCGCGGGAGCCTGATTGCGCACAAAATTGATGACCACATCTGCGCCTCGTTCAGCAAGCAGGAGAGCGATGGCTCTGCCAATCCCGCGTCCACCGCCGGTGATCAGTGCCGTTTTACCTTGAAAGGGGAGGGTATTGTTCATCCAACATCACCTTTGAAGAGAATGGGTTTCAGCAAGTTGTGTTCAAACTGATTGAGGTTTTCACTGCCCAGTTCCAGCAATCGTTTTTCTGCGAGTAAAGCGTCTTTTTTCAGCTGATCGAGATTGACCGTGCGACAGACATCGGGATAGGCCGCCAACCATTTTTTTGCGCGGGAGAACATTTTTACCGCTCCGGGGTAATTCCTGTTCAAAATGTGATAATAGGCAACACCAATTTGGAGGACGCCGCGGTAAAATTCACGGACCGGCCCGGGTTCTTCCCGCCAGGCCAGTTCCAGGGCTTCATGAGCCTCAAAATAATGCCCCTGATTGAATAATTGAATACCAATTCTGGCCTGAGGATGTAATTCGCCCTGACAGGAATTTTGAATTTCCTTGCGGGTATAACGTTCCTGGGGGTACAATGGTTCGCGTGACATTGAGATAAATTATCGCAGGCTTTGTTTTTGTTTTGGGATTATAGCACAGGTGAGTTGTTGAGGGTGTTGAAAAATAAAGGCAATTGGCGGTCTAAAGCCTCTTCAGGAAAAACACACAACCACAAGAGGGCTGGGCGGAAGGGTGAGGGGGTTCAGTGTTGTTGTAGTTTTGGCATGATCACCTC
>Ga0308407_1001404_pt1 | contig 12937 bp, 7 predicted proteins | sample HotsprSampleMSe2_FD_203476 | JGI IMG/M metagenome (GOLD analysis project Ga0308407, IMG submission 203476) | Hot spring phototrophic mat microbial communities from Mushroom Spring, Yellowstone National Park, Wyoming, United States - 20060911_MSe2 ...
ATTTCTCTTTCGAAAAACCTTAAATTCTCAATAAAATTTTTAACGTCGTTGATAATAGAATTCGATGTTTTTTCGTCAAATGAAGAAGAAAAATTAGAAATATTTCTTCCAATATCAGTTTCTTTTAAATTAAATATTTTTGTTATCGAAGGCGAAAATTTTCGAATATTTAAATTTAAGTCTATAAAAAGAATGGCAATCTCAGCGCTATTAAACAAATTTGTGATATCGTTATTTAAAGCTTCAAGCTCTCTATTCTTCTCTTGCAATTCTGCGTTAACTGTGAATAATTCCTCATTTAGAGATTGCAATTCTTCGTTTGAGCTTTGCAATTCTTCATTAGAGAACATAAGCTCTTCGTTCGAGCTTTGCAGTTCCTCGTTGCTTGTTTCTATTTCTTCAATTACATTTTGCAATTCTAATTTGGCTTCTTTTAACTCAGTTTCTAATTCTTCTATTCTTTGTTTTGAAAACGAAGAGATTTCTTCGTTTGAAAGTATTAATAAATTTTCCGCTTCTTTTTTGCTTACTTCTTCAAATTGAATCAAAAAAATTTGTTTTGTTTCACTTGCTAAGTTTGGTTTTTCTATGCTTATATTTGTGGCAATTTTCTCTTCCTCCAACTCAAAAATTAAATTCTTTATAAGAACCGGTTTATTAGTTTTTTTGACTTTTCTTATTGAATTCTTAATTATTGAAGCAATATCGGAAGATATAATGTTCAATAAACTATTAGAATAAATTCCTTCGCTATTTTTAAACCATTTTCGAAAATCGCCTAAAATGAATTTTATTTCAAAATCCTCTTCTATAAAACGCTCACTGGAGCGCGCTTTTTGCATAAATAACTATAAAAATCATTTTCTTGATATTTAGTAGATTTATAATAATACTTTCGAGGATAATTTGAATCAAAATTCTTAAAAGATGCAAAACCAGTTTCGTTTTCGATTTTGTTGTCTAAAACTATTCTCTTATTATCCGCAATATTCTGAAATATTTTATATTTGGCATCGATTGATTTGAAAGACGACGAAAAACCTCCTAAAGTTTCGCTATTTCCTAAAAAAAGATAACCTCCATTATTTAAAGCGAAAGAAAAATTCGCAATAACTTTGTTTTGCGCTACGTTGTTCAAATAAATAAGCAAATTTCTGCAAGAAATTAAATCTACGTTTATAAACGGCGGATCTTTCGCCACGTCGTGATAAGAGAATACAACTTTTTCTCTAATTCTTTTTATTATTTGAATCTTTTCTCCTGTTTTAACAAAGTATTCTTCAAAATAATTTTTTTCTATTTCTCCGCTTACATTCACAGGATAAATACCTAAACTTGCTTGTCTTAAAGCATTCTTATCTATATCGGTTGCGAAAATTTTATATTCCAAGCCGAGTTTGTTATTTCTAATATAATCTTCGAACAATATAGCGATTGAATAAACTTCTTCTCCAGTAGAACATCCAGCTATCCATATTCGTATGAGTTGTTGTTTATTTTTGTTTTTACAAATTTCCGGTATCGCAATATTCTTTAAAACTTCAAAAGAATCCTTATCTCTAAAAAAACTCGTCACGCCGATTAAAAATTCTTGCTTTAACGCTTCTTTTCCGCTGCGTTTTTATTTAAATATTCGAAATAATCTTCCATAGTTTGGAAATTATGCAAATTCATTCTTTTTTCTAATCTTCGCAAAAGAGTGTTGACTTTATATTTTGAAAAACTTACTCCCGAATATTTCTCTATCGTAGAAATTATTTTTTGAAGAACATTTTCCTCTTTTGAATACAATTGTATATCTTCATAATCTAATTTTTTCGCCGTAAAAGTTTTAATTTTTTCAACTATTTCTTCAACAGATAAAATAAAATCGCAAAGATTTGTCCTTATAGCAGAATTAGGCATTCCGTCAAATTGAGCTGTCGACGGATCTTGAACAAAAATCGTTCCCCCAGCTTCTTTAATTGATTTTATTCCTCTCGAACCATCCGATCCCGTTCCAGACAAAATTACAGCTATTGAACGTTCGCGATAATTTTCGCCCAACATATGAAAAAAAATATCAATTGGAAGATTTATATGATCTTTTTGAGCTTTTTCTAATAAAATAAATTTGCCATTTTCTATTCCAATATTTTTATTCCTCTGATTTAAATAAATATGATTCGGCTTAATTTCTAAATCTTGTTCTGCAGTTAATATTGGCATTTTTGTATGTTTTGAAAGCAATTCGGGCATTAAACTTTTAAAATCAGGAGATAAATGCTGAATAATTACATACGCATTGCCGCTGTCGTCTGGCAATTTATCAAATAATTTTTGTACAGCATCCAGTCCCCCCGCCGATGCTCCTATCCCTATAACAAAAAAATTATTTGAATCAATCATTTAATTTTCCTTTTAAACTAATATAAATCGATTTCGCTTTTTGAAACTTTTAATATTAAAATAATTTTAGCTATTTAATAATAAAATTGCTAAAAAATTTAAAAATACAAATCAAATTTTGCTCCAAATTTTTATTTAATAATTGTAAACATTTTCTTTTAAAGCGGCTTAGTTGTTAAAGTTAGAAGAAGAAAGATTAGAAAGTAATTGCAAAATTGTATCAAATCTATTAAAATACTTATAATGAGACACTTTGTCAGATTTAGATTTACTTTTCTTTCAATTATATAAAAAATAATAACCTTCAACGTTGTCCAAATAAGCTCCGTCAAATCCGGCGTCAATAATTTTTTTTATATACGAATCATCGTTGCCATAAATAATATCCTGCCATTCTTTATTCCAGAATTCAACCCAATACTCGTCGTCATATCCGCCGTATTTTTTCTTTATCCATGAAGGACTTTCAAGTTTCCAATTTCTTTTCCAGTAATATCTAAATCTTTCCGCCGAACCTATGCTAATATAACATATCACAATACGCTTGCTTCCGTTTGCTTTAATTTTTAATCGTTCTATTTCATTCGAATTAAAAATTATTCCGTTAAAAAAAAGATCCATTATTATTATGTCAAAATTTGTTTGCGATATCGAACTTATCATATTTTCTTTTGAAGAAAAATTATCGGAATTTATTAAATACAAAAAATTTTTCGCTTGGCTAAGACTGTCGATATTTTCAGAATTTTCATTAGGAACTATAGACGGAATCATTTTATAATGATAATTTTCTTTAGTCCTCGCAAAACAAAGAAACCCCTCGTCATAATTTCTTTTATATGCGTCTTGTATATTTGCTTCATCAGTTACATACTCCGATACTAATATTTTTTTTGATTTTTTTAATTGTCGAGCCATAATTAGTCGTTCATTGTCCACTGCATAACTTCCACTGTAAAAAAGTTCTTCTATGCCAAATCCATTTACTGAACCCATATAAATTATATTCTCGCCTTCTTCGAGATTAATTTTATTAAAGGCCAATTCAATTCCATTTTGAGGAATAACAATAAACCCCGGTTTTATCTGTCTGGCATATTTTGAAATATTTATGACAAAATTTTGCATCCTTTTTGCAGCTTCTTCATCATTCGCATTTTCTGAACAACCATAAAAAATTAACGACCATATAGTTAGAATCAAATATTTTTTCGCTTTCATAAATTTCACCTTTAGTTTATAATGAAAAATCTAATTGAATCTAAAGTTAAATTTTTTTCATAAAATTTTTATGTCGTAACTCAAGATTTTCAAAATCGAATATCTTTTCATTTTTTTTAGTTTAAAAGATTATTTAATTATTTTTTAATTTTGTCAAAATCAACTCATAAAATGAAATAATTCAAATCAAAAAACAATTCTTAGCCAATATAATATGAAAAAGGTTATATAATTTAATCTCATCCTGGGATATAAAGTTTTTAAATTTTTTTATTAGCAAACTTTAAAATATATTATTGACTTTAAAATTCTTGACCTAAGTAAAATTATAAATGCATATAAATGAGGTTAAAAATAATTAATGTTTATTAGTATCAAAATAGTTCTTTTCCTTTAATGTGTCCAATTAACTATAATTTTAAATTTTATAAATTTGATTTGGAAAATCGATTTAGAAAAATTATTCAATAAATTTTACGATGAATTAGAAATTGCTTTTTAATTAAAATCAAAATTACATAAAGAAGTAATCCGCTCGCTCTTATCGTATAATTTATTTTAAAATTTTTAAAGCTATTTCAAACAAAAAAGGCAACCTCAAGTTGAGATTGCCTCTACAAATTAAAACTCTAATTTAATGTAATTATTATCGGAACGAATATTTGGATTCTGATAACCGCCGGTAATTTTAGAAACGTTTGTAATAATATAATTCTTCAACTCTTCAATAAAGATCGAGCTATTTTTGTTATAATCTGCCGTTTTATCTTTGAGAGATTTTATAAGACAATATGTAAATATTCCATTCGAAAAATTTTCTGATTCGTAAGAAAACTCCTGAGCGGAAGAGGAAGATATAATTAAAGAGCCATCTTGATTTCTGAAGTATCTTGCAAATCATAAAGAACTATGCTGTTTGACGAGCCTGTTGCAAGGTATCTATTATCAGGAGATATAGCCATACACCTTGCGTCGCCTTTAATAAAATTTGATTTAAGATATTTATATGGCTTCAAATCGTTTCCTATTAAAGATAATTTTCCTTCTTTTAGATAATGAAATTGCGGTTTTTTTGCTATTGTAATTGCCGTTTTTCCATCGTTTGTAACTACCACTCCATTTAATACGACGGCTGTCTGTATTACCATCATTTTGCCAGGAGATGCGCCTATCATTGCCATTGAACCTTGATTAATCGTATTTCCATTTGTGTCCAATTCTTCAGGTTGAATTTGAAACAAAAGTCCCCCTTCCGTAACTGCTACAACTTGATTTGAATTAGGAATAAATTTAATGCCTCTTACCATCCCGCTTTGCAAGTTAACTCTCTTAAAATATTTTATTTTATCGTTAAATATATAATGAAATGCCACGCATCCGTCTGTTGTTCCTCCTCCGGAAGCGATGTGTTTATTATCTTCGCTAAAAGCAACGCTAAAAATTGCTTGAGTATGAGCCGTTTGGACGTCTAAAATTCGACCTGTTTGATAATCAATTAAAGATATAAAATCTCCAGAATACAGCTCATAATTTTCGTCTCCAACTGAATAACCTCCCACGACTAAATATTTATTATCTTTAGAAATATCCATGGCGTAAATTGCTCATTCGGCTGCAGCTCCAAAAGGAGGATATATTATTCTTTTTAATTTTCCAGTTTCAAAGTCCCAAACTCTAATTGTCTTATCCCATGACGCAGTTACAATTTCTTTTCCATCGCTCGTCATTTTGACGCTTGATATAATAGCAGAGTGATATTCTGAATTAATATATAAACTGGGAGATAAATATTTGTTCTTGAAAACTGGATTTAAATTTTGAGCTGTAATTATGCTCATTATTTCATCTTTATATTTTTGGAACAGGTCTGATTTTTCAAGAAGAGAGATGTTATTATTGCATATTACATTTAGCTTAAATAATTCAATATCGCTTAAATCAAATTTATTTTTTTCTTTTTTGTATTTTTTCAAATATGGCTCTATAGCTTCTTTGAATAAACTTGGCGGCAAAGAGCTTATTTGTTTATAATCGACATTAGTTAAACGTACGTCTACTTTAATTTTTTCCGAGACTTCAATTTCATTTGTAATAAGATTAACTTTAGCTATTTCGGCGCTTTTTTTATTTACTATAAATAAATAATCGTTTATGACATTAAAACATCCAAATCTATCTTTATAGTGATTAAATTCAAATTTTTTAATTAATCTTTGATTAAAATCATAAAAAGCGACTTCCGAAATACTTGCTTCTTTATCAAAAGAAGAACTGCTCAATCTTACTGTTATTATTTTATCTTTTGTTATAACTCCTCTATTAAAATTATAATCAAAGAGAATTTCTTTTTCTATTTTTTTTGATTTTAAATTATATAAGATAAAATTAGCATTGTTTTCTTTAATATAAAAATATGAAAATAAATCCTTGCTAATCTGCATTAATTTTTCTGGATCGCAATAACTTTCAAACTGATGAATTTTTTCAATTTTATTGTTAACTACGCTCAAGGAATATAAAGCATTTTCCGAATTAATAAAAAAAACTTCATCTTCGGAGACATATAAAAATTTCTCAACTTTATTTGGAATGTCTATAGCAAACGAGTTATCTTCATTATTCAAATTGGAAATAACGATTTTTCTTCTATTTAATTTGCCGTCTTCTTTTTCCTCGCTGTAAAAAATAAAATAATCTTTTATCAATAAAATTGAATTGCAATCAGGAAAGGCTTTAATTTCTTTTAAAACATTTCCAGTTTTAATATTTACTATTTGATATTTTCCGTAATCTTTTAGAAAAACTATTCTATCGCTTTCATAAGAAAAATTACTTATATACAACGAACCTTGGATTTTCAATAATGGATTAGATTTGCTAACGTCGAAAACTAAGCAATCATTAAAAAAATATCTCTCTACAGCCATATATTTTCCATCTAAGCTAAAAAAGGAAGCCTTTGGATGAGCGCCTATTTCGTAAGTTTTTTCTAAATAAATATACTGCCCATATAAATTAGCAAAAATAACAAGGAAAACAATTAAAGTTCTCATTTTTTGTTCTTTTCTAGTAATTATTTAACAAAACAATTTTCAATAAAATTAGTTCATTAAAAAAATATCAAAATGAATTCTTTAATTTATTTGTTATTACTTAAAAAGTATAAAACGTTGAAATAAAGGAAGTATAGAGAAATTATTCTTTGAGAAATATTTAAATTTTAAAGGAATTGCAATTATAATTTTACAATAAAAGACGCTTAAAAAAGTATAATAAGCCAGTTTGTTAAGCTGCTTTGAAAGCCAATTGAATCATAAACATCATTTTTACGCTTTATATAATACAATAAATTACAATAAAATAGATCTAAAATTTATGATAGAGCTAATCTTTATTTACAAAAAATTAATAAACATTATTGCTTAACTCAAATTTTGATAAATTTACAAAAATAAATATTTTTAAAGTTTAAAATAAAAAAACGGAGGATAATTTGGATTTATCTCAGTTTATAGCTGAACAAAATGAATTAATAAAAAGAAGATTTGAAGAATTAGAAGAGTTAAAAAAGAAAAATATAAACCCTTACGCTTACGAATACAATATCGACGCAAACTCAAAATTAATTAAAGATAACTATGAAAACTATGAAAATAAAAATGTTAGAATTGCTGGAAGAATAATGACTATTCGAAGAATGGGCAAGGCTACTTTTATGCATTTGCAAGATTTTTACGGAAGAATACAGATATATTTAAAATCCGACGAATTAGGCGAAAAATACGAAATTTTGAAACTGCTGGATATAGGAGATATAATCGGAACAGAAGGATTTGTCTTTAAAACCAAAACTGGAGAAATATCGGTTCACGTAAAATCTTATGAAATTTTAGCAAAATCTTTAAGACCAATTCCAATAGCAAAGGAAGCAATAGACGAAAATGGAAATAAAATTGTTTATGATCAATTTGCGGATAAAGAATTAAGGTATCGACAGCGATATGTGGATCTGATTGTTAATCCAGAAGTCAAAGATGTGTTTGTCAATCGGGCTAAAATAATAACTTATATAAGAAAATTTTTAGACGAGCGAAATTTCATAGAAGTAGAAACGCCAGTTTTGCAACCAATGTATGGCGGAGCAAGCGCAAGACCTTTTATTACGCATCATAACGCTCTTGATATTCCGTTATACTTGAGAATCGCCGACGAATTATATTTAAAGAGATTAATTGTCGGAGGATTTGAAGCGGTCTATGAAATTGCAAAAGATTTTAGAAACGAAGGAATGGATAAAAATCATAATCCCGAATTTACGATGCTTGAATTATATGTCGCTTATAAAGATTATAACTGGATGATGAGCTTTGTAGAAGAAATGATAGAAAGCTTATGTTTGAACGTTTTCGGAAAACTTGAATTTGAAATTCAAGGACATAAAATTAATTTTAAAGCGCCATGGAAAAGAGTTTCAATGATCGACGCTATAAAAGAAAAAACGGGCATAAACGCAATATCTGCAAGCGTCGACGAATTGCGCGCCGAACTTGAGAAGAGAAATATAGATTTTTCTCCTTCTGACGGGAAAGGAAAACTTATTGACGAATTATTTGAATCAACATGTCAAGAAGAGTTAATTCAACCGACTTTCTTGTTGGATTATCCTTTAGAAATGTCGCCGCTTGCTAAAAAACATAGAACTAAGCAAGGTTTGGTCGAAAGATTTGAAGGCTTTGTAATTGGAAAAGAAATATGCAACGCTTTTAGCGAGCTGAATGATCCTATCGATCAAAGAATAAGATTTGAAGAGCAAGCAAAATTAAGAGCCGCAGGCGACGAAGAAGCCCAAGAAATCGACGAGGATTTTGTCAGAGCTTTAGAATATGGCATGCCTCCAACAGCTGGCTTAGGAATAGGTATAGATAGATTAGTTATGTTATTGACTAATCAGCCTTCGATTAGAGACGTATTATTATTCCCAACAATGAAACCTGAAAATAAATGAAAAAATTTATTATATTAGCATTTTTTTTTGCTTCAATAGATTTTTCTTTCGCATACGTTCCTAAAGACAGCTTGTTTTTAAACGGCGGAATAATGCGAAAACCTTCCGCCGATTTTTATCTTAAAAGCATTCCCATCGATCAAAAAATTGAAAATATAAAATTAAAATTCGAACAGCCTATAAATTATAACATTTTAGCTGGGCTCGGTTTTGTTTATTTAGGAACTGGCGTCGGCGTTCATATTTATCAATCTAAAGCTTTTTGGGATGAAACGACAAGATTTAGGTTTATGAACGATTGGAATTACGCTTTATGGATTGACAAGATTGGACATTTCTATGCGACAAATTTTTTATCGCATTTATTTTCAGCCGGTTTGGAAGCTGCCAATCTCGAATTCGAAAAAACTATAATTTACGGAGCGTTATTAGGTTTTTCATTTGAATTTTATTCTGAAATAATGGACGGCTACGGAAAAAATTATGGATTTTCTTTTGGCGATTTAGCCGCCGATGCAGCCGGGGCAATCTATTATACGTCGCAATATTATTTCCCGATATTAAAAAATTTTCAACCTCGATGGAGTTATTTGCCTTCTGAAAAATTGCTCAAAGGACAACATAAAGGCGGAATTATAATTGACGATTATGAAGGCCAATCTTATTGGATGTCAATTCGCGCGAAAAATTTATTGCCTGAAAGCATAGCTGAGTATTGGCCTTCTTTTCTTATGCTTGCAATAGGCAAATCCGTAAGACATCTGGATGGAATGGGGGGCGGAACAAGAAACATATTTATTGCTTTTGATTTTGATTATGAAACTTTGCCTTTGAAAGGACCAATATGGGGATTTGTAAAAAATACTCTTTCCTATTTTAAATTTCCTTTTCCTGGATTAAAAATTTATCCCAAAATAAAATTTCAAATTTTTAGCTATTAATATTTTTATGAAAATTAGCTTAATTATTCCAACTCTTAACGAAGAAAAATTGCTGCCCAATTTGCTTCAATCGATTGAAGAAAATAATATTAAACAAAAATATAACGCGGAATTAATCATTTCCGACGGCGGAAGCTTAGACAATACGATCAGCATAGCTTTAAGTTACGCCGATAAAATTATCGCACATGATAATCCCGAAAGACAAACGATCGCCGAGGGCAAAAACCTTGGAGCCGAAGTCGCAAGCGGAGATATATTGTTTTTTTTAGGCTCCGATGTAAGATTTGACAATATTAACAATTTTTTTGATTTTATAGTCAATGACTTTGCAAATTCCGACTATGTTGCAATGACTTGCCAAATTAGGGTTTTTCCGGAAGAAGAAAAATTGAAAGATAAAATTTTTCATTTCTTTTTGAATTTATATTTTTACTCTTTGAATATTTTCAAAGTTGGAATGGGTCGCGGAGAGTGTCAAATTATTCGAAAAGAATTTTTTACTGAAGTTGGCGGATTTAATCCAAAATTAGTTGCTGGAGAAGATTTTGACTTTTTCAAAAGAGTTAGAAAAAAGGGTAAAATTCTATTCAACTGGAAATTAAAAATTTACGAATCTCCAAGAAGGTATAGAAGAAAAGGCTATTTGTATGTTTTATATCAATGGTTTATTAATTCTGTTTATTTAATTTTGTATAAAAGATCAAAAATTGACAATTGGGAAGAAGTTCGATAAAATGAAAGTTATTTTTCATTTATTCGCCTACTTATTTTTCATTTCTAATATTTGCGGACAGTCATTCAACAAAAGAGAAGATTATTACTTGCATAATTTTTTTCAAAGAATAAAATATCGCCATTTGCTCGATAACTATGACGACTATGTGATAAAAAATATTGATATTCGCTCGCTCGATTTTATCTCAACAATTTCAAAAAAAAGTTCTAAACTTAACGAAATTGAAAAAATAATTTTACAAGAATTATTAAACGATCGTCGCGAATTTGATAAAGAACTAATTTCTTTTTCGCCAGATTCTATTTTTAATTTTAAATTTTTTAATTCAAATCCTTCTTTTCTTTTTTATTCTAAAGATACTTCAAATAATTTCGTCGGAGTTAATTTTTTAATAAGATCAAGAAATATCCTCGACTTTAATTCAAAAACAAAAAAAGCGGAACTTTACTTTTTGCAATGGGGCGGCAAATTGCAATTAAGATATAAAGCTTTTTGCGGCTATATTCAAGCTTTTAACGGAAAGACTTTCGGCTTTTGGCAAAAAAAATTATGGAAAGAATTTCCAGAATTGCATAAAAACGTCAAGCTACAAGATTTTATGTCATCAGGCGAACAGTATATCGACGATACCGAAGGCAATTTTTCTTTAAATTTTGAGGACTTCGAATTTGGAATAAGCAGAGAAAAAATTCAATTGGGATACGGCGAATTGAAAGAGTTGATGAACGTAAATATTCCGAGATATGATTTTGTTTATTTTAATTATTACGGCGGTTTTTTCAATTATTCATTTATTCATTCCAAACTTTTAGGAACGCAATCGGGATATAGAGATTCTTTAGCTGGAGATATAATAAAATACGAAGATAAATACTTAGCTTTTCACAGATTTAACTTTAATTTTTCGAAATATTTAAGCTTTGGCTTTTCAGAGACTGCGATTTATTCGCGAAGAGGAATCGATTTATCGTATTTAAATCCTTTTAACTTTTATAAAAGCGTCGAACATTCCAACCAGGATAGAGACAACGCTTTGATGCAATTTGATATAAATTCTAATCCAATTAAAGGAGTTCGTCTATTCTTTTCTCTCATTATCGACGATATTAATTTTTCGAAACTTAATACCGGTTGGCATGGCAACGCTTTGGCTTATAATTTTGGGGCAAATTATTTTGGAGCGAGCTCAAAATTTTTATATGAAGCTTATTTTCAAACATACCTTATAAATCCTTACGTGTTTAGTCATCGCATAAAAGATAATTCTTTTTCTCATCTGGAAATACCTACAATTTATCCATTGACTTCCAACAGCGCGAATTTTCTTCTCGGGGGAAAAATCATTTTCGACTTAGATAATATTGTCGATATAAAGTTTTTATATAATATAATAGGAAAAAATAAATTGAACAACAATGGCGAAGTCGTTGAAAATTATGGATCGGATATAAATTTGGGCTATCGTTTGATAGATAAAGAAAATATAAAATTTTTAGAGGGAGAAAAAGAAAAAATAGCGACTATTCAAGCAGATTATTTTTATAGAATAGCAAATAATTTAGATTTTAATTTCATAATTCAGTATATTAATTATATGTCTAAAGTAGAAAAAAAGAATCAAACTTTCAGCGTATTTTGTTTGTTTAACTATAAAATATGAGGATCGGATATGTTAAAAAAAAATATAAGTTTCGTTTATTTTCTTTTGATTGGAATTTTCTTTGGCATTCAAATAGAAAAGTTTTTTTCATCGGATTCTATAAGAGAAAACGTAAAAAAGTTTAACGACGTTTTGACTTACGCTGCAAAGTATTATCATGAGGAAGTCAACGTAAATAAAATGACTGAAAAAGCGATTCAAGAAATGCTCGAAGAACTTGATCCTTTCTCCACATATATACCGCCTAAAAAAATGGAACAAATTCAGGAAGAATTTAAAGGCGAATTTAGCGGCATAGGAGTCGAATTTCAAATTTTGCGCGATACAATTTTTATAGTCTCGGCAACATCAGGCGGACCAAGCGAGAAGGTCGGCATTATGGCGGGCGATAGGATTGTAAAAATCGAAGGAGAATCGGCTGTCGGTTTAAAAACCGAAGATGTTAGATCAAAACTAAGAGGCAAAGCCGGAACAATCGTAAATATTACAGTACATCGCCCCGGAGAAAAAAATTTGCTTGACTTTACTATAGTTCGCGACAAAATTCCTTTGTATTCTGTAGAGGCAAGTTTTATTGTCGATAAAAATGTAGGATATATAAGCGTTTCAAGATTTGGAGAAAAAACTTTTTCGGAATTTTACGAAACTTTGGAAAGATTAAAAAACGAAGGAATGAAAAAATTAATTCTGGACTTAAGAAACAATCCCGGCGGATATTTAAATCAAGCCGTAGAAATAGCGGATTTATTTATTGACGGAAATAAAATGATAGTATACACAAAAGGAAGAAGACCTGATGTTAGCGAAGAATATAAAGCATCATTAGAATATATTTATGAAAAAATTCCATTAATTGTTCTTGTAAATTCTGGAAGCGCTTCGGCTAGCGAAATTTTAAGCGGAGCGATTCAAGATTGGGATCGCGGCTTAATAGTCGGACAGGAAACTTATGGAAAGGGACTCGTACAGAGACAATTTATTTT
>Ga0308407_1001412_pt1 | contig 12901 bp, 21 predicted proteins | sample HotsprSampleMSe2_FD_203476 | JGI IMG/M metagenome (GOLD analysis project Ga0308407, IMG submission 203476) | Hot spring phototrophic mat microbial communities from Mushroom Spring, Yellowstone National Park, Wyoming, United States - 20060911_MSe2 ...
CGCTCGCAAGACACCCTGCAGGTCTTTGAAAACAAGGGGCTTGTGAGTGTGCGATTTTCCGCTTTGAAAAAAAGCGGCTCCATTGAAGCGGCACAGAGAAAATTCGCCCGACCGGAGGTGACGGGATTTTCCGCTTTGAAAAAAAGCGGCTCCATTGAAGCAGACTCGCTGAAGAGTTGCGTGCGAAGCGGCTGGAGATTTTCCGCTTTGAAAAAAAGCGGCTCCATTGAAGCCCTGCTTACACTACACGCTCCGCTTATAAGGCTATATTTTCCGCTTTGAAAAAAAGCGGCTCCATTGAAGCACGCTGGGCGTGCGCGATTTCGCAACCGATGGCTTATTTTCCGCTTTGAAAAAAAGCGGCTCCATTGAAGCGGACTTGGGTCGCATCGGCGCGGCTGTGCGACGCCAGATTTTCCGCTTTGAAAAAAAGCGGCTCCATTGAAGCAAGGCCGTCTACGAAATGGCCGGCAATCACTACGACATATTTTCCGCTTTGAAAAAAAGCGGCTCCATTGAAGCTACGCTTCTCACTACGTAAACAGCGCCGGACTCTAATTTTCCGCTTTGAAAAAAAGCGGCTCCATTGAAGCGGTCAGCTGTATCGGCGAGTTTGTAGGCTGCGCTACGGATTTTCCGCTTTGAAAAAAAGCGGCTCCATTGAAGCCCGAACAGCCCAGCGAAACGTCAGCCAGATGCGGCGTTATTTTCCGCTTTGAAAAAAAGCGGCTCCATTGAAGCCCAGCGTACCAAACAAACAGGTCAGGCGTCCCCGGCGTATTTTCCGCTTTGAAAAAAAGCGGCTCCATTGAAGCAACGACGCGAGCACCACGCTCGTCGTTGACCAAGCATTTTCCGCTTTGAAAAAAAGCGGCTCCATTGAAGCTATTTGACGCTGTGGCGCGTCACGGATGCAACGCCGATTTTCCGCTTTGAAAAAAAGCGGCTCCATTGAAGCCAGGTAGCGCGCGCGTCCACTACCTGACGGCACAGATTTTCCGCTTTGAAAAAAAGCGGCTCCATTGAAGCCGTATCGAGTTTGACTATCTCGGTGTAAATCCGGTATTTTCCGCTTTGAAAAAAAGCGGCTCCATTGAAGCCGGTCGGAAAGGTTCGTAGTGATCAACGCCTTTCGGCATTTTCCGCTTTGAAAAAAAGCGGCTCCATTGAAGCCATTTTCGGTCTCCTTTCCTTCTTCGAGCGCGAAGGTATTTTCCGCTTTGAAAAAAAGCGGCTCCATTGAAGCCGAATGGTGGGTTGACGAGTTGCCGTTCTAGCCCACATTTTCCGCTTTGAAAAAAAGCGGCTCCATTGAAGCCAGCAAGTTGACGCGCTAGCGTCCCGTCAACCTTACATTTTCCGCTTTGAAAAAAAGCGGCTCCATTGAAGCTTTGTGCTGCTCGGCGCTCATTTCGTGCGCGTAGGTATTTTCCGCTTTGAAAAAAAGCGGCTCCATTGAAGCGAATTCAGCCGGTTCTCAGACTGGAAGGGCAATAATCATTTTCCGCTTTGAAAAAAAGCGGCTCCATTGAAGCGCTCGAAGCCTGGCAGCCCGCCGACGATAACGCCGTATTTTCCGCTTTGAAAAAAAGCGGCTCCATTGAAGCTAACACCGCATATCAAAGGGCACATTGACGGCGTTAATTTTCCGCTTTGAAAAAAAGCGGCTCCATTGAAGCTTCTTCCAGCCGCCCCCGGCGGAACATCCTGAGCGTATTTTCCGCTTTGAAAAAAAGCGGCTCCATTGAAGCGCCAGCGTATTGGACACCGTAGCGCGAATTGCCACGGCGATTTTCCGCTTTGAAAAAAAGCGGCTCCATTGAAGCGAAGGGATTGCTAACTGCTGCTGGGTCAACTTTTTATTTTCCGCTTTGAAAAAAAGCGGCTCCATTGAAGCGCCGTCCTCGTCGCGCCAGGTCTCCAGCACGACCGGTTATTTTCCGCTTTGAAAAAAAGCGGCTCCATTGAAGCTGCGTGCGTGAACGCCGGCTCGTCAGTAGCCTGAAGCATTTTCCGCTTTGAAAAAAAGCGGCTCCATTGAAGCTTACGACTCCTAGCAGTTACCCACAGCGGGGAGTTTTATTTTCCGCTTTGAAAAAAAGCGGCTCCATTGAAGCCTTGAGTGGCGTTGGGTCGTCCACCTGTACCGGTAACACATTTTCCGCTTTGAAAAAAAGCGGCTCCATTGAAGCGACGGGCTGTTGGGCAACGCCAAGGAAGCGTTGACGCTATTTTCCGCTTTGAAAAAAAGCGGCTCCATTGAAGCGGCTCGAATGGGAAAACCGGCGTGGTCATTTTATTCCTTCACATTTTCCGCTTTGAAAAAAAGCGGCTCCATTGAAGCGGCAGGACGCTAGTCCGGTATCGGTCAGCGCTGGAGATTTTCCGCTTTGAAAAAAAGCGGCTCCATTGAAGCAGAGAGGGTAGCGCGGCTACTGGTGGGACTGGAGACGATTTTCCGCTTTGAAAAAAAGCGGCTCCATTGAAGCCAATTCCAGCGGCTCGACTGAGATGACTTCCGGCGTGTACATTTTCCGCTTTGAAAAAAAGCGGCTCCATTGAAGCCTCGAGACGGATTGAACCAAGCGCTTGTGTCGTCTGACATTTTCCGCTTTGAAAAAAAGCGGCTCCATTGAAGCCAGCGCAACCTTGATTGGGAATAAACACTCTCCCCCATTTTCCGCTTTGAAAAAAAGCGGCTCCATTGAAGCTATCCCGCCTTTGCCGGGGGTTGACTCCTAACCGTTATTTTCCGCTTTGAAAAAAAGCGGCTCCATTGAAGCATTCACCAGAACTGTGTGTTCACAGCGGCACAGCAATATTTTCCGCTTTGAAAAAAAGCGGCTCCATTGAAGCTCGGACAACTCGTTGATTGCCACAACCAGGTCTTATTTTCCGCTTTGAAAAAAAGCGGCTCCATTGAAGCTATCTGACACCGTGAAAAAGCCCAGCCTGGGAAACATTTTCCGCTTTGAAAAAAAGCGGCTCCATTGAAGCATGCTCGGCGCCCATCCAGTCTGTCCTAAACCCCGCATTTTCCGCTTTGAAAAAAAGCGGCTCCATTGAAGCATGATCGTCACAGGTTGCTGTGCCGCTGTCATCGGCATTTTCCGCTTTGAAAAAAAGCGGCTCCATTGAAGCTCCGGCTGGTGTCTGGACAATCGGCTACGGTCACACATTTTCCGCTTTGAAAAAAAGCGGCTCCATTGAAGCATAGCCGTGGCAGCAGAAGAAGCAAATACTGTTGCTCCATTTTCCGCTTTGAAAAAAAGCGGCTCCATTGAAGCGTGGGTCTCCTTGTTTTGCAGAACGCGAAAAACGTTATTTTCCGCTTTGAAAAAAAGCGGCTCCATTGAAGCGATGAAGTCCAGACGATGAAATCAACCATTTCTGCCATTTTCCGCTTTGAAAAAAAGCGGCTCCATTGAAGCAATCGCTCGCAAAAACTCGCTTCGCGCATAAGGCGTATTTTCCGCTTTGAAAAAAAGCGGCTCCATTGAAGCCAGCGCGTCACGGCAGTCAATTTGCACCAGCATCAACCATTTTCCGCTTTGAAAAAAAGCGGCTCCATTGAAGCGTGTTCACAGCGGCGCAGCAATCGCAGGCGGCGCTGGCATTTTCCGCTTTGAAAAAAAGCGGCTCCATTGAAGCGAACAAAGCCAGGCGATAGCCGTCTGTGGCAACGACGCATTTTCCGCTTTGAAAAAAAGCGGCTCCATTGAAGCTCACTTTGAACGCCGATGGAGTCCGACTAGACGCTATTTTCCGCTTTGAAAAAAAGCGGCTCCATTGAAGCGGATGTTGTTTCTCATTGTCTGTCTCCTGCGTTTTAGATTTTCCGCTTTGAAAAAAAGCGGCTCCATTGAAGCCACTGGCGGGAAAACGTCAAAGTAGTACGGATACTGTATTTTCCGCTTTGAAAAAAAGCGGCTCCATTGAAGCGTTCGCGGGTCGGCGTCGTCCAATCCGAAGCGCGGCATTTTCCGCTTTGAAAAAAAGCGGCTCCATTGAAGCTAGGCCCGCCGGCCGTTGTGTTTGATTTTTTTTGTACATATTTTCCGCTTTGAAAAAAAGCGGCTCCATTGAAGCAAGAAACTTGACGTTGAACCGCTGGCGTCGCTTATAGATTTTCCGCTTTGAAAAAAAGCGGCTCCATTGAAGCCCGACCGACGGCGTAACGGACGCCGTGCAAATCGGGACATTTTCCGCTTTGAAAAAAAGCGGCTCCATTGAAGCCAGATTAGCCGATCACACTTTTTGACGCAATACTTATTTTCCGCTTTGAAAAAAAGCGGCTCCATTGAAGCGATGTGATTGTGAGCAACAACGTGCCGATCCAAAACAAATTTTCCGCTTTGAAAAAAAGCGGCTCCATTGAAGCTTGGGCATACTTGTCGAATTGTTGGCACAATCCGTATCATTTTCCGCTTTGAAAAAAAGCGGCTCCATTGAAGCGGTCTATCTCTCCGATTGCCACTGCCACCCCAAGTGGCGATTTTCCGCTTTGAAAAAAAGCGGCTCCATTGAAGCATGAAGTGCGGGAAGTATTGCGTCAAAAAGTGTGATCGGATTTTCCGCTTTGAAAAAAAGCGGCTCCATTGAAGCCCCGGATCGCGGTTGGCCCTGTATCCGGGGCAACAACATTTTCCGCTTTGAAAAAAAGCGGCTCCATTGAAGCCGCTATCGGTAACAACGCGCTCGGCGGTCAACGTTGGAATTTTCCGCTTTGAAAAAAAGCGGCTCCATTGAAGCACAGGGATCGCGTGGGCATTGGCGCATGGGGCACCATTTTCCGCTTTGAAAAAAAGCGGCTCCATTGAAGCCGTGACGCGGCGCAATCGTGCCGTGACGCGCTGGAATTTTCCGCTTTGAAAAAAAGCGGCTCCATTGAAGCCCGCGTCACTTCAATTCGGTTTGGCTCTCCAACCGATGATTTTCCGCTTTGAAAAAAAGCGGCTCCATTGAAGCCAATGGGGACGCCGGCAACGCTGCTGTCAATCTCTTGATTTTCCGCTTTGAAAAAAAGCGGCTCCATTGAAGCTGGCGTTGCGTAAGGAACTGGAAGAGCTACGCCGAGAGCGATTTTCCGCTTTGAAAAAAAGCGGCTCCATTGAAGCAAATCCTGGCGCGATCCATAGATGCGAGCCAGTCCACATTTTCCGCTTTGAAAAAAAGCGGCTCCATTGAAGCCCAGACCCTACCCGGCAGGGCCGGCCGCCCCTACACCATTTTCCGCTTTGAAAAAAAGCGGCTCCATTGAAGCAGTCATTGGGCGGAGTTTTCGCTCCAGCGCTTCAAATTTTCCGCTTTGAAAAAAAGCGGCTCCATTGAAGCCGTTGATGCGCCGGGCTGGGTTTCGTACAGACTGGATGATTTTCCGCTTTGAAAAAAAGCGGCTCCATTGAAGCCGGAATTTCTGCGAGTGAAAGATTGACAGTGCGCACGGCTAATTTTTCCGCTTTGAAAAAAAGCGGCTCCATTGAAGCGACTGACTGGGTGGGGTCAAAGGTAAGGATTGTCTCGCATTTTCCGCTTTGAAAAAAAGCGGCTCCATTGAAGCCACCCGGTGAAGCGTGCGATGCGCACGCTGATGACTTCATTTTCCGCTTTGAAAAAAAGCGGCTCCATTGAAGCATAAACCGCGTGGACACTAGCAGCTTTGATGATCACTATTTTCCGCTTTTAAAAAAAGCGGCTCCATTGAAGCCTACCTAACGGCGTTGAAGGGGCTTGGACAAGGGATATTTTCCGCTTTGAAAAAAAGCGGCTCCATTGAAGCAGGGCCGCCGCCCTTTGTATCTCTATCTTACACCCACATTTTCCGCTTTGAAAAAAAGCGGCTCCATTGAAGCTGCGGGAGGATGCGAACAGGCTCTATCCCGCTTTCTTTAATTTTCCGCTTTGAAAAAAAGCGGCTCCATTGAAGCTCCCGACTGCCGGCGGCAGTCGCCCTCAAGCGCCGGATTTTCCGCTTTGAAAAAAAGCGGCTCCATTGAAGCGCCGTGCCATTCGCCAGGGTGTAAATCGCGCCATCCAGCACATTTTCCGCTTTGAAAAAAAGCGGCTCCATTGAAGCGGCTCGTGAAAAGGCCACCCTTTCGCGTCACCTTGAAATTTTCCGCTTTGAAAAAAAGCGGCTCCATTGAAGCCGGCGGCATTACAGCCACAAGTGCCGTATGCTCGACTTGATTTTCCGCTTTGAAAAAAAGCGGCTCCATTGAAGCCCCTGCTGGTTTGTCAGGCTGCCCGGAATCTGTACCGATTTTCCGCTTTGAAAAAAAGCGGCTCCATTGAAGCGGTCGTAGAGCACAGAAAGAAGAACGGAGAAGGGACATTTTCCGCTTTGAAAAAAAGCGGCTCCATTGAAGCTGTGCCTCGCCGCCTAGCACGCCGTCGTTCACTGGAGATTTTCCGCTTTGAAAAAAAGCGGCTCCATTGAAGCCGTTCTCCTGCTTTTCCATGTTCTCTTTCTCCCTTTTGATTTTCCGCTTTGAAAAAAAGCGGCTCCATTGAAGCTACGACAGGCGTTTCCGCCTAGCCGCGCTGGCCAGCTGGATTTTCCGCTTTGAAAAAAAGCGGCTCCATTGAAGCGGCCGTCAGGTATAGTGGCTGCCTATACCGGGGCCAATTTTCCGCTTTGAAAAAAAGCGGCTCCATTGAAGCCGGCAACCTGCTATCGGTGGTGCAGGCGCTGCACGAATTTTCCGCTTTGAAAAAAAGCGGCTCCATTGAAGCCTCATACGCATGCTCATGTATATACCCCCTCATGCATTTTCCGCTTTGAAAAAAAGCGGCTCCATTGAAGCTCAGATTCGCACCGGTTCAAAGTTATCGCAGCCGGACGGATTTTCCGCTTTGAAAAAAAGCGGCTCCATTGAAGCCAAGATCGTTTATCGCTGCAAATTCCGGCGGAAGCGGATTTTCCGCTTTGAAAAAAAGCGGCTCCATTGAAGCTCAAATAAGGCGGCTCCGGGATTCGTGCTGACTTGGATTTTCCGCTTTGAAAAAAAGCGGCTCCATTGAAGCTTGTTTGGGCGAAAAGATTTTCCGTTCGGACGTTGGCATTTTCCGCTTTGAAAAAAAGCGGCTCCATTGAAGCGACTTTGGCTCGCTGGACGGCTTTAGTCCGCTTCCGCCGGAAATTTTCCGCTTTGAAAAAAAGCGGCTCCATTGAAGCGCGGTCGGCGTCCCGGACGAATGCCGCCGGTTGAGGCATTTTCCGCTTTGAAAAAAAGCGGCTCCATTGAAGCTCGCCGGCGTTAGTGACGCAACTTCGTTTGTGGCGCTATTTTCCGCTTTGAAAAAAAGCGGCTCCATTGAAGCTCAGAGTGGTTCGCCCGCGCCGTTTACGCCCGGCTCTATATTTTCCGCTTTGAAAAAAAGCGGCTCCATTGAAGCACAAAGCAGGGAAGACAGCCGAAGCCGCTAAGGCTATTTTCCGCTTTGAAAAAAAGCGGCTCCATTGAAGCGCGGAAATGGCGGTTTGGGATGTTCCGCTGCTGTCACTTATTTTCCGCTTTGAAAAAAAGCGGCTCCATTGAAGCGACGCCATCGGCGTCCAAGGTAACATCCATTGCGCAATTTTCCGCTTTGAAAAAAAGCGGCTCCATTGAAGCTTGCTGGTCACGCGCGCCTTGCCGCCGCGCGTAAACATTTTCCGCTTTGAAAAAAAGCGGCTCCATTGAAGCGGGGCAATTATCGCCAAGATTACGGGGGGAAACACATTTTCCGCTTTGAAAAAAAGCGGCTCCATTGAAGCCGACGAACGCCCGTGCTACTGGGTGATTGACGCGCCGGCGGATTTTCCGCTTTGAAAAAAAGCGGCTCCATTGAAGCCACCTGTGCTAACGCTTGCTTCAGCCCGTCAAACAGCATTTTCCGCTTTGAAAAAAAGCGGCTCCATTGAAGCTCTACTCCCTGCCGAAAACGAAGACTTCTCTGTTGAAATTTTCCGCTTTGAAAAAAAGCGGCTCCATTGAAGCGGTGAGGCTTCTGACGAGTTGGCGAAGGAACGAACCGATTTTCCGCTTTGAAAAAAAGCGGCTCCATTGAAGCTCCAAAATGGTGTTGCCAAGTAGCAGCGAAGTCTTGGTGATTTTCCGCTTTGAAAAAAAGCGGCTCCATTGAAGCCGACTTCTGGGACGCTTACTTTGAGCTGGGCTATCATTTTCCGCTTTGAAAAAAAGCGGCTCCATTGAAGCTACACTGTGCCGGATGTTGTGCCGGACTCGCCGCCATTTTCCGCTTTGAAAAAAAGCGGCTCCATTGAAGCCACGTTCAGCGCGAATTTTTTCCCAGTCATCTCGTATTTTCCGCTTTGAAAAAAAGCGGCTCCATTGAAGCCGCTACCAAAGACGACACGATATAGACCTTCCCGAGTTCATTTTCCGCTTTGAAAAAAAGCGGCTCCATTGAAGCACAGAGTTGAGCGGCGGGAAGCCCGTCATGTTCGGCGTATTTTCCGCTTTGAAAAAAAGCGGCTCCATTGAAGCCCAGCGCGTTACGCAGCGCCACAAGCGCACAGCAGGCAATTTTCCGCTTTGAAAAAAAGCGGCTCCATTGAAGCGATAAACCGCACCGCTTGCCCGGCGTTGACGTTGCGCATTTTCCGCTTTGAAAAAAAGCGGCTCCATTGAAGCGTGATACCGGACATAAGAGCAAATTCAGCAGACACTGTGATTTTCCGCTTTGAAAAAAAGCGGCTCCATTGAAGCTGCGCGTGGTTTGCCGTTTGGCGCTTTGTAGCGCCTATTTTCCGCTTTGAAAAAAGCGGCTCCATTGAAGCCAACTCCGCCCCCGACAGCACGCCGGGGACATGCCCATACTATTTTCCGCTTTGAAAAAAAGCGGCTCCATTGAAGCGCCGCTGTCAGGCTTTGGCGCTCTCGGCGTGCCAAAAACATTTTCCGCTTTGAAAAAAAGCGGCTCCATTGAAGCCAATCCGGCAAAGAGCTGATATTCGGCGGATACAGATTTTCCGCTTTGAAAAAAAGCGGCTCCATTGAAGCTCATCAATGATTGTGTAGCGGCGTCCTTCTAGGATGCCAATTTTCCGCTTTGAAAAAAAGCGGCTCCATTGAAGCGTTTTTCCTGATTGACACCGCGCGTCGTGCTTTTCAGAGCGATTTTCCGCTTTGAAAAAAAGCGGCTCCATTGAAGCGGTTTTGGTTTCAGTGCCTGTTTTTTGCCCTCCGAGCATTTTCCGCTTTGAAAAAAAGCGGCTCCATTGAAGCAGAAGGTGAAGAGCAGCGGTGCGGCGCCAGGTGCGCATTTTCCGCTTTGAAAAAAAGCGGCTCCATTGAAGCAATCACAACACGCACACCCTGCAGAGTGTCAATGACATTTTCCGCTTTGAAAAAAAGCGGCTCCATTGAAGCTTGAACTGCAGCGGCACTAACTTTTGCGACGGTACATTTTCCGCTTTGAAAAAAAGCGGCTCCATTGAAGCATACCTGCGATAGTTACCCTTGCAAGCTTCCAATCCTATTTTCCGCTTTGAAAAAAAGCGGCTCCATTGAAGCGAGCAGTACTTTGACGGCATTCTGCTCGGACGCCGTTACATTTTCCGCTTTGAAAAAAAGCGGCTCCATTGAAGCCTATGGATAGTGCGGCAACTATAGTTCGGTAATCCGATTTTCCGCTTTGAAAAAAAGCGGCTCCATTGAAGCGACGGTGGGCGCGTCGTTATCACCGCGCGGCTCGACCATTTTCCGCTTTGAAAAAAAGCGGCTCCATTGAAGCCGACGCGCTGCACGCCAGGCGTCAAGCAACTCAATAGATTTTCCGCTTTGAAAAAAAGCGGCTCCATTGAAGCTGCTCATGCGCGTCAAGCAGCAACTGCCAGTTATATTTTCCGCTTTGAAAAAAAGCGGCTCCATTGAAGCGTCAAGCAGTCCCAGCGCGCGCTCGGCAAGCAAAACATTTTCCGCTTTGAAAAAAAGCGGCTCCATTGAAGCGGATTTCGAGCGCTATCTGTTTGCGGACTTCCATTGGTTATTTTCCGCTTTGAAAAAAAGCGGCTCCATTGAAGCCAGCAATCAGCACGCGCCACGAGTCGCCAAGCTGCTCGGATTTTCCGCTTTGAAAAAAAGCGGCTCCATTGAAGCACTTGGCGTTGGGCAGACGATTGCGGCGGCAAATGGAATTTTCCGCTTTGAAAAAAAGCGGCTCCATTGAAGCCACGAGATTTTGCTTGCGCTCAAGCGTCTCGCAGGGCATATTTTCCGCTTTGAAAAAAAGCGGCTCCATTGAAGCTGGGCGTTGGCACGCTCCGAACACACGGCATCTTCAATTTTCCGCTTTGAAAAAAAGCGGCTCCATTGAAGCTTTCTTCTGCGTTGACGGCGTCAAGGACAGACTTGTATTTTCCGCTTTGAAAAAAAGCGGCTCCATTGAAGCTATCGCGCGCGCGGAACTCTACGCCGGCGCTGCCTACGGGATTTTCCGCTTTGAAAAAAAGCGGCTCCATTGAAGCAGACCGGCGTCGCTGAAAGCGTTAAACTCTCTCCGGCGATTTTCCGCTTTGAAAAAAAGCGGCTCCATTGAAGCTACATTCTGTCTAGGGGCATTGAAAATAACCTTCCATATTTTCCGCTTTGAAAAAAAGCGGCTCCATTGAAGCCCCTCAAAACGCCAAGCGACCTCCTCGCTGTCATAATTTTCCGCTTTGAAAAAAAGCGGCTCCATTGAAGCACGATTGCCTTTTTTCTGCCTTGCGGCGCAGACGAGTATTTTCCGCTTTGAAAAAAAGCGGCTCCATTGAAGCCTATTCTCTCTTTCTTTTTTTTGAGCGCCGCCCCAATATTTTCCGCTTTGAAAAAAAGCGGCTCCATTGAAGCTTACGACTTCTAGCAGTCGCCCACGACAGGGAGTTCTATTTTCCGCTTTGAAAAAAAGCGGCTCCATTGAAGCACTCAAGCTTTTGCGCAAACGCATGGGCGGTACCTGGTCTGATTTTCCGCTTTGAAAAAAAGCGGCTCCATTGAAGCAGTTTCTGCAACTGATCAGCGCCGATAGCGCCAGCAAATTTTCCGCTTTGAAAAAAAGCGGCTCCATTGAAGCTCAAAACCACTGATCAAGCCAGCGTCTCTAACCGAGATTTTCCGCTTTGAAAAAAAGCGGCTCCATTGAAGCGCCAGACCGCGCAAACACTCGGTTCAATCCGCCTCATTTTCCGCTTTGAAAAAAAGCGGCTCCATTGAAGCGGAAATCCCGCTACCAAGCCCTTCCTGGAAAGCCCTAATTTTCCGCTTTGAAAAAAAGCGGCTCCATTGAAGCGGATCGTTGGACTAACCGCCACGCCGTTTCGGTTAGGATTTTCCGCTTTGAAAAAAAGCGGCTCCATTGAAGCAGGGAATTTCCAGCGCGCTTCAGACCGCCAACGCAGCCATTTTCCGCTTTGAAAAAAAGCGGCTCCATTGAAGCGTGCGTCACTTCGGCGCTGCCGTGCTGCTGGTTCACATTTTCCGCTTTGAAAAAAAGCGGCTCCATTGAAGCGGGCGCTACCAGCTTCACGTCTTGCTTCACGGTCACATATTTTCCGCTTTGAAAAAAAGCGGCTCCATTGAAGCTTGCGCCTGGCAAGGCGTGCCAGGCGCACGCTGATGATATTTTCCGCTTTGAAAAAAAGCGGCTCCATTGAAGCCGTGTTGAAGAGAGACAGCCCGATTCGCGCGTTGCGGTATTTTCCGCTTTGAAAAAAAGCGGCTCCATTGAAGCCGCTGGGTTCAATCCTGATCAGATTCGGCAATTGACGCTCCATTTTCCGCTTCGAAAAAAAGCGGCTCCATTGAAGCGCGACTGGCGCGCACTAGCGCTAGCTTGGAGCCAGCATTTTCCGCTTTGAAAAAAAGCGGCTCCATTGAAGCGGCGCGATATAACGTTGCGATTTTTCGCTCCAGCGGAATATTTTCCGCTTTGAAAAAAAGCGGCTCCATTGAAGCCTCGCGTTTTAGGGCCGCCGCCCATCGTTTGTCTTATTTTCCGCTTTGAAAAAAAGCGGCTCCATTGAAGCATCCGCCAGCCTGCGTTATCCTGTGTTGCCTCAACGATTTTCCGCTTTGAAAAAAAGCGGCTCCATTGAAGCGCGCGAACCAGCGCTAGCTTAGCGCCGGGACGCGGAGACAATTTTCCGCTTTGAAAAAAAGCGGCTCCATTGAAGCTGCTTTACGGGCACATCCCCGGCGTACTTTCTGGCGATTTTCCGCTTTGAAAAAAAGCGGCTCCATTGAAGCTTCTTCGGCTTGATTTTCTTCACTACTCCCTCCCCATATTTTCCGCTTTGAAAAAAAGCGGCTCCATTGAAGCCGTTGTTAACGGGATAACGATTTCGCTCCAGTTATTATTTTCCGCTTTGAAAAAAAGCGGCTCCATTGAAGCGTAAATAGTTCACCCACAAGTCAAACGTGATTGTATTATTTTCCGCTTTGAAAAAAAGCGGCTCCATTGAAGCCTTTTATAAAAGACGGCAAATTCTTCCGAATTACTTATTTTCCGCTTTGAAAAAAAGCGGCTCCATTGAAGCTCGAAAAGCTTACCCGTTATCTCCGTTCGACCCCACATTTTCCGCTTTGAAAAAAGCGGCTCCATTGAAGCAAACTTTTTGCTTGACGGCGCGTATAGGATGGTGTAATTTTCCGCTTTGAAAAAAAGCGGCTCCATTGAAGCACGAACGGGGCGACTGTTCCAGCGTCCGTGCCTTCCATTTTCCGCTTTGAAAAAAAGCGGCTCCATTGAAGCCAGAACGCCTTCCCGCTGCCAGGCGGCAAGCATGCTCATTTTCCGCTTTGAAAAAAAGCGGCTCCATTGAAGCCGGACATGCGCCACGCCTTCGGGTGTGGCGCTTTTTTTGGGCATTTTCCGCTTTGAAAAAAAGCGGCTCCATCGAAGTCAAAAAGCCATT
>Ga0308407_1001426_pt1 | contig 12786 bp, 13 predicted proteins | sample HotsprSampleMSe2_FD_203476 | JGI IMG/M metagenome (GOLD analysis project Ga0308407, IMG submission 203476) | Hot spring phototrophic mat microbial communities from Mushroom Spring, Yellowstone National Park, Wyoming, United States - 20060911_MSe2 ...
CGCAGGTTGCACCGGTCTTTCAAGGCCGGTGAGGATTGAAACGTATGTGCCCATATCATCCCACCCGGTCATCGTTGTGTTGCACCGGTCTTTCAAGGCCGGTGAGGATTGAAACGGCGAAGATGATGACTGGCGGCCGCACCAGGACCAGTTGCACCGGTCTTTCAAGGCCGGTGAGGATTGAAACGTAGGCGGCAAGCAGCTCGAGCATCGCCCATTTCGGTTGCACCGGTCTTTCAAGGCCGGTGAGGATTGAAACCTCAACATCGAGGCCGTCGAGCCGGCAGATTGCGTGTTGCACCGGTCTTTCAAGGCCGGTGAGGATTGAAACAGCTGATGAGAGCTGAGTGTTGTGGACTGATTACAAAGAGTTGCACCGGTCTTTCAAGGCCGGTGAGGATTGAAACCACAGCGCGGCCCATGTTGGGCCTGCGAAGAAAGGCCCGTTGCACCGGTCTTTCAAGGCCGGTGAGGATTGAAACAAAGGTACGGCGACCAGATCCTGATGACACGGAAAGTTGCACCGGTCTTTCAAGGCCGGTGAGGATTGAAACCCGATACTCACTATGAACGACGTAATCCGGATTTCGTTGCACCGGTCTTTCAAGGCCGGTGAGGATTGAAACTCCGCTAGTTTGATCATTTTGCCTCCCTTCTGCCGTTGCACCGGTCTTTCAAGGCCGGTGAGGATTGAAACTCGAAGTATAGAGATAACCTTATCGCGATTACACTCGTTGCACCGGTCTTTCAAGGCCGGTGAGGATTGAAACCACCCAGCGCGCGAACTCCATCTTCGGCTCGGACGTTGCACCGGTCTTTCAAGGCCGGTGAGGATTGAAACACCAGCTGGCCGCCGTGGTTCGGGAGGCCACCGTCGTTGCACCGGTCTTTCAAGGCCGGTGAGGATTGAAACCCGGATCCGCGCGGCCTGCTCCCGCATGGACTCCGTTGCACCGGTCTTTCAAGGCCGGTGAGGATTGAAACATGCCGGCCGTCAGGGCGTTCAGCACCGGCAGCGTTGCACCGGTCTTTCAAGGCCGGTGAGGATTGAAACCGCGGCGCGACGGGCGGTCCACACTCCTGCGCAGCCGGTTGCACCGGTCTTTCAAGGCCGGTGAGGATTGAAACCTCCAGTTGCAGCTCGTAGGCGGCGAGAAGCTCGAGTTGCACCGGTCTTTCAAGGCCGGTGAGGATTGAAACCTCAACATCGAGGCCGTCCAGGCGGCAGATCGCGTCGTTGCACCGGTCTTTCAAGGCCGGTGAGGATTGAAACTCCAACGGCAGAGAGAATTGGCTCCCATTTTTCGTTGCACCGGTCTTTCAAGGCCGGTGAGGATTGAAACACGCGGAGCCTGCAGGACCTCCGCGTCCCACGGCCGTTGCACCGGTCTTTCAAGGCCGGTGAGGATTGAAACGTAGATTGCTTTGAGCATATCCTCTTTGCACCTCGTTGCACCGGTCTTTCAAGGCCGGTGAGGATTGAAACAACTGGTAGCACACCCGGAATAGGTGTGCGTCGGTAGTTGCACCGGTCTTTCAAGGCCGGTGAGGATTGAAACGGTGAGTGAGGCGACGAGGCAGGCCGCGGCCATTTCGTTGCACCGGTCTTTCAAGGCCGGTGAGGATTGAAACGTCGCTGGCCTCCCAGGTTTTAGGGACCTTGGGAGGTTGCACCGGTCTTTCAAGGCCGGTGAGGATTGAAACCATAGCGTCCTCCCACGCCCGAAAGCGTAGGAGGCTGTTGCACCGGTCTTTCAAGGCCGGTGAGGATTGAAACCGCCTCAACGAACTGCTGACCACGCGCGCCATCAACGTTGCACCGGTCTTTCAAGGCCGGTGAGGATTGAAACCTTGTGAGCCCCAGCTTCAATGAGCCGGGACTCCGTTGCACCGGTCTTTCAAGGCCGGTGAGGATTGAAACTCGGCCGGGCAGCGGACCCACTGCACCACCCGCCTGCGTTGCACCGGTCTTTCAAGGCCGGTGAGGATTGAAACGTGGAGGCGGGCAACCGCCTGCCACTTCCAAGATGTTGCACCGGTCTTTCAAGGCCGGTGAGGATTGAAACCTGCAGGGGATGGATGCGCTGACACAGATACTGTCGTTGCACCGGTCTTTCAAGGCCGGTGAGGATTGAAACACGCGGAGCCTGCAGGACCTCCGCGTCCCACGGCCGTTGCACCGGTCTTTCAAGGCCGGTGAGGATTGAAACCTTTCGCGGCCGGGTGCGGCTGGTGCGACACCTTCACGTTGCACCGGTCTTTCAAGGCCGGTGAGGATTGAAACGTGGAGGCGGGCAACCGCCTCCCACTTCCAAGATGTTGCACCGGTCTTTCAAGGCCGGTGAGGATTGAAACGATAAGGAAGGCCCACACTGGGCCTCCCTTGGCCTGTTGCACCGGTCTTTCAAGGCCGGTGAGGATTGAAACCAGGGAATGGAACCCGCTCTTCCGGGTTCGCGAACTGTTGCACCGGTCTTTCAAGGCCGGTGAGGATTGAAACGATGAGGCCCGGAAGGCGCAGGAGGCGTCCGGCGCGTTGCACCGGTCTTTCAAGGCCGGTGAGGATTGAAACCCCTACCTTCACAGGAGGCGACCGTGAGGGTATCCGTTGCACCGGTCTTTCAAGGCCGGTGAGGATTGAAACTTCCGGAAAAATCAGGGTAATGACTGTATAAACGGTTGCACCGGTCTTTCAAGGCCGGTGAGGATTGAAACTGGGAAGAACACCGGAGTGTGTGGGTAAAGGACGTTGCACCGGTCTTTCAAGGCCGGTGAGGATTGAAACACCGAAGTCCGTCAGGCCCTTGGGGTGGTCCGGGCCGTTGCACCGGTCTTTCAAGGCCGGTGAGGATTGAAACCCGCTACGGCAGAAGGTATGAGACGAGATGCTTCCGGTTGCACCGGTCTTTCAAGGCCGGTGAGGATTGAAACCTCCTTACTGCCGGGCCGCAGCCCGGCGGTGATTTGTTGCACCGGTCTTTCAAGGCCGGTGAGGATTGAAACCTTCCTCTTCCTCCTTAACCCAACCCCATTCATCAGTTGCACCGGTCTTTCAAGGCCGGTGAGGATTGAAACTCGAAGTATAGAGATAACCTTATCGCGATTACACTCGTTGCACCGGTCTTTCAAGGCCGGTGAGGATTGAAACCTCGCTGTCGCGTGACATTGTGCCACCAGGGCCACGTTGCACCGGTCTTTCAAGGCCGGTGAGGATTGAAACCCTGACACTATAGACTGATAACACTCTCCCGCCTGCCGTTGCACCGGTCTTTCAAGGCCGGTGAGGATTGAAACACCTCAACCCTGTGGCGGGTGGCTTCCAGGCCCAGTTGCACCGGTCTTTCAAGGCCGGTGAGGATTGAAACTGAACAATAAAGGAGGAGCCAGTTATCTGGCATCCAGTTGCACCGGTCTTTCAAGGCCGGTGAGGATTGAAACCAGCAGAGCCGGGCCATTAGCACGGGCATGGAGTGAGTTGCACCGGTCTTTCAAGGCCGGTGAGGATTGAAACGAAGCGCGCCAGGTGCGCCGTCAGCATGTCGTCGCCGCGTTGCACCGGTCTTTCAAGGCCGGTGAGGATTGAAACAAATACGGCCTCAAGCATCGTGGTGTCCGAATCGGAGTTGCACCGGTCTTTCAAGGCCGGTGAGGATTGAAACCATATCCATCGCGTCCCAGAGGAGGATAAGTGTATGTTGCACCGGTCTTTCAAGGCCGGTGAGGATTGAAACTCCGCAGCGTGACAATGTGGTCTTCGCCCAGCCCGAGGTTGCACCGGTCTTTCAAGGCCGGTGAGGATTGAAACCCAGCCGTCCACGGCCGGGACCTTGAACTCGGCCGTTGCACCGGTCTTTCAAGGCCGGTGAGGATTGAAACCACGCTCAGCAGGCTTGCCTCCCAGACCGCGCGTTGCACCGGTCTTTCAAGGCCGGTGAGGATTGAAACGTTGATGGCCCGGTCCGGCCAAGCCTCGGATACGCTTGCGCGTTGCACCGGTCTTTCAAGGCCGGTGAGGATTGAAACTCCTGTCGGCCTTCCCGCACAGCTTGCAGGAGGCGCGTTGCACCGGTCTTTCAAGGCCGGTGAGGATTGAAACCCCCCGTATTCTCCCGATGAACACGAACGGGAGATGTTGCACCGGTCTTTCAAGGCCGGTGAGGATTGAAACAGGGGGGCCCTTCCGGACAGCGACGCGATCGTGTTCGGTGCACCGGTCTTTCAAGGCCGGTGAGGATTGAAACCAAGGCCGGGTGGCCCGTGGCATTGACCGTCGGCCGTTGCACCGGTCTTTCAAGGCCGGTGAGGATTGAAACAAGGCCTCCCGGTTCGGGCGAGTGGCGGGGAAGCTGTTGCACCGGTCTTTCAAGGCCGGTGAGGATTGAAACGAAACAGTCATCGCAATGAGCGGCAAGGCGCTTGAAGGTTGCACCGGTCTTTCAAGGCCGGTGAGGATTGAAACAACCTCCTCATCCGACTTGCCGGGCTCCCAGATTACGTTGCACCGGTCTTTCAAGGCCGGTGAGGATTGAAACCAGAGTTTGCGGGAGTGGGACACCTCCTTCTTGCGTCGTTGCACCGGTCTTTCAAGGCCGGTGAGGATTGAAACCTATCTGAGCACGGGCCGAGTGCCCGTGCTACTTTCACGTTGCACCGGTCTTTCAAGGCCGGTGAGGATTGAAACTCAACAGGCGGCTCGGTGAGGAATGTGACCCGGAAGGTTGCACCGGTCTTTCAAGGCCGGTGAGGATTGAAACCCGGGTAACCTGCACTTCCTCCTCGCCTTCGCCTTGTTGCACCGGTCTTTCAAGGCCGGTGAGGATTGAAACGGCGCAACCAGCCTGCGCCGTCATAGTAGTCAATCGGGTTGCACCGGTCTTTCAAGGCCGGTGAGGATTGAAACAAATGCCTCCTCTCATAATGCACTGCGGTCTAAAGTTGCACCGGTCTTTCAAGGCCGGTGAGGATTGAAACCACCAGGGGCGGCCGGCGGCCCGCCGCGCATTCATGTTGCACCGGTCTTTCAAGGCCGGTGAGGATTGAAACCAAGGCCGGGTGGCCCGTGGCATTGACCGTCGGCCGTTGCACCGGTCTTTCAAGGCCGGTGAGGATTGAAACGCTGCAGTCCTTCAAGTCCCCCGTGTGGGGGACGTGTTGCACCGGTCTTTCAAGGCCGGTGAGGATTGAAACTTCCGCGCCCACGAAATTGCGGCGCGGTGTATGCACGTTGCACCGGTCTTTCAAGGCCGGTGAGGATTGAAACACCCGCGACCCGGTGTGGGTGCTCCGCTACAGCCGGTTGCACCGGTCTTTCAAGGCCGGTGAGGATTGAAACTCCTAAAGCGTAACACACCCTGAACACGATCGCGTCGTTGCACCGGTCTTTCAAGGCCGGTGAGGATTGAAACCAGACGCACCCGCTGACTGAACCCGATGGTACGTCGTTGCACCGGTCTTTCAAGGCCGGTGAGGATTGAAACATCCAGAACCATCCACTTTGGCCCACTGGGGGGCGCGTTGCACCGGTCTTTCAAGGCCGGTGAGGATTGAAACCAGGATTTTCATTGGCGTCTCCTCTTCGCGCGAAGTTGCACCGGTCTTTCAAGGCCGGTGAGGATTGAAACGGGGCGGACAGTGAGTTGTCCGCCCGCACTTCGCGTTGCACCGGTCTTTCAAGGCCGGTGAGGATTGAAACTTCAAAGTTACCGGGGGGCGGGAAGTTTTACCCGCCGTTGCACCGGTCTTTCAAGGCCGGTGAGGATTGAAACGTGGCGCAGCACAGCCCACAGGGCCTCTGTTTCGTAGGTTGCACCGGTCTTTCAAGGCCGGTGAGGATTGAAACTCTCGAGCCGGTACTGTATCTCCTGCAGCGGGGCTGTTGCACCGGTCTTTCAAGGCCGGTGAGGATTGAAACCCCCTTTTGCCTCCTGCCCTTCGGCGGGCAGGGGGGTTGCACCGGTCTTTCAAGGCCGGTGAGGATTGAAACCGAGAGCGGCTCACCACAATCGGCGCACCACGCGGCGGTTGCACCGGTCTTTCAAGGCCGGTGAGGATTGAAACCTTTATGTCCACGCCAGCCTTCCGGGGAAGGTCGGGTTGCACCGGTCTTTCAAGGCCGGTGAGGATTGAAACCTCCCAGTAGGCCGCCCGGGCGTCTGGGCACCCCACCGTTGCACCGGTCTTTCAAGGCCGGTGAGGATTGAAACTTTATAACGACCGCTGGCATGACCGATTTTCCCGTTGCACCGGTCTTTCAAGGCCGGTGAGGATTGAAACATTGTGCGCCGTTTCGAGCGAGTACCGATTGACTACGTTGCACCGGTCTTTCAAGGCCGGTGAGGATTGAAACTCAGGAAAAATCGCGGTAATGACCGCCAAAGCGCCCGTTGCACCGGTCTTTCAAGGCCGGTGAGGATTGAAACCAAGAGTGATAGCCAGATCCGGGCGCTCATCCGCGGTTGCACCGGTCTTTCAAGGCCGGTGAGGATTGAAACTACTGTAAAATCAGAGGAGGAAGAAAAAATGAACGTGTTGCACCGGTCTTTCAAGGCCGGTGAGGATTGAAACAAGAAACCGACAGAGAACCGGAAGCTCGGCAGGTCGGTTGCACCGGTCTTTCAAGGCCGGTGAGGATTGAAACCCAAAGTCTCCTGTAACCCACCTCCGCAACAAAATTGTTGCACCGGTCTTTCAAGGCCGGTGAGGATTGAAACCTACGCCATGATGGGCTGGGTCAAGCTCATATCCCGGTTGCACCGGTCTTTCAAGGCCGGTGAGGATTGAAACAAGCTCATATCCCGGGAGGCTGAGGCCCGCAACGAGTTGCACCGGTCTTTCAAGGCCGGTGAGGATTGAAACACGCAGTATGATATCCTGAAGGTGGATGCCAGGTGTTGCACCGGTCTTTCAAGGCCGGTGAGGATTGAAACACAAGAAGCTCATCGTGTCTGCCCTAGCGGCGGCGGTTGCACCGGTCTTTCAAGGCCGGTGAGGATTGAAACGACTCTGCCGCTGGAGCTCTCCAACTGCAGAGAGAGTTGCACCGGTCTTTCAAGGCCGGTGAGGATTGAAACCAAAAACGGGCACCCTAAATCGCCGACACCGTATTGTTGCACCGGTCTTTCAAGGCCGGTTAGGATTGAAACACACTGGATGCGCTCAGCCTGGTGGCGGAGGCCGGGGTTGCACCGGTCTTTCAAGGCCGGTGAGGATTGAAACACTTCTTCACCAGTCCCTCGCCCCGGGCATTACGCGTTGCACCGGTCTTTCAAGGCCGGTGAGGATTGAAACCGCGACCCTGAGGGGGGCACCCTTAGAGTCGAGCGTTGCACCGGTCTTTCAAGGCCGGTGAGGATTGAAACTGGGATGTAGAACACCACGCCCATGCCGTGGTACGGAGTTGCACCGGTCTTTCAAGGCCGGTGAGGATTGAAACCAAGGCCGGGTGGCCCGTGGCATTGACCGTCGGCGTTGCACCGGTCTTTCAAGGCCGGTGAGGATTGAAACCCTTATGCAGCCCGGCCTTGGCTGCCGGGCTTTGGTTGCACCGGTCTTTCAAGGCCGGTGAGGATTGAAACTGCGATCACTTCGTTTACTCTGATCGCTTCGTACAGTTGCACCGGTCTTTCAAGGCCGGTGAGGATTGAAACCTTGCGTGTGTGGGACATCCGTGAGTATGCCCAGCATGTTGCACCGGTCTTTCAAGGCCGGTGAGGATTGAAACTCATGGGCGCGACCTACCGGCCAGTCGGGACAACGGTTGCACCGGTCTTTCAAGGCCGGTGAGGATTGAAACCACGTCGCGCATTATGAGCGCGACAACGACTGGGGGGTTGCACCGGTCTTTCAAGGCCGGTGAGGATTGAAACCGAGGTAACGATCACGCAGATAGCACCGAGGAGCTGTTGCACCGGTCTTTCCAGGCCGGTGAGGATTGAAACTCCACTCTTGTTCACTGCCCCTATGCCTCTTCCTCCGTTGCACCGGTCTTTCAAGGCCGGTGAGGATTGAAACTCACAACACCACGGCCCGGGTCCGCTACCCGGGCGGGTTGCACCGGTCTTTCAAGGCCGGTGAGGATTGAAACCGCAAGTACGGCACCATCACGGCCACCTGCCTGCCGTTGCACCGGTCTTTCAAGGCCGGTGAGGATTGAAACACGCTTGAGGCGCAGATTCAGGGCGCTGTGACCTGGGTTGCACCGGTCTTTCAAGGCCGGTGAGGATTGAAACTCCGCGGGCCTCCTCGCGGAGCTCCGGGGGGACGGTTGCACCGGTCTTTCAAGGCCGGTGAGGATTGAAACACTCCGCCATTGAACACGGTGAGGGTGAGCCGTTGGTTGCACCGGTCTTTCAAGGCCGGTGAGGATTGAAACTTCTACACTTGGTCTCCGTAAAAGTCGATTGTGGTTGCACCGGTCTTTCAAGGCCGGTGAGGATTGAAACCTGGCCCGGGTTGGGCCAAGGTCAGGCCCACCGTGTGTTGCACCGGTCTTTCAAGGCCGGTGAGGATTGAAACCGCGAGAAGGTGCATGGCCCGGCGAACGTCCCCGCCGTTGCACCGGTCTTTCAAGGCCGGTGAGGATTGAAACTCCGGTGGGACGATCTCCGCCCGCTTCTCGCGGACGGTTGCACCGGTCTTTCAAGGCCGGTGAGGATTGAAACGAGGACGCAGAGAACAAGGCAGGCCTGCACCGGCCCGTTGCACCGGTCTTTCAAGGCCGGTGAGGATTGAAACACTAGCATGGTGTTACCTCCTCTTGCCGCCGTAGTGTTGCACCGGTCTTTCAAGGCCGGTGAGGATTGAAACCTCTTCAAGCCGGTCGATCTCCTGAGAGATCGAGAAGGTTGCACCGGTCTTTCAAGGCCGGTGAGGATTGAAACGCGATCCAGACCCGGGGGGTTTTCGGTGGGTTGGGGTTGCACCGGTCTTTCAAGGCCGGTGAGGATTGAAACCACACAGTACAACACACCTCCGGCCTCCAACCGCCGGTTGCACCGGTCTTTCAAGGCCGGTGAGGATTGAAACGGGGAATAGATTGAGAATATGGTGGTGGGTTACAGGTTGCACCGGTCTTTCAAGGCCGGTGAGGATTGAAACCCCTGGAAGCTCCTCTTCCCAGGTGGCCAGATAGGGGTTGCACCGGTCTTTCAAGGCCGGTGAGGATTGAAACAATTATAGGCCCGGGCAGGCCGGGACTTGACACCTGTTGCACCGGTCTTTCAAGGCCGGTGAGGATTGAAACGGGCAGGGCGTTGAGACGGCCGGGGTCGAGATCGTGTTGCACCGGTCTTTCAAGGCCGGTGAGGATTGAAACCGGGTGATAGTCCGGATCGTCCCACTCGTGGGACAAGTTGCACCGGTCTTTCAAGGCCGGTGAGGATTGAAACACCGAAGTCCGTCAGGCCCTTGGGATGGTCCGGGCCGTTGCACCGGTCTTTCAAGGCCGGTGAGGATTGAAACAAAAATTCCGCAATCCCGGAGTTGAAAAAAATTCAGGTTGCACCGGTCTTTCAAGGCCGGTGAGGATTGAAACCCTCCCGGACCTTGTCAACGGTCCAATCGACACAGTTGCACCGGTCTTTCAAGGCCGGTGAGGATTGAAACACACATGAGAGAGTGACCTGCGCCTCCTGCAAGCTGGTTGCACCGGTCTTTCAAGGCCGGTGAGGATTGAAACTATAACTTACTGTTTCACCGGTTCTTCGCCCCGGGCGTTGCACCGGTCTTTCAAGGCCGGTGAGGATTGAAACACCTGCGCCTCCTGCAAGCTGTGCGGGAAGGCCGAGTTGCACCGGTCTTTCAAGGCCGGTGAGGATTGAAACAATATCACGCCCGCCCAAAACGGCCTATTCATTCAGGTTGCACCGGTCTTTCAAGGCCGGTGAGGATTGAAACATTTTTTACAGCCCCGCCACACACCCGAAAGCCGGGTTGCACCGGTCTTTCAAGGCCGGTGAGGATTGAAACCTTCTCCGCGAGCTCCACCCAGCGCGCGAACTCCAGTTGCACCGGTCTTTCAAGGCCGGTGAGGATTGAAACAGTCCACCGGTCAGTTTCCCCCGCCCGATACGGCGTTGCACCGGTCTTTCAAGGCCGGTGAGGATTGAAACGAAACAGTCATCGCAATGAGCGGCAAGGCGCTTGAAGTTGCACCGGTCTTTCAAGGCCGGTGAGGATTGAAACCAGGTGGCATAGTAATAAATTAGAGAGGCATACGGTTGCACGGGTCTTTCAAGGCCGGTGAGGATTGAAACAATTGCACAGCCCCAAGAGGGGCGGAACAGGAAAATGTTGCACCGGTCTTTCAAGGCCGGTGAGGATTGAACCCACATCGTGCGGAGGTGAGACCACCTCCGCATCCCAGGTTGCACCGGTCTTTCAAGGCCGGTGAGGATTGAAACCACGATGGAGTGTAGAGGTAACGCTGTAGGACCTCCCGTTGCACCGGTCTTTCAAGGCCGGTGAGGATTGAAACTTGTGAAAATCACCGCCGGGCTGCGGCCCGGCAGAAGGTTGCACCGGTCTTTCAAGGCCGGTGAGGATTGAAACCCCGGTGGCCTGCTCGCGCTTGTACAGGGCGGCAGGGTTGCACCGGTCTTTCAAGGCCGGTGAGGATTGAAACCACGCTCTTCGCCAGAAAGGCGGCGAAGAGTTTGTTGTTGCACCGGTCTTTCAAGGCCGGTGAGGATTGAAACGCGGCGGGGTACCGGCTGCCGGTGGGGCGGATCCGGAGTTGCACCGGTCTTTCAAGGCCGGTGAGGATTGAAACTGCGCCGGGGGTCTAGAGTTTACTGTGCGGCAAGCGTTGCACCGGTCTTTCAAGGCCGGTGAGGATTGAAACTCCGCGCTTGTGGCTCAGGCCACAAAGCGCGAGGACGTTGCACCGGTCTTTCAAGGCCGGTGAGGATTGAAACCGGGAGGACCGGGTCGTGGTAATAGAGCGTGTAGCCTGTTGCACCGGTCTTTCAAGGCCGGTGAGGATTGAAACCCGAATGACCTGCCCCGGCTGGCCGACGGGGACATGTTGCACCGGTCTTTCAAGGCCGGTGAGGATTGAAACCCCCGCCTGCAGGTACGGGCAGCGGGGAGGGCACGTGTTGCACCGGTCTTTCAAGGCCGGTGAGGATTGAAACTGGGACGGCCGCAGTAACCACGAGGCCGTCTACCGTGTTGCACCGGTCTTTCAAGGCCGGTGAGGATTGAAACCACAAGCTCGAGCCGCTCCTCCAGCGGCTCGCCAACGTTGCACCGGTCTTTCAAGGCCGGTGAGGATTGAAACAACTCGTAGTGGGCCATAGCCCGTAATGAGAGCGTTGCACCGGTCTTTCAAGGCCGGTGAGGATTGAAACCGGGAGGATTGAGCTGCAGGAACCGCCGCCGGAGAGTTGCACCGGTCTTTCAAGGCCGGTGAGGATTGAAACCGGGACTATGTAACAAAGGCCCGCCCGGGTGCCGTCGTTGCACCCGTCTTTCAAGGCCGGTGAGGATTGAAACCCCCAGGGCGTAGGCCGCCCTGAACACGATCGCGTCGTTGCACCGGTCTTTCAAGGCCGGTGAGGATTGAAACCCGGATGGTTGCACCAGCTGGTGGGTCATTCCCCGGGTTGCACCGGTCTTTCAAGGCCGGTGAGGATTGAAACCAGCATGGCGTTTATATAGTCATTGTCCGGGCGTCCGTTGCACCGGTCTTTCAAGGCCGGTGAGGATTGAAACGTTTCTGAGTGGAGGTGCAGGAAGGAAAATGATTGGTTGCACCGGTCTTTCAAGGCCGGTGAGGATTGAAACCCCCAAAGCGTAACACACCCTGAACAGGTGTGCCCGTTGCACCGGTCTTTCAAGGCCGGTGAGGATTGAAACTTTGATGAGTTCCATCTTTTACCCGCACCTCCACTGTTGCACCGGTCTTTCAAGGCCGGTGAGGATTGAAACGCGCGCCTGCTTGGCCACGTGGGCGAGGAGCAGGGTGGTTGCACCGGTCTTTCAAGGCCGGTGAGGATTGAAACAATGGGGAAAGGCCCGACCCCAACGCCTGGGCCCCGTTGCACCGGTCTTTCAAGGCCGGTGAGGATTGAAACTCGGGGGCGGCTTTTGCCGCCCTGAGACGATCCCGTTGCACCGGTCTTTCAAGGCCGGTGAGGATTGAAACGCACGGGCGAATCGCCCGTGCAACTCGAATTGCATTGGTTGCACCGGTCTTTCAAGGCCGGTGAGGATTGAAACGACAAGCGACCGGGCCCGTCTGGGCCTTCTTGGTCGTTGCACCGGTCTTTCAAGGCCGGTGAGGATTGAAACACTTCCCGGAGCGCCCTTCTCTTTTCAGCCCTGCGTTGCACCGGTCTTTCAAGGCCGGTGAGGATTGAAACTTCGAGGGCGGCCCGAATGTAATAGTCAAGCGCGTTGCACCGGTCTTTCAAGGCCGGTGAGGATTGAAACATTATTTGACCACTTGACACTTTCTTGAGCGGCAGGCGTTGCACCGGTCTTTCAGGGCCGGTGAGGATTGAAACCCGCTGTGGCGGTGGGGATTGAAACCGGGACCCCCGTTGCACCGGTCTTTCAAGGCCGGTCAGGATTGAAACATGAAGATGAAGGCCGCCAGACGTGATAATCAGGTGTTGCACCGGTCTTTCAAGGCCGGTGAGGATTGAAACGCACCTCGCCGTCCGGCAGCACCCGCACCTCAGGGGTTGCACCGGTCTTTCAAGGCCGGTGAGGATTGAAACGCTTCCCTGCGGCTGCACGCCCCTAATGATAGCACGTTGCACCGGTCCTTCAAGGCCGGTGAGG